>Ga0302179_10002008_pt1 | contig 11971 bp, 12 predicted proteins | sample I_Palsa_E3_1_FD_198788 | JGI IMG/M metagenome (GOLD analysis project Ga0302179, IMG submission 198788) | Peat permafrost microbial communities from Stordalen Mire near Abisko, Sweden - I_Palsa_E3_1 | ecosystem: Environmental > Terrestrial > Soil > Palsa > Peat permafrost | place: Sweden...
GCTCTAGCTCCTTCATGCGTTTCGCTTGATCTAGCTTCAGGCCGCCGAACTCTTTTCTCCAGCGGTAGTACGTCTGAATCGTGATCTCTGCTTCCTTGCAGGCTTGTGGGGTGCTCTTCCCGTTCGCAATTTCTACTTCAATCTGCCGCAGCAGGGCCACGATTTGCTCCGGCCTGTGTTTCTTCATCGGCATGTCCAGCTCTCCTTTAGAGTGATTTTCTCTCACTCCCGCTGGACTAAATCAAGCCGGTCAGGTCACCTCCGTTTAGAGGGTGTCTCACTCTCTGATCGACATCGGCAATTCGCCCTAACGCCGCATTTTTGCAGGCTTGGAACTATCACCTCACGTTCGCCTACATGATACTGTCCATTGCGCGCGGAACTTCGGAGCGAAAGGAGAAACTACATGGGGGCTAGTCTCGATCGAAACGGCCCAGACGGGAAGCGGAGAGTCTTCCTGGACTCGCCAAACAGTGAAATCGAAATCGTAGCGTGTTCCACGGACGATTGTTTCGTTTCTTACACACTTGTGTACGGACAAAATGAAATAGGCATGGAAGGAAAGGAAAACGTCGTCGAGATTATGCGCCGCAAGGCACGCGAATTAGTGGCGATCACGCACCCGCACACCGACTCGGAGGGGGGTTATACGTGGGGCGGCACTCGGAGAGGATGGCTGAACAAAGAAGCAGCGAGAGCGGCAGGACTGTAAGGGCGGCGTCCGTGAACGTACGGAGATTGCGAACGAGAGAGAGAGCCAACCCAGAAGAACCTCGTATGGTCAGAAGGCATCAATTGGCTCTATATGTGGCTCTATATGCGACGGATTGATTCGCATTGCCCTAAGCAGTAGCAGGAGAGACAGTTCTAGATCCCTTGCCCAGAAACCTTCCCTTGAGAGCCACCGTAAGTGCCAGATATAACGCGCCTCAATTCCGCGGATCTCCATGCCCAGAAACAGATATGTTTATCGGACAGCGAGATATCAAGTTCCAATTCGCTGGTCATACATCATTGATATGGCTCGCCGTATTCAAGAGCAAAATTCAGCTTTTCGGCAGGCAGCGCTGCGTTCCACGCCGCTGCTTCACCAACCGGCCGGCATGTCGCTCGGAGAATTTATATTTCTTCCGCGCATGCTCCACCGCCGTGCGACGCCGTTTAGGGCTTGGAAGTTTCTGCGCGGCCCCGGTTTTTTTAGTCCACTCTGAGAGTTAGTTTTCGGCAGAATCTACACCTGAAAAGGAGGATTATGCCGTGAAGCAAAAACGATTCAGTGTCGAACAGATCGTCGCGGTGTTGAAACAAGCCGATGCCGGCGTCCCGCTGGCGGAACTGCTTCGACGGGTTGGCGTTTCCGAACAGACGTTTTATCGATGGAAGAAGCAGTATGTGGGGCTGGAAGTCGACCAGGTTCGACAGTTGAAGCAACTCCAAGGAGAGAACATGCGGTTGAAGCAGTTGGTTGCCGACCTCACGCTGGACAAAGCCATGCTGCAGGATGTGCTATCAAAAAAATTCTAGGGCCCTCGCAGCGCCGGCAGGTGGTCGAGTACCTGCACGGCAATTACCGGGTGAGCGAGCGGCGTGCGTGCAGAGTGGCCCGGATGAATCGAACTACCTTCCGATATCGCAGTTATCGGGATCCACGGACGGAGCTGCGCATGCGTATTCGTGAAATCGCACAAGCCAGGGTGCGGTACGGATATCGAAAGATCCGCGTGCTGCTGAACCGTGAAGGCTGGAAGGTGGGGAAATACCTGGTAGAACGCATCTACCGAGAAGAGGGTTTAACGCTGCACCAGCGGCGGAAAAGGCGGCGTCGAGTAGCGGAGCATCGCCGAGAACGTTTTCATCCGACCGGACCGAATCAAGTGTGGTCGATGGACTTTGTAGCAGATCAGTTGGCGGACGGGAGAAGGTTTCGATCCCTGACCGTCGTGGATATCTACACCCGGGAGTGCTTGGCGATCGAGTCAGAACAGAGGTTAAAGGGGGAAGACGTGGTAAGGGCGTTGAACCGGATCAAGATTCCACGTGGAGTTCCGAGGATGGTGCATTGTGACAACGGGAGCGAATTTTCCAGTCAAGCGATGGATCTGTGGGCCTACCAGAACGGAGTGCGGATGGCTTTTTCCCGGCCTGGGAAACCGACGGACAATGCTTTTGTGGAGTCGTTCAACGGAACGTTTCGGGCAGAATGCCTGAATGCGCATTGGTTCACGTCATTGACGGAAGCCCAGCAGATCGTGGAGACTTGGCGGGTGGAATACAATGAGAGTCGCCCTCACCGATCTCTCGGGGAGCGGACGCCTAACGAATTCGCCAAGGAAATCGCGGCTAGCCGCGATTTCCTTGGGGTGCAAGCAGCCGAAAACTCACCCTAGAGTTGGTATAAAAAAGCCGGTCCGATCAGTGATATAAAAACTCTCACTTCTCCTGGACTAACAAATCGGGCCGGTCAGTCTTAGCATTCGCGATTTCTACTTCCACTTGCCGCAGCAGCGTCACGATCAGCTCCGGTTTGTATCTCTTCATCGGCATGTCCAGCTCTCCTTTAGAGTGATTTTCTCTCACTCCCGCTGGACTAAATCAAGCCGGTCAGGTCACAAGGGCCTCTCCGGGTGGCGCCCCTCCTGTCGTCTTCGTACTGATAAACATGGCATTTGCGAGTTAAATTGGACGCTCCGTTGGTATTCTATTGGACATCTCCGTGCAGGCCTAGCTTTGAGCTCGCGTGCGAGCGTTATAAGCTTTAATCCCCTTCCAGATTAACCCGCGGTGTTGCGGGATGTCCTCTTTCGCTCGCTGCCCGGTAGAGTGCTTCGATTTCTTCAGATGGTGCCAAATGAAGAGAAGTTCGCCGCTGCTTTGGAAGATGCAGGCCGGGTGTGCCGCGGTCTTAGCGGTCTTTCTCGCCGTTGGCGTCGTTTCTTACCACAGCCTCAGTGCTTCGGTTGAAAGCGACCGATGGGTACAGCATACGCACGAAGTCCTTGAACATCTTGAAAGCTTGCTCTCGGAACTTACGGACGTTCAGGCGGCGTATCGTGGATATGCGTTTAGTGGTGAGGAGACATTCCTTCGAGACTCTCGTGTCAACATATCGCTCGTCGAGCAGGACGAGAAGACCCTGCGATTATTGACCGCGGACAATTCTCATCAACAACAACGGCTTATCACGCTCACCGGATTGACTGAACAGACGATCCGACATGGTGAAAGTGTGGTCGCCTTGCGCCGGGCAAGCGGCTCGGAAAGGGCGGCGGATGTCATTCGACAAGGCCAGGCCAAGCGGATCCTAGAGGAATCTCGTGCGACCGTTCTTGATATGGAGAGCGAAGAGCACCGGTTGCTGTCAGAGCGTAACGCCAATGCAGAGCGGCGTTTTCGTCAGACGAAGGCGGCCATCATCTTGGGAAGCTCTTTGGGATTGCTGATCGTCGTAGTAGCTGGCTGGATCGTAATAAGCGACTATGCCGCGCGCAGACGTGCGGAGGCTGCGGTTCTCGAGAGCGAAGAACGATTTCGGATTCTCGTCGGGGGAGTGCAGGACTATGCCATCTTCACACTTGATCCGCACGGAAAGGTCGTTACTTGGAATGCCGGAGCCGAACTCATGAAGGGTTACAGTGCGGACGAAATCATTGGCCAGAGTTTTTCGCGCTTCTATCCTCAGGAGGATATCGATCGAGGTAAACCGGAAGAGGATCTCCAGATCGCGGTTTCAGACGATCGGTTCGAAACAGAATGTTGGCGCGAGCGCAAAGACGGATCACGGTTCTATGCCAACCTAGTAATCACCGCGGTACGGAGCAGGTCCGGGAGCCTTCTTGGCTTTTCCGAGATCAGCCGCGACATCACCGAGCGCAAGCGCGCGGAAGAAGCGCAACACAAGAGTGCGGAGGAATTCAGGGCCGCCTTTGAAGATGCGCCGTTCGGCATGTGCCTATCCAGCCTTGACAACCAGCTCTTGCGGGTGAACCAAGCCTTGTGTCAGTTGCTGGGATATTCGAAGGAAGAGTTGTTGGCGGAAGGTTCGCACGGACTCACCCACTCCGACGATCTGGAGCGCTTGCGTCGTGCTGCTGACGAGATGAGCAGCGGTCGAGCTGCCTCGGCGGAGTTTGAAAAGCGCTACATCCACAAACAAGGGAACGTAATATGGGTCCACATGAAGATCTCAGTGGTTCAGGACCGCCGCGGCGAACCCGCACACTTCATTACCCATGTTCAAGACATTACCGACCGCAGGCACATGGAAGACGAACTGCGCAAGCTCGTATCCGTGGTGGGGAGCTCTAGTGACTTTATCGGTACTGCAACCATGGAGGGCAAGGTCACCTTCGTCAATCCCGCGGGAAGAAGGATGGTAGGTCTGGACGGGACTGCGCCGCTTCCGGGCACCATCTTGGATTTCGTGACGGATGGGGAACAGGAGCGCTTCCGCAATGACGCCGTGCGAACCATCCTGGAGAAGGGCCGATGGGATGGGGAAACGGAATTTAGGCACTGGAAAACGGGCACGCCGATTCCGATGTGGCAATCGATCTTTCAGATTACCGAAGAAAGCACCGGCCGGCCAATTGCGATGGCCACAATTTGCCGGGACATCACAGAGCGAAAGCGAGCCGAGGCCGACTTGAAGAAAGCCAAGGAAAACGCCGAAGCGGCAAATCGCTCAAAGAGTGAATTCCTGGCCAACATGAGCCACGAAATCCGGACGCCAATGAATGGCATCATTGGTATGACCGATCTGGTGTTGGATACTGAGCTGAGTTCCGAACAGGCCGAATACCTCGATATGGTCAAGGGATCTGCAGAAGCGCTCTTAACCCTCCTTAATGACATTCTGGATTTTTCCAAGATTGAGGCGGGCAAGCTAGAGATGGACTATCTGAGCTTTGACTTGCGGAAGAGTTTGGGAGAAGTGGTTAAAACACTTGCGATAAGGGCGCAGCAGAAGGGCTTAGAGGTCATTTTTGATGTGGCTTCGGAAGTGCCAACGAACGTCGTTGGGGATCCCGCCCGCATCCGCCAAGTCCTAGTGAATCTGGTCGGTAACTCAATCAAGTTCACTGAAAGAGGCGAAATAGAGATCAAAGTGCAGACGGAGGCGCAAAGCGCTGAGGGAGCAGTCTTACGCATCAGCGTCCGGGATACCGGTATCGGAATCCCGGTGGAGAAACAGCAAAAGATTTTCGAAGCGTTCTCCCAGGCAGATTCTTCGACCACACGCAAATACGGCGGCACCGGGCTGGGTCTGACAATCGTAGGCCAACTCGTGGGTCTGATGGGCGGGAAATTGTGGGTCGAGAGTGAAGCCGGAAAGGGCTCAACTTTTTATTTCACCGTTCAAGTTGGCTCCGGAGTCGCCGCGTTGCCGATTGAATCGCCAGACGTATCCCGACTGGCTGGCGTGCCGGTCTTGCTGGTGGATGACAATGTGACGAATCGGCGCATTCTTGAGGACTCGGTCATCCGTTGGAAAATGATACCAACGGTTGTCGCAGGCGCTGCTGCGGCTATTCAAGCCCTGCAGCATGCGCTCGCGTCGGGAGCCCAGCTTCCTTTGGTCCTGACCGATGCCCACATGCCGGACATCGACGGCTTCGGTCTTATTGAAAAAATTCGACTGGATCCACGGTTGGCCAACGTTAGGATTGTGATTCTCACATCGGACGGCGAGCGTGGAGACGCGGCCCGATGCCAGGAACTTGGAGTCGCTGCGTACCTAAGCAAACCATTCGACAGATTGGAGTTGCGTGATGTATTGCTTCACGTTCTGGCCGGGGACCTTGCTAAGTCGGGAAAAAGAGCTTTGGTGACTCGATATACCCTCCAGGAAAAACGGCAATCTCTCTCTTTTCTTGTGGCGGAAGACAACGCTGTGAACCGGACGCTGATCGCCCGACTTCTGGAGAGTAGGGGCCACAGTGTGGTGTTGGCACAGAATGGGCGTGAAGCACTGGAAGCATTGGACAAACAGCCCTTCGATATTGTCCTGATGGATGTACAGATGCCGGAGATGGATGGCTTTGAAGCGACGAAGCTGATACGCGAAAAAGAAGAAGCGAGTGGCACTTATCTGCCAATCATTGCGTTGACCGCCCACGCTATGCAAGGCGACGAAGAGCGTTGTTTGGTTTGCGGTATGGACGGCTACGTTACGAAACCGATCACCTTAGAAGAACTGTTCTCCGTGATTGAAAAGGTGGTTCCTGGAATGAATCGCCGTTCAGATGCTAAAGTCCCCGCCGTAACCAGCTGATGAGCTTGCAGTACACGCGTGTGACAAAGACATAGCTTGTATCACGAGCAATGGTCACCGGAAAAACTAAAGGATACCTGACGCAGACGGGCCAGTGTCGCGCTTTTTCGCTCTCTTGTCCGCATCCAGTTTCGTCTTCAACTCAGAGTGCGGGACCGTTAATAGAGTTCCGTCAGATCGCTGAATGTCGCTTTGTGTTGGTTCAGCCTGAAATGGAAAGAGGGCGCTCTCCGTTAGTGAGAATTCCACCGTTCGGGCGGGGATTATCAAGGCATCGATACGACTACCAAGCTATCCCTCAGCATGGTTGCGTCCCCGCAGAGCCCGCTTCCGTTTCGCCAGGCAAGATCATTGTAGCTCCACCATGCCCATCCGTCTCAACTTCCGGTTGGCCCGTCAACCGGGAGCAATCGCGATCACTTCCTACAAGCCGACTTCCCATTACTAACCCGGCCCACTTCCTCGAACCCCGTTTCTGGATAGCTTCCGTGTTGCGGACCACCCTCCCGGTCAATGAGTGCAATGGCGATTTCGCAACAACAATCATCGTAAGTCAGCGCCAGCTCCACGGCCTTCATTGACCTGCCGGTTTCACCCACGTAAGATTTGCTCCTGATGATCGGGCGAGCCACCTCGCACTACCGCATCGTCGAGAAGCTCATCGGCGGTAGTAGGGGTGTTACGTTCAAGGCCAACGAAACTCTACACCGATTCGTTGCCCTGAAGTTTCTGCCCGGTGACGCATCCGAAACGAGCCTCAGGTTCAAACAGCATTGGTTCACTTTTGATCGTCATGAAATTGGAGGACTAACGAAAGCCAGCCGCATTCTGCTCTTAAGCCTTGCCTTGTCGTTCCCGTTTTCCTTCTGCCAGGCACAAACGAAGGACGCACCGGGGTGCAAGGACTCCCCACTGATCGCCCGTTTTCCCGCCTCCATAATCTACGAATGCGAGGACAAGGCGGACAACACCTTCACCTTCACGGATCTCGGCGCTACCCACGAGGACAAAACCATCGAAGGCGAATATCACTACCTCGAGTACAGCGAACCAGCCGACGCTAGCCCCGCGCAGGTCAACCGCAATCTGGTCACAGCCTTTAAAACGGCTGGATACACATTCTTGAAGAACAACGGTAACGGACAATTCACCGTCCATATGGGGAAGACCTGGATCGAAGTGGATGTGACGAACGGCGACAACTATAAACTGCACATCGTGATTGAAACTGCGCTAACTCAGGATGTCGTCGCCAACGCCGCTGACCTCTCCACCGGCATCACCGGCGCCGGTCACATTGTCGTCAACGGCATTCTCTTCGACACCGGCAAAGCCGACGTCAAACCCGAATCCGACGCCGCCCTCCAGGAAGTCGCCAAGTTGCTCAAGGGGCAACCGTCCCTCAAGGTCTATGTCGTAGGTCATACGGACAACGTCGGCGGTCTGGCTGCCAACATCGATCTCTCCAGGCGCCGCGCAGCCTCTGTCGTACAATCGCTCACCGCAAAATACGGCGTGTCTGCCGCCCAACTCCAGTCCTTCGGTGACGGCCCCTATGCGCCGGTGGCTTCCAATCACACCGAGGATGGCCGTGCGCTAAATCGCCGCGTCGAATTGGTCGAGCAGTAGGAAAGAAACCGTTGCTCGCCACGCTTCGCTGCATTGCGAACAAAGAGTCGCCGAAAAGAACCGGGAATTCCTCAGAGTGCATATTTTACGAAACCAGGCGATTACACTCACAACCCGGACAGGCTACCTTTTGCTAGCCAGAAGTCCCGTTGGGGGAAGTTCACCGTTTCACCGGATCGGTACCGACAAACGCGCTTGAGTTTACGAATAGCTTCACTAAGATGCCGATGTTCGATTCCACATTGTAAGTCCGGCAGACAGGCGGTGTACGCGCTGTCGAATAGTTAGGTACACGGAATGAAAATCCTGCACCTAGTTTTTGGCCTTTTCGCCCTCGTAGGTCTGGGGCTGCTGATCGGCGGCATTGTGTCCATCCAACATACTCGCCGCTTCCTTGTCACCGCCGTGCCGGTGCCGGGTGTAGTCACGGAGAACGTCTGGCGGGAGGATCGCTCGTCACAATCGTCGAACAGCACCCGCGGCGACTTCTTCCCCCGCATCCGCTTCCGCACCACCGACGGTCAGGAAATTTCATTCATCACCAACACCGGTTCAAGTCCTCCCGCCTATCGCGTGAATGAACCGGTTACGATACTCTACGACCCGCAGCAGCCCTACCACGCCTTCATCCGATCGTTCTCGGAGCTGTGGCTATTACCTACAATCCTTTGCCCTCTGGGCGTGATATTTTGCTCGTTCGGAGTGGTGGCCGTGATATGGAAGGGCATCAGCGCCCGCAACAATGCTTGGCTAGAGCGGAACGGGCGCCGCATCCAGGCGGAGTTCACACGCGTGGAACTGAACGCTTCGCTTGAAGTCAACGGGGCGAATCCGTATCGCATTGTCTGCCAGTGGCTGGATCCGGCCAGCAATCAGATGCACATTTTCCACAGTGCCAACATTTGGTTCAATCCCACCAAGTACATTCTCGGGAAGACGCTCGACGTGCTGGCCGATCCCAATCGGCCGCATCGGTACCTGGTCGAAACCCCCTTCCTACCGAAGGAGGTGTGAGTGCCTATGCCCCTACGCCATGTCGGAAGTTCCCAGAAAATTACGCATCGTGAGTTCGGTGAGCAGAAGATTCGCAAAAGCGAAGTCCTGCTGGCGCAGGCAGAACAGCTTGCCAATCTGGGAAGTTGGGAATGGGATCTGGAAACCGGCGCCATCATCTGGTCCGATAACATGTATAGGCTCCGCGGATTCGCACCGCGGGAAGTTGCACTCACCGAAGAATTCTGCTCGGGGTTGTTGACCCCCCCTGACCGGGAGCGTGGGAAAGAACTTCTTGCCCAGGCGGTCGCGTCCGGCCAGTCCGGAGAACATGAGTTTCGCGCCGCGACAAAGGATGGCACCCTTCGGTTCTTCCAAACGCGTTTTTCGGCGGTCGTTTCCGAGTCCGGGAAAGTGCTTCGAATTGTGGGGACCACCCAGGACATCACCGATCGCAAGCTTGCCGAAGAGAAGATCCAGAAAAGCGAAGCTTCGCTCCGGAGTTTGGCGCAAGATCTGATGCACGCTCAGGACGCCGAACGCCGCCAAATTGCCCGCGATCTTCACGATTCGACGGGCCAGGATCTGATTGCGCTAGCCACGAATCTGGGCCGGCTACGCGCTACGATTCCATCGAATAACAGGAAGGCGCGCAAGTTGGTGGCGCAGTCCGAAGCCCTGACGAAAAGGATGATCGCGGAGGTGCGGACGTTATCCTATCTGCTGCACCCGCCGATGCTCGAAGAGGGCGGGCTCGAAGATGCCCTTCGCCACTGCGTGCAAGGCTTTTCCAGTCGCAGCGGAATTACCGTGAAATTGGAGATTTCGCGCGGGTTCGGACGAATTGCCACAGAGTTGGAACTGGCCTTGTTTCGGATAGTGCAGGAAAGCCTTACGAATATCCAGAGGCATTCCGAGAGTTCCGAGGCCACCATAAGAATACAGCGCAGCCTGGCAAAGGTGACGCTGGAAGTGAGCGACAAGGGAAGCGGGATTTCAGGCCGTCGAGAAAACAGGGGGAAGCCCCTGACCGGTGTGGGGATTCCGAGCATGCAAGAGCGCATGAAGCAAATTGGAGGAATGCTGGAGATCGAATCCGGCGACCAGGGAACCACTGTCCGAGCGACGGTATCGACTGCATGAAGCCTCGCGCAAAGCGCTTGGGCGTACTGGTGGCGGACGATCACGAGCTTGTTCGCAGCGGAGTGTGTGCCCTTTTACGAGTATGTCGTGACTGGAAAATCGTTGGCGAAGCCGTCAACGGCAAGCAGGCGGTCGAAAAGGCCAAAAATCTGAAGCCGGACGTGCTGATTATGGACATCAGCATGCCCCATCTGGATGGCTTGGAAGCGACGCGACAAATCCTCCATGTTTCCCCTCAAACTAAAGTACTGGCCCTCACGATGCACGAGTCGGAACAGATGGTGCGGTGCGTGTTCGAAGCAGGCGCGCGAGGATATGTGCTGAAATCGGACCTCGCCAGACAACTCGTGAAGGCGGTGAGAAGCGTATCTCAAGGAAAAGTATATCTACCCCCCAAGTTTTCCAACATTGTCTTGGAAGGATTTCTCAGGGCCGGGAAGCACACGGAAAAAATTAGATCTTTGCGAAGCAGACCAACGTCGCGTGAGAGAGCAATCATTCTGCTCCTGGCCCAAGGGAAAGCAAATAAACACATTGCGGAGAAGTTGGGTATCACCCTGAGGACTGTGGAAACGCACCGCGCAAAAATTATGACGAAATTGGGCCTTCATTCTGTCATTGAACTCGTCCATTACGCTATCCGCAACGATATAATCTCCGCGCAAGAATTTTGACGCGCGGCTAGGGATTGCCCCGGCTGTCTTTGATATCGGCCGCCCGGCACAGCTCAAAGGCGTTGCCACCACTGTCTTTCACACGATACATCGCCATATCCGACCGGCCGATCAAAGCCTCGCTACTGGTGCCATCGGCGGGAAATCGGCTGAGTCCGATGCTCGCTGTAACACTGGTACGAACGCCCTTCCCGATTTCAAAAGGCTTCTCGATAGCTCGCAGAATGCGGGCCGAGGCCGTCGCCTTTGTCGTGTGCAGCGCGATCGGATTCGACACCGGCACCGCCGCTCAGGATTACATCGGCCTGTACGACGGCGACGCGAAACTGCCGGCGGAGAGCCTTCAATACGTGCAGCAAGCTTCGAGCCAGATTCTCAACGCTATCGGCGCGGATGGAGGTCTATGCGCGATTCGAGATATTGAGAAATGTAGTCCTTCAGTCCTGGCACGTGGGACTTCACGGGCTACGTGAATCGGCCTTCGATGATTTCAACACGCCGTATGTCGAGAATTTTCTGCGCTAGACGCTTGTTCGAGGTGTGGGTGCTCTCGCAACGTTGGCGGTCGTCGACAATGAAAGACATCCACCAGATCGGGGCTGTGGTAGTTTTACCGTTCTTTCTTCGCGAACGTCGCTTGTACAAACCCACGACTACCTCTCTCGCGTTTCAAAGACCGCAAAAAGAATAGGGTTAGAAAACCCTGCCAAATTTCGGGTACATTTCCTGCCGAAAACACAGGCTTCGTGCGTGAGTATTCTGAGGCTTAGAAATTTGTAATTTCCTAATGGTCGGAGGGAACCGTGAAAATAGCTCTAGTAACAAACGCAAGTATCCGGGAGCATTTGGGAGTAAGAAACCGGGGTTATCGTCAGCAGACCGTCAACAAAGTTAGTTCTTCTTTCCGGCCTTACCGTCGGTCATTTCGAAGCTATGACGGTTGCTGAAATCATGCCCTTCAAGGTGTACTCGATCGGTACGATTCGGTAGCGATAAACCATCCCGTGGTCTCCCACCACGTAGCCACGGTCGCGGGCCGGCAAACTGGATGCGTTGATTCCCGCAGGCAACCGGACCTCCATCGTGTTCCAGCGCTTTCCGCCATCCGATGTATAAGCGATTGTGGTGCCGTTTGCGAGCCAGCCCACTTCATGATCCGCGAAGTGAATGCGCACCGAAGATCCGCCGGGAAAAGTCCCTGGAGCCTTGCGCCAGGTCTGCCCACTGTCCACGGTAGACCAGATCTCCGCGAAGCCACGCA
>Ga0302179_10002010_pt1 | contig 11969 bp, 8 predicted proteins | sample I_Palsa_E3_1_FD_198788 | JGI IMG/M metagenome (GOLD analysis project Ga0302179, IMG submission 198788) | Peat permafrost microbial communities from Stordalen Mire near Abisko, Sweden - I_Palsa_E3_1 | ecosystem: Environmental > Terrestrial > Soil > Palsa > Peat permafrost | place: Sweden: Abisko...
GGGCCATTACCCGGATGAGCTCGATACGGAGGCTCTCCAGCAGTTGCCGGTCATCCGCTTTGAGATCGTATAGGAGGGCCGGCAGATCGGCGGCTGAGCTTTCGACGGCCTGTGCCTGTGCCAGCAGTTCTTTTTTATGAAGTCGCGGCTCGTATAGCAGCGATTCGATGAACTGCAGACCAATGGGCGATTGATATTCCATGCTGCCATCCTCCGCTTCGAATTTTGGTGGCCGGTTGTAGACGGTGGATGAGCTGCGGAAAAAATATTCGAGGAAGGATTCAATTTTTTTATAGTGGCGGCGGCAGGCGATGAGTTTTTGTCGCGCGATGGTTAGTGAGTGGTTATCGCGCGGGTGTGGGGTGGTCAGCGAGTGGTCGCCGGGCTGCAGTGCGGCCAGGGATTGGCGGAGGTCCGTACAGCTGGTGGCAAAGTGCTGGGATTCGGTCTGAAAATAGCGGATGGCGGATTGCACTTCCGTCGAATAAGCGGGCGGCCGGAGGGGGTAAGCCAGCGTTGGGGCGGGGTAAGCGGGCGGCCGGAGGGGATTGGCCGGCGGCCGGATCAGTCGTGGTATGGCCATAAAGCCAACGCAGCCGGTGATGAGGATGAGCAGTCGCATGCGGGTGGTAAAGATAGTTCGTCATTGGGGAAAATAAATTATCTTTCTGTAAATAATACTACTACATGAACTATCTCCTGTTGGCCCGTTTCCGGCTTTACTTTTCCCTGTTGCTGATAATCTTTTTTCTCCGGACCGGTGCTCAAACGATTCAGACGGGTCTGCCCGACCCATCGGTGGATTATGGCCGCCTCGCGCGGATCGACACCGTGGTGAAAGGATATCTTGACAAAGGCTGGATCAATGGAGTAGTGACACTGGTCATCCATGAGGGGCGGGTGGTCCAGTATAAAGGGTATGGCTTTTCGGATATGGAGGCGAAGAAGCGAATGCATCCGGACGATCTTTTCCGGATTGCCAGTCAAACAAAGGCCGTTGTGAGCGTGGGGCTGATGCAGCTGTTTGAGAAGGGTAAATTTTCCCTGGACGAACCGATCGCCGACTTTTTGCCGGCCTTCAGCCATATGACGGTGCTGGATAAGTTTAATGCTGCCGACAGCAGCTATACGACTGTTCCCGCGAACAGGCAGATCACTTTTCGGGATTTGCTGACGCATACTTCCGGTCTGGACTATCCCGGCATTGGCAGCCCGCCGATGAAGGCTATCTATGCGAAGGCGCATATCCCCAGCGGGCTCGGCTTCTTCGACTATGAGTTGAAAGAAAGGATGGAGGCGCTGGCGCAGCTGCCGCTGGTTCATCAGCCGGGTGAAAAATGGACGTATGGGTTGAGTGTCGATCTGATTGGCTGTCTGGTGGAGGTTATCAGCGGAATGGACCTGGAGGAATATCTGGCTAAGAATATCTTCCGGCCATTAGGGATGAAGGACACGTATTTCAATGTGCCTGTGTCGAGGGCGGCCAGGCTTGTCGCGGTTTATACGGAAGATTCGCTGCATCATATTGTCCGCTGGGCGAAGGATAAAATGGGTGTCGATCCGGACTATCCGTTGGTGCGTAAGCATTATTTTTCCGGTGGGGCCGGGCTGACTTCGACGGCCTGGGATTATGCGATCTTTTTGCAGATGATGCTCAATGGCGGCCGCTACAATGGCGTTCAGATCCTGGCGCCCCGGACGGTGCAGTTGATGACCAGCGGGCAGTTGTCTTTTCTGTTCAATGGGATGGATAATTTCGGATTAGGGTTCGAGATCACGAGCGCGAAATCAGCCGACCGGGGGGTGAGGAATGAGGGGACGTTCTCGTGGGGCGGCTTCTTTGGGACGACGTATTGGGCCGATCCGAAGGCGAAGCTGGTATGTCTGGTGATGACGCAGCAGACGCCGAATAGTCATGCGGACTTGGAGACGAAGGTGGAGCAGGCGATTTATCAGAGTTTTGTGAAATGACCGCAGGCCGGGCGAAGAAAATTGAACTAATTGTTAAATCAACTGTTGAGCTGGCATGGCACTATTTCCTGTATTTGGCAAGGCGGCGGCGGGGTTGAGACTGGAGCGGATCCGGCGGTCGCCGAATTATAAGAAAGACCGGTTTGAGAATGAGGTTCATACGGAGGTGACGTTGAAAGGAGCCTCCCTTTTTAAGATGTTGGGGGAGTATCGCAACCGGCCGGCCAGTACGACGCCGGAGCATCGGATCCCTTCGGTGCGGACGGATTTGCGTGCGTTGCCGGACGACAAGCTTTCTATTGTATGGTTTGGTCATTCTTCCTATTTATTGAAGGTCAACCGGACGACGATATTGGTCGATCCGGTTTTTAGCGCGAATGCATCGCCGGTTTCCTTTATGGCTAAAGCGTTCCCGGGTACGGAAGTGTATACTGCCGCGGACATGCCGGAGATAGATATATTGTTGCTGACGCATGATCACTATGATCATCTGGATTATCCTACTATCCTGCAGCTGATCCCAAAGACGAAACAATATTGTGCTTCCCTTGGTGTGGGAGCACATTTGGAGTTGTGGGGGGTAGCGCCGGAGAAGATCGTGGAGTTGGACTGGTGGGAGAGTTGGAGTGTGAAGACCGGAGGGGTGGCGGGTGCTTCGGTGGCGGATGGCGGGTTCGCGGCGGGTGGCGACGAATTTATCTTTACCGCTACGCCTGCGCGGCATTTTTCCGGCCGGAGTTTTAAGCGGGGTGGGACGCTATGGTCTTCGTTTGTGTTGAAGGCGGCGGGATATTCTTTGTTCCTTGGTGGGGACTCTGGTTATGAGGAACATTTTAAAGCCATTGGGGATCGCTTTGGCCCTTTTGACCTGGCGCTGCTGGAATGCGGGCAATATGGGAAGAACTGGCCTTATATTCATATGACGCCGGAGCAGACGGTACAGGCCGCCCTGGACCTGCGGGCGGCGGCGCTATTACCCGTCCACTGGAGTAAATTTACGCTGGCGCTTCATCCCTGGAGTGAACCGGTGAGGCGGGTTATGAAGGCCGCGGCGGAAAAGGGATTGCCGCTGGCTACGCCCCTGATCGGCCAGCCGGTGGTAGTGGGTGGGCCTTATCCGGATGCCCGCTGGTGGGACTTTTTGTGATTGCGGGGAAACATGTGAATACTGTAACATATTCCAAAACTCGTATAACAATCCTTTTGCATAAAGAGGCTAGTTTTAGTAAATGAAAGCCTTTTTATTCCTTCTACTGATTATTGCTATCGGAGTGGCCGGTTGGTATTTTTGGTCGGGGCATGAGTCAGCTAAACCTGTTTCGGATAAGACCATTATTACCGATACTCTGCTTGTAGTCAAAGATTCAATTATCAATGCGAGCACTTTTGACAGCATCCCTTCCGGATTTTACCAGGGTATGTTGCCTTGTAGAAATTGCGAGGGCATTCAGCGTACGATCCTCTTTTCCGCCGATGATCAATTTAAAATGGAAGAGTTGGACTGGGGCAAGGGAACGCCGGCAAAGAAGACAGCGGGAACCTGGCAGAAAGAAAAGGGGAGATTTGTACTTTCGCTTAACGATAAAGTAGTGGCTAAATATAAGTTGGTTAAGGATAGCCTGATCAATACAGAAAATAACGGGATCTATATTCCGGACTCCCTCTCTAAGCAATATGTTTTATTTAAAAAAAATACAGCGCCGGAGAACCTTTCCTGGCGAAAGAAAAAATCCGAAGGGATCGATATCGTCGGGAATGGTAACGATCCTTTTTGGAACGTGGAGATCGATAATGAAAAGCTGATCTTGTTTAAGGTGGAGAGTTTTGCGAAACCGGTCATTGTTCCAATTGAGAAGCCCCTGATCAGCAGGGATAGCACCGTTTATTCCGTTACGACGGAGGGCGGCAACGTGCTGAGAATATCCATCTTCTCAAAGTTTTGCAATGACGGGGTCAGCGATCATTTATATGAATATAAAATGACGGTCTTGTACAAAGGGCAGATGTATAAGGGTTGCGCGGTTATGCTGAATCCCGGATCCCAGGATTAACGGATTTCGGGCCCGGGCGGTAGTGGACACCGGGCGTATCGAAAGCGGACAGACGAGGGAAGGAGGGGTTGTCTAATCATTTGATTTTCACGTGAATAGAAAAGCGGCATTTTCTTGGATGCGGTGAGCGGATAAAAGCGCCCGCATGTTCAAAAACTATTTCAAAACGGCTTACCGGTTCCTGATAAAGAACAGGACTTTCAGCTTTATCAATATTTTCGGCCTGGCCGTCGGCACGTTGTGCTGTCTGTACATTGTCGTATATGTACAGGATCAGTTCAGCTATGACAAGCATCATAAAAATGCCGGCGATATTTACCGGGTCACGACCGATCTTGTCCTGACGGGTGACAGGCATCACAATGGCACCGCATCCCCGCCGATAGCCCCGGCGATGAAAAAGGACTTTCCCGAGGTGGCGCAGTTTACGCGGGTGGTCCAAACGCTGGGCATTGCCAAACATCTGTTGAAATACAAGGAAAAATCCATTTATGAAGAGAAGGAGTACTATGTCGACTCTACTTTCTTCGATGTGTTCAGCTATCATTTTGTCAGTGGGAGTGCGGCCGGTGCGTTGGACAAACCGAATACGCTTGTGCTGCTAAAACCGGTTGCCGATAAGCTGTTCGGTAAGGAAGAGCCGGTCGGGAAGGTGATCACGATAGAGGATGGCTATGGCAAGCAGGATCTTACGGTGACGGGTGTGGTAGATGAAAGCCTGGGCAAGACGCATATTGAAGCCAATCTTTTTCTGACGATGCGCAGCGGCGGGATCGGCGATTATGTTCTCCGCAATACGATATGGGCGGGTAACAACTTCGCCGGCTCCTATGTAAAGCTGCAGCCGGGAGCCAGCCCGGCGGTGCTGGAAAGCAAGCTGCCCGCTTTTTTAAATAAATACGGAGAGCAGCAGTTGAAGGCGCTCGGGATGCAAAAGCAATTGCATCTGCAGCCCGTGAGGTCCATTCATACGACACCGGGGTATGAGATAGATGCCAGCAAGGTGGTCAGCGCTTCCTTTCTTTACCTGTTGTTATTGATTGCTGCGTTGATCCAGGTCATCGCCTGTATAAACTTTATGAACCTTTCGACGGCCCGGGCATCCAACAGGGCCAAGGAAGTGGGGGTGAGAAAGGTGATTGGCGCGGGACGGGGTGCGTTGATCAGGCAATTCCTGGCCGAATCCTTTTTTCTGTCGCTGCTAAGCGTATTGGTGGCTTTGCCTTTGCTGGCGCTGCTGCTGCCCTATCTCAACCAGGTCACTCAGGCCGATATTCATCTGGCCTTGTTTGCCGATTATCGGCTCTGGCTGCTGCTAGCAGGGATCACCCTGGTCACGGGGTTGGTAGCCGGAAGCTATCCTGCCTTTTATCTTTCGGCTTTTCAGGCCATGAAGGTCCTCAAGGGGAATTTTTCCAACCAGGTCTCTGCCGCCGGTCTCCGCCGTGCGTTGGTGGTATTCCAGTTTGTCTTGTCCATCGTCCTGATCTCGGGTATCATTGTCATCCATAGTCAGCTGAAATATATTAATAATAAGGATCTGGGATTTGACAAAGATCAACGCCTGATCTTTAGCTTGTACACCAATGATGCGATAAATAAGATCCCGGCTTTTATGGGTGATCTCCGGCAACTGGCTGAAGTCAGGATGGTGAGCCAGGCGAATAATTATCCCAGCCGGTTTGTAGGACAGGATCACGGCGTCCATCTGGCGGGCGGCAATATGGCGACTGCGATCGACGCGCAAAACATGACCACTGATCAATACTTTGTCAAGGCTACCGGTATCCGGCTTCTTAGCGGCCGGGATTTCCAGCCCAATGATACCCCGTCAAGGGTGGTCAATGTTGGTGACTTCGGGAAGGTGCTTATAAACGAGACCCTTGCCAAAAGGCTTGGGTTAAAGCCTGCGACGGCGCCGGGTACGATGCTTTACTGGGAATATCCGCCGGACCCGCCCGTGTCCGTTCAGGTCGTGGGTGTAATGAAGGACTTTAACTACAACTCGCTTCGTACCGATGTCAATCCCTTTATGCTGGTCTATGATCCCAATAGCGGGGATCTGGCCCATGTGATCGTATCGACTGCCAGCAGCGATTATCATCGGCTGCTCGACAAAATAGAAACGATCTGGCGGAAGGATTTTTCGGGGGTGCCTTTTGGTTATACGTTCCTGGATGCCGAAGTGCAGAAACAATATGAGACGGAGATAACGGTGAGTCAGATCATCAGTTCATTTACCGGGATGGCCATCGTGATTTCCTGTCTTGGGCTTTTTGGGCTGGCTGCCTTCAGCGCCGAGCAGCGCATCAAAGAGATCGGTATCCGGAAAGTATTAGGGGCGAGCGTGCCGGGGATTGTGGGGTTGTTGTCGCAGGATTTTTTGAAGCTGGTGCTGGTTTCTTTATTGATCGCTACACCTATTGCGTGGTGGGCGACGGATAAATGGTTACAATCTTTTGTTTACCGGGTTCCGTTGAGCTGGTGGATGTTTGGTCTGGCGGGGTTGCTGGCTTTGGGGATTGCGTTGTTCACGGTGAGTTTCCAGGCGATCAGGGCGGCGGTGGCGAATCCGGTCAGGAGCCTCCGAACGCAGTAACCGAGCCCCTGGCGAAGGTTACGAACGTACCCGAAGAACGAAGGGTACGAGCGAGGAAAGGCTAGGGGGATAGGTAGGCTCTATTGCGGGGCGTTAAAAATTAAAATTGGTGCTGATCCGCAGGCCGAGGCTGGAGATATTCGGATGGTCGAGGTAGGTGAATCGTTTCACCAGGTCCAGCCGGAAGACGGAAAGGATATTATAGATGCCGACACTTGCTTCTACATAGGGTTTCGCGCCCAGCACATACGTGGAAGCTACTCCGTTAGTCAACGGGAATTTCATCTGGTTGGGATTGAATGCGGGGTTGTTTTCGTCGCGCAGGCCGCCATAAAGGATTTTGGCGGCGACGACTTCTCTTAGCTTTAACCGTTTTAGCCCGGGAACTTTGTTAAAGAAAAATCCACCAAAGAAATGGTCGATATTGATCCCGGCATAGTGGTCGCTGACGAACTCGCCGATATTCATCAGGTTATAGGCATTTTCGGTATAGAAAAAGGATTGGTTGGCGGGGTGGATGACGAGTAACGGGAAGGGGAGGTTGCCGTTGAGATAGCCGGCGTCCACCGTCACGTCGGAGAAGCCGAGCGGAGCGATATAAACGCGTTTGTAGATATTCAAATGGTAGGCGTCGTAGTTGTACTGACCGCCGAAGAGTCCCTGGATACCCTTGGCATATTGAAGGGTGAAGATGGGCCAGCGGTTGATGATATTTGTCCTGCCCGCTTTGTTCTGGAAGAACTCTTCATGCGGGGCCCATCGCAGGGTCAGGGATACTTCGCCGGTGGTGATCTGCCGGATGCTATCGAACTGGTCCGGAGCGGGTTCGTAAATATAATTCAGCGATCCCGTAGGCTGTTGCTGCCAGTATTTCATCCCCAGGTTATAGGAGAAATGACTGCTGAATTCATGAATATAAGAGAACCGGACGATATGGCTATACAGCCATTTGGAGTTATCGCCGCGGGTGAAGGAGCTAAAAAAGTTATTGGCCTGTGAAAAGGCGTTCTCTGCTCCGAGGCTGCGAATATCGTTCAGATAGCTCACCTGTATATAGTGCAGGGGATAGGTATAGATAGACTTATTGTTCAAGGCATAGGAGGCGCTCACGAAATATTTCCAGCGTTGGTCGGTGAATCCATAGGCTACGTAAGACTCGGCATAATACCGCCTGCTCAGCTTAGTATTTGTCCGGCCGCCCAGCCGCAATCGCTGGCCTTCTATCTGGTTGAAGGTCCAGAAACTGCCGATGGGGCCGATGTCAATCTTACCGGCAGATTTGTAGCCGGCGGTGAAGGCGGTGGCGTAATCCAGCAACCGGTGATAGGAACGCATTTTTAGCAGGCTATCCGTATTGGCGTATGTTTTTGCTTCCGACTCGGTTAGCGGAACAGGTCTTCCGCTCCACAGGCTGTCCTGTTGTTGTAGAACCTGTTGCACGGTGTCTACGGGCGCCCCGTTGAAAACGGCGTCCGGAAGGGTACTATCCCTTACCTGGTCGAGTTTGACGACCCGTTCGCCGACCATACTCAGGGTGCCGGGCACAGCGTTAAAGAGGGCGATGACATCGGAACTGAGGAGGTGGTAGTGTCCGGCGTCACCTTTTTCGAAATCCTGCCGGACCTGGAATTCCCGGACGAAATTCAGATTGATGTGTTTGCTGACTCCTAACTCGATCCGGCTGATAGCATAGTTGTCGTCAATATTGATATAAAGATCTCCGCGGAACAGGAGGTCTTCGGGATTTCGGGGCGTAAAGTATAGCCGCACTATTCGTTGGCCGTTCTCGATGCTGGTATCCCGGATAAAATACATGTAGAAGGTTGGGGCCGTCTCCGCCACCGGGCTGACGAATTGCATGGTGAAAATATTGATGGTATTGTCATAGATATTAATATTTTCATAGAGCCGGTTGAGCAGTTGGCTGATGCCTTTCATGTCGATGTATTCCCCGAAGTCCACGCTTTTCCTTCCGAGGACGATTTTTTTTGTCTTTTCCGGGTGTTTACGGTAGTATTCGTTGGACAGTACTTCCTCGATATAGACCGGGATGAGTGATTTCCCCGGCATAAGGGTGGTATCCCGGTTCTCGAAAAGGAAATGATATTTCTTCAGCACTTTATCATCGGCAAGCAGGCGCGGCAATTTGTCGAGGAGGAGCCGGATCTTTTCATATTTCTGGTAAGAGGTATAGGCAGCGGCTCCCGGTCCGTTCTGCTCTTTATTGGCGATGACCTGGCGGATTAGCTCGACGGCGGGGTTGTTCTTGTTCCGGTATCGGCCCGGTTTGGCTTTTATGACAATCTCCTTCAGCGTGGTAAAGGCTTTTGGCAGCAGGATAGTCAGGGGCTGTTCCGGGAGATCCCGGAGGGGGAGGGTTGCAGGTTCATACCCAAGATTGCTGATGACCAGATGGGTGGCATTCTGGTCTACCCGGATGCTGAATTTACCTTCGGGATTGGTCAGCACGCCATGATGTCCGTTTTTTACGCTGACGCTCACGTTCGCCAGCGGGGCGTGTGAAAACGAGTCCAGTACGATACCGGTGATCGTTCTGGACTGTCCAAAGCCGGCTTCGGATAACAGCCCGGCAAGCAGGAAAAGAATGATCTGTTGTAATCTGTGAATTGGGTCGCTTTTTTTAAAATAAAGCAGATTTTAAGTTCGGCAATATAGGTAAATAAGTTCATTTTTACCATGATAAGCGTACATCCGGTGCGTTTTGCAGGTGGCGGCGCCCGCGGCTGTTCATTGGCCGTCTTTCGGCCGCAGGGTGATTGAGAGCCGCTGGTTTTCTGTCAGTCGCCGGTGATAGAGAGGAGGTAAATTGGTTTGCCCCGAAAATGCTTAACTTTATACGGAAACAGTTCATTTTATATTGAACTGTCGATGTAAAAATGGAAAACAGCATTGCTCATATCGCTTCCCTGATCGGAGAGCCTGTCCGGGCGAAAATTTTATGGTCCCTCATGGATGGGCGGGCCTATACGGCCAGGGAATTAGCTATTGGGGTGGACACCAGTCCGCAGAACCTGAGTATGCATCTGAGTAAATTATTGCGGGCGGGGCTTTTATCGGTTGAAGTGCAGGGCAGGCATCGGTATTATACTTTTTCCCGGGCGGAGGTGGCCGATGTGATCGAAGCGATGGCCAACCTGATCCCTGCCGGGCAGGCGGCCAAAAAAGACGCCGATACCATTCCGATAAAATTTTGCCGGACCTGTTATGATCATTTGGCCGGTAAGGTGGGGGTATTGATCATGGAAAGTTTGATCCGGCAGAGATGGATGGTGTACCGGGATCGGGAATTGGAGGTTACGCAAAAGGGTTTACAATGGTTTAAGGAGTGGGGGATCGATTGTGAAGAGGTCGCGCGGCAGCGGCGTTCGTTTGCGAAACCCTGTCTCGATTGGTCGGAGCGGCGTCATCATCTTGCCGGCGCTCTTGGGACGGCCTTGCTGGAGAAGATGCTGGCGGAGCACTGGCTGCGACGAACGGCCAACTCCCGGGCTGTGGTGGTGACGGCCAGGGGGCAGCAGGCTTTGGAAGCGCATTTCAACATTCAACTTTGAATATGACGTCTGTAAAAGGTGAATTTGCGGTATCGACGGACCGGCAGCGGTTGGACCTGGCATTTATCCATGCCTATTTATCCGGGGAATCTTATTGGTGTCAGGGTATTCCTTTTGAACGAGTAGAAATGGCAGCGGATCACTCCCTGAATTTCGGCTTGTATCATCAGGACCGTCAGATCGGGTATGCCAGGATCATCACTGATTATGCCCGCGTGGCCTATCTGGCTGATGTGTTTATCATTACCGACTATCGTGGCCGGGGGCTTTCAAAATGGCTGATGGAGCAGATCATGGCTCATCCCGATTTGCAGGGGATTCGACGTTGGATGTTGCATACGCGGGATGCGCATGGGCTTTATAGAGAATTTGGTTGGGGGGATATCGCAAAGCCGGAGACGTATATGGAGATCTTTGTCCCCGGCGTTTATAAGAAAGGGGGTCAGTGAGTGCCGGGAGCGGTGATGATGCCGTTGAAAGTGATCGATTCGCGGCTGGCGCTGATCACCTGGAGGGTGGCGTAGCCCGCTGACGAAATGGACAGCTGCAGCTGTTGTACGTCTTTATAATCTTTTGGTTTGATAAGGACATTCCAGCCTTCCTTCTTTCCCGGAGTGATCTTGTAGTCGAAATCTTTTGTGGTGAATTGGATCCCGGTCCGGGTGGGGTCGATGGGAGCGGTATAGGCGCGGCCAAAATAAGGCAGGTCGCTGGTGATTTTCTCCGGATTAACTTTTAGCGTGTAATTGTCTGTCGTGAGTTGGCGGATATTGCCCCTCATGGGCAGTGCTGACTGCGCCTGGAAAACATAATTCCCGGAGTCGATCATATTTTTTATTGTGGTTGTATTAGCCGATCCTTTTGAGGGGGCCGGTGCCGATCGGGGTGGTCGCGATGAGGGGGGTGGCGTCGATTGGGCGCCAGCAAAGTGGGGAATGGCCATAAAAACCAGGAACAGCGGGAAGGTGGTTTTGCGGGTGAGACGGGTGATTTTCATGGCTTGACGATTTAACCATAAAGATAAGCAAAAAATTATTTTGTTTTTCCGGCCGTTCGTTTTACTTTTACCCTACTAAATTGGTAGACTATTAAAAATACATTCATGAAGTTGTTTGTCAGTTCCTGCCGTTGTTGTTGCTAACTGCGATATTCTTCCCCTCTTTCCTCAAAGACAATCCAAAACAAACTATATGATCAAAATTGATCTAAGCAGATTTCTATTGAATTTTTTTCTTGTGGGACTCATAGCCCTTTCTTCCCAAGCTCAGAACAATAATAATTTAACGATCACAGGCAGGGTATTCGACGATAAGACGGGCGTCGGGCTGCCGGGTGCTACCATACGTCTCAAAGGCACTACGCATGAGGTGGTGACGGACCAGGAGGGGCGCTTCCGCTTTCTGACCGGGCAGAAGCTGCCGGTGGTAATGGCTGTTACCTATGTCGGCTACCAGGGCCGGGAGGTAACGGAGACGCGGAGCAGCAATATCGATATCCCACTGGTCGCAACGGCCGGGCAGCTGGGTGATGTGGTCGTTGTCGGGTACGGCACGCAGCAAAGACGGGACCTTACGAGCGCTATCTCGTCGGTCAGGCAGGAAGAGGTGGCGGCGATCCCCGTGGCCAGTTTCGATGCGCAATTGCAGGGCAAGGCGCCCGGCCTGCAGATCAATTCGAATACGGGTGTTCCCGGGGACGGCATCTTCGTTCGGGTGAGGGGGACGACGTCTATCAACGCAGATAATAACCCTTTATATATCGTAGACGGCGTGTTCA
>Ga0302179_10002014_pt1 | contig 11955 bp, 14 predicted proteins | sample I_Palsa_E3_1_FD_198788 | JGI IMG/M metagenome (GOLD analysis project Ga0302179, IMG submission 198788) | Peat permafrost microbial communities from Stordalen Mire near Abisko, Sweden - I_Palsa_E3_1 | ecosystem: Environmental > Terrestrial > Soil > Palsa > Peat permafrost | place: Sweden...
GGGATACTGCCTGATGAGGTCGTTAGGGAGACGGAGACCGTTTCTGATGCAACAGTTGTAGAGGAGACTCCTGCTGTCGAGGCTGTAGTATAACGAAGCTATAAAATACAAACATAAACCATATACGTTCAGTCTGAAGAGCAAATGTCGCTGTCACCAGAAACAACTATCCTGCGCGGCCAAGAATTTGACGCCAATATTAAGAGCGGCCGGCTCATTAAATTAGTTGCCGAATAAGTTTCGATAGCGCCCAGAATTTCCCTTGGCTGCGCTCCCTTAAACTGCGCAGTCCAGCAGCATGCGCTGGCCTCTTTGAGCAGCGTCGAGGAGCAGCCCAACGACAATGTTTTCCAAGTTCGTCTCGAGCGTAAGCTCCAACATCCACAAAACATACGAAGTCCAGCCTCACCCGAAATTCCATTCGGGGCCCTGGGCCGTGTACGATGCCCAGCGCCGCGCATCAAGTACCCCCCGTCCCGCGCACCAGAACCAAGTCTCTGTCTTTGTCTTTGAGAAGAAGTCCCTTGACCAGTCGACTTCGCTGCGCGGCTCCGGCGGATCGACGCGGGCCAAGAACGAGATTGTGTTTGCCCGATTGAAGAAGGAGGTATCGCTTCTATCGCGGCTGCGACATCCGTGTTTGTTGGAGGTTGTGGAGCCGATTGAGGATACGAGGGGCGCGTTGACGTTTGTTACGGAACGGGTCATTTCGAATTTACAGGCTTTGGTCGGGGGAGTGGATGATTCGGATGGGTTCTCTGACTCAGCGGCGAGGAGTACTGGACGGAGGAGTGAACTTGATGAGTTGGAGATACAGAGTGGATTGGCGTCTTTGACAAAGGCATTGCAATTCTTACACGAGTCTGCTATGATTGTGCATACCAATTTGACGCCGCAGGCTGTGTATATCAATGCTAAGGTGCTTGCTTTTCTTGCGCTGTGGACTGACTTGGCTAGGGCGATTGGAAGATCGGGGGGTTCGGATTTGGTGTGTCTACGAAGAATGAGCCTGGTGTTGATTATGGCTATGAGTTTCCAGAGTACGATTCACGGTTACCCAGATCAGTGCAACGAAATCTAGACTTTCTAGGTATGTAAAAAGTTGGCTAGAGAGATTAACGGTAGCTCCCGAGTACGTTACGGACGAGAAAGTCGAGAGTGCAAATGACATGTTTGAACCAATTGCAAGAAAGTTTCTAATTCTAGGTTCTCTCTCGGATGCATTATAGTCGCAATACACAATAAAGGACGCTCTCTGATAAACTCCAATCAGAGTATCCACACATATCGACAACAGATAGCCAAAATCGAGTCCCTGATCACATCTGCCCGAATACCATCTTACCTCCAAGGTGCATCTTTTCCCAACTTTATTAATTTCAGATACGTTGAGACAACTTCTTACAAGATCCCCACATGATCGATTATCTGCATCTGCCTTCCAACACTCTCCTCTCTTCGATAATATCCTCATGAACTCGATCCGCTTCCTCGATTCGTTCCCTGAAAAAACAGTCGCGGAGAAATCTTCTTTCCTACGAGGTTTCGTGTCTATCCTGCCGCAGTTCAGCGATCGAATACGGCATCGCAAGGTAATGCATCATCTTGAGTAAGTGTCGTAGCTAATATTAACAGATCCTACCGTCGCTTCTCGCGAATGTGCAAGATACGGATCTGTTACCATTACTTCTCCCTAACATCTTTGCTATCACAAAGAGCTTGTCCCAACTCTCTTTCTCAGAGAAAGTCCTGCCGACTATCAAGAATATCATTCAGTCGAAAGAACTTCCCGACAACGTCAGTGTTACCCTTCTAGATTCAGTTTCACATCTCAAAGAGAAAACAACAGCGAAAGAATTCGCGGACGGTATACCTTACAAGGTCTTTTCTCACGATAGATATCATGCCATTGGTATACAATGCTCTTGGAGCAGGAACGTTCCTGCAGGAGAAGGCGCTAAAGATATCGGGAGAATTAGCAGAGCATCTCGACTTCAACACCGTCAAGTCTGCATTGTTCCCTAAAGTTGCAAATGTGTTCACTCATACGACGACGCTGGGAACCAAGGTCGCGACGCTTGAATGTTTCCTCCAGCTTGTTCCGAAGCTAGACAATGTATTTCCCTTGTTTGTAATGATGTTGAAGGTAGTTTACCATGACCGATAAATTGATCCCGCTGCTGAAGAATATTAAGACAAAGGAACCGTCGGTGATACTGGCTGCGTTAGCTGTGTATGCCGAGATGGGGAAAAGATTAGGACATGAAGTCCTTGCTTCGGATATCCTTCCTGCATTGTGGCCCATGACAGTCGGGGTTCTTTTGAACCTCGAGCAGGTACTTGCTTGCCTTGGCGAACGTTGCTCACACAAAGTTCAACCGGTTACTAGGCGTTATTCGAGAACTGGAGACCAAAGTAATACAGCAACAAACCCAGAAACTCCAGGATGTTGCGCCTGCCGCCGGTGTATCGATAGGAGCCTCATCTCCGTTACAAGACAACGCGTCTCATGGTCCCATGGAAGAAACGACCTTGGACTTCGAAAATCTTGTCCTTGGCAAGAAACCCGCCACAAATCAGCTCCAATTGTCGTCTCCCCCGCTCACAGCCTTCCGAAACCCACAGCCTCAACAAGGCTTCACAAATTCGATGCCTTCAACCCCAATAGGCTTGATGAGTCCAATGAGCCCAACCATGTCTCAAACACCGCCACCTCCTTCGCAGGGCTCGTTCTTTCAGCCACTTCAGCCTACGCTGTACACAGCCTCCTCTAATCCTAATCTATCGTCCTCGTCGTTCCAGGGCGCGAATTTCGCTCCTCGAAGTAGCATGGGAATGGCAAATATGGCATATAATCCGCCGTCCGCTGCATCCGGCGGGTTTGGCAATAATCCTTGGAGCGCTGGTGCTACAACCGAGTCTTCGTTACCGACTATTGCCCCGCCTCCTAATAAAGTACAGTATCCTGCGGGATTTTCATCGCAATCTAAACCGAGCAACAATGGCTTGGACAAGTACCAGAGTCTTTTATAGCGAAATGATCAAGGCGAAGGGTTCAGGAGGGGAGGGGTTTAATTTATACATCATGGATACAAACCGGTTCGTTATTGCATTTTAACAGGGTGGGATGGATGCATTTACAGATAAAGTACGTAGCAGAGCTAGCGATATCGGATATATGCGCTATAAATCAAAAGATCCTGGATGGGATAGGCCGTGAATTGCGTTATGCCAAGTAACCTCTTCTCGGACGACACATCAGGGTCGCTCGGCCGGCGGTTGGTGGCGCGGATCGATCATTAAACCTTAATTGCCATCTTGATCGAATCAGTATGCGTCACTATGCCTTGGAAGGGGGCGTTGTTGGACGCATGTGCTTCGCCATACAAGGTCTCGTCTAGATCTAAGCTTGACAAATTGTGGTGATTTTGGGGCGTTAGAGGAACGTTACGCATCTGATGATCCGTGTTTTGGGAAAGATGAGCGATTATCGCGTACAAGCGCTGTGATTGGACAGAGATTGGGGCTGTGCAGTGTTGTTATGTAAATGCTGTGGGATACCTGAATTAATATAAGGTTGATGGAATGGGAGGCCACAAATCACCGGACTGTGCACTGCCTCATTGAGAGGACAATTTGCTGGATTGTGTTGGAGCATTAACAGCTCGGATCGCGGAAAGGTGATGCGCGAGTGGTACTAGCTTGTCAGCTTACGTCGGCCCCTGTTTTCCTGCTTTTCACTTAAGAGCCAACAACAACAACAAGGACAACCCAAACTGGCCCCTTTTGTCTATCTATAGTCAGTCCTCCGAGGGGACTCAGCGCAACACGAGACAGACAACTAGCACCCACGCAGCCTGCGGCTCGGCGAAATCATGGCAGATAACCTCGGATTACCTGCTTCCACGAGCAATGCGCAGGAGAACCCTCCACGCCCTCGACAGAGGACGCCCACAATCACTATTGACACGACCGTAACACACCCTCCCGCTATGGGCAATAAAACTCTAACCGCAGAACTTGGCACCACCGCAGATAGCACCGCCTCAGGTGATCGGCCAGCTCAGCCATCAGGAAGAGGACTTTCATCAACCATCGAGTATGCGCTAAACTGCTATTCTCGCTAATCCTAGATATGGATGGCGGATCAAATACTTCACCTACCGGTCAAGTGACCACTCCCTCGAATCAAAATCCGATCTCTGGGAGTAATCTCTTGAACGTTCCAATGGTAGCAGGACAGGGGACCACCACGCATCATCAGCGGAGTCAGTCGTTCGGGTCATCGGGAACCTCTGCATGGACTCCCTCTCCTTCGAGTGGCCTCGGGTCTTCAGATATTGGTGACAGCACAAGCGAGACTAGGGGCCTTATCAAGTTGGAGCCTGATGACACTGAAATCCCCGATAATCCCTTCGCTTTTACGCCAAAGCAACTCGCGAAACTACATGATCCCAAGGACTTGAACATCTTGCGGGCAATGGGAGGACTGGCAGGATTGGTTTTTGGATTACGGTCAGACACCAAGAAAGGGTTATCGCCGGACGAAGACAAGTTGGATGGTCGCGTAACTCTCCAGGATGTTTGGCATGAACTGGAAACTCGTAAAAAGGACCAGGTCCAGCAAGGTATTGAAAACGAGAAAGAGCACGACGAAGAAGTGAACGAAGAGAAGGAAATCGAGATCCCACAGACTCAACGATCTGAGACGCGGAAATCAACTGCCTCAAAGCGTCCAACATTGAACTCCGTGCGAACGCATCCAGTGGCGTCGAAGGGGTATTCAGACAGAAAACGTGTTTACTCCGAAAACAGGATTCCTGCGCGAAAACCTAAAAACATCTTTCAATTAATGTGGATGGCCTTGCACGACAAAATCCTTGTATGTTCCAATATTAATGTCGCTTATGCTAGATACTGCTGAGTATAGCCGCTGTCATCTCTTTGGCACTTGGATTTTATCAGAGCTTCCGACCTGGCGCAAAAGAAAAAGTGGACTGGGTGGAAGGAGTGGCCATTTTGGTCGCTATTACTATCGTCACTGTTGTCCAGTCTGTAAATGATTACCAAAAAGAGCGCCAGTTCATGAAGTTGAATTCAAAGGTATCCTACTGCTTTTGCTTTCTAATCTCTGTAGAAAGAAGACCGCAGTGTCAAGGCGATTCGGGGCGGCAAAACCTGTTTGATTAATGTCTATGATATCGTTGTTGGAGATGTCCTTCATCTCGAACCTGGTGACCTCATTCCGGTAGACGGTGTCCTTCCTGAAGGCCACAATGTCCAGGCCGACGAATCGGCCGCTACGGGAGAATCGGATGCGCTGAAAAAAGTTCCCGCTGATTATGCTTTGGAAAATACCGAGCCCGGATCTAAATTTAGCAATAAATTTGATCCATTCATTCTTAGTGGCGGCAAGGTTCTAGAGGGTGTTGGTAGATTTGTCGTCACAGCTGTTGGACCTAATTCTTACCATGGCCGGACCATGATGTGTATGTTCTCTATCTTAAATGACTAATAGTAGCCCTTCGCGAAGAACCAGAAGATACTCCTTTACAGCTCAAACTTAATCGTGTTGCCGATATGATTGCCAAGGTTGGAGGTGCAGCCGCTTTACTTCTGTTCATCGTTCTCTTGATAAAATTCCTTGCTCAGCTTCCCGGGAGTACCATGGACGCTGGCGAAAAAGGACAGCGATTCATGCAGATACTTATCGTTTCGGTTACGATTGTTGTCGTTGCGGTCCCCGAAGGTCTTCCGCTCGCTGTCACTCTTGCGCTTGCATATGCGACGACGCGAATGTTGAAAGATAACAATCTTGTCCGAGTGCTGAAAGCCTGCGAAACCATGGGCAACGCCACGACCGTTTGTTCAGATAAGACCGGCACATTGACTCAAAATAAGATGACCGTCATTGCTGGAACTCTCGGCGTTTCCGACAAATTTGGAGATAAACGGCAGACTAAGACGGACCCCGGCGCACCGACAGATCCCGAAAAGCAGGGTGACGTGGCTGCTGTTGAAAATGAGAAAGAGCAAGAGGGAGTTGTTGATGAGGATGGCGTTGTGCCGATGCAGAAGTTCTTTGACGATTGTATTCCAGAACTCAAAGATCTATTGCGTGCGAGTATTGCTTTGAACTCGACTGCTTTTGAAGGTCAGGACGAGAAGGGAAATGCCGAGTTTATTGGATCAAAGACAGAAACCGCGCTACTCGGGCTTGCAAAAGTATACCTCGGGATGGACAGTGTCAGGACGGATCGAGAAAATGCTCAGATTGTTCAACCTTTCCCTTTCAGCTCGGAGCGCAAGTGTATGGGCTGTGTGGTCAAGATGACGGTTGACGGCCAACAAATTTATCGCCTGCTTGTCAAAGGCGCCAGTGAAATCCTGCTCAAGCACAGCAGTCAGTCTATCGATGCATCCACAGGAAAACTAGTTCAACGCCCGTTGTCTCAAGATGAGCGCCAAGTCATGGAAAACACCATTATGGATTATGCATCAAAATCTCTCCGAACCATCGGTCTTGTTTACAGAGACTTCCCTCAGTGGCCGCCGGCCGGCGTTCGGACCTCCCCAGATGATAGAACGCAAGCGGAATTCGATGACATTTTCTCGCAAATGATTTTCATCGGGGTTGTCGGAATCATGGATCCTCTTCGTCCTGGTGTGACGAAAGCTGTTGAAGATTGTCGCAAAGCCGGTGTCTTTGTACGTATGGTTACGGGAGACAATGTCCTTACCGCGAAAGCCATTGCATCAGAATGCGGGATTTTCACCCCCGGTGGGATTGTGATGGAAGGACCGAAGTTCAGGACTCTATCGCCTTCTCAGATGGATCAAATTATTCCTCGACTGCAGGTTCTTGCGCGGTCGAGCCCCGAAGATAAACGTATCTTGGTCAAGCGCCTCAAGGAGCTAGGTGAAACTGTTGCTGTAACTGGTGACGGAACGAATGATGGACCAGCTTTGAAAATGGCAGACGTCGGATTTTCCATGGGGATTGCGGGTACGGAAGTTGCGAAAGAGGCGTCATCGATTATCCTCATGGACGACAATTTCGCATCCATTGTGAAAGCCATTATGTGGGGACGTTGTGTCAGTGATGCGGTGAAGAAATTCCTCCAGGTACCCCTAACACAAAACTCTTGGCTAATTCCAGTTTCAACTCACCGTCAACGTCACTGCTGTTATATTGGCTTTCGTTTCCTCAGTTGCCAGCTCTGAGGAAGAATCTGCGTTGACTGCCGTTCAGCTTCTTTGGGTCAACTTGATTATGGATACTTTCGCGGCACTGGCACTAGCAACTGATCCACCAACGCTCGAGCTGCTAAATCGGAAGCCGGAACCAAAGGGATCCTCCATTATCTCATTCAATATGTGGAAGATGATCTTTGGCCAGGCCATCCTCCAGCTCGTCATTACATTCGTTCTCAACTTTGCGGGCAACAGAATTTTTACCAGCTGGGACAGCGATCATATGTCAACTGTCGTGTTCAACACTTTTGTCTGGCTCCAAATTTTCAATGAAGTAAATTGTCGACGCTTGGACGACAAGCTGAATGTCTTCAGTGGGTTGCAGCGAAATCCCTTTTTTATTGCAATCACACTCATCATGATTGGTGGTCAAATCCTCATTGTGTTTGTTGGTGGCACAGCATTTTCAGTCACCAAGATCAATGGTGAGCAATGGGCTACATCGATCATTCTTGGCCTCCTCTCTTTACCATTTGGTGCAATTATTCGTCTTATACCCAACGACTTTATAAAGATTTTTATTCCTCGCAAACTTCTCGAACGCAAGCGTAAGACAACAATTATCGACGAGGAAAGAGTCACGGAAGAATGGAATCCCGCCATCGATGACGTCCGAGACGATCTCATGTTCATCAAGAGTCTTCGGAGTAAACGACGGCTGGGAACCATTGGCAATCCCAAGAAAGCCATGCGCAGACTCATTCCGTCCTCTTCTTCCAAGGACGATGCATCCTCTCACCAACGACGGCCATCTACTCCCCGTCTGTCAGAGGGGCCGCCTTCTCCAAGTCCTTCACCAAGCGACAGTAAACGATCCCGCTCTCGCTCGAATTCGGCATTCAGACCAGCGGCCATGGTCCCTGCTCTCGTTGCAACGTCGATTATGTGGTCTCCATCGTCACCATCCGAATCCAGGGGTGCCGAACTATTCCCTACCACAATGAGTCGAGAAGCCCTTGAGAAAGTCGAGGGTCTAGAATTTCACAAAGATACTGATCCTAATGACCCCATTGTCGGTGAGGAGGCTGCTATCTACAGTCCACTGGAGACGAAGCGGCCGCTCTCCGACGAGAAAGGAGAGAAACCAGAGAGCTCTAAAGGACACTGGAGGGGACGCTTGTCGGTCCATTCACGGGGCGCAAGCAAAAGCTCTGTTACTTCGTCTCCGGTTGGAACTCAGCCACCCATGGGCGGTCTGAGTGCTCCATCGCGAGAGGTGAGCAGAGAAAGCCGGTCGAGCAGCAGAAGCTCCAATGCCGGAAAGGCCACGACGCCTACGGACGAGAAGCGGGAGGGAGCATAATCTTGGATAAGTTGCATGGCAGTTCACTGTGAAATTTTTTTGCGATTATTCTTCGCGCTGTGTTCTTGGATGTTGTGAAACAACGACACTCCGCTGAGGAAGGAAGAATTGTATTCTGGGGAAATAATAGAGTTTGTGGGATCACGGAAAGACTCCAAAATATAGAGATAGGTAGTAAGTATACCCTAATTCATAACATCACATTTTCTTAATCTTGTTTTGGTGCTTCTATCCGTCTACGTACGCGTTTGTACATATCAATCGCCATTAGTCCCGTTACTATTTGAAATGGAATATAACTCATTCCGAGGATGACTTTGTCAGACGTACTTAGGACATTCTCAGGGAATGCAAAAAGTTCGCAAATAGCCGCGAATACCGTAGTCGTAGCATGAATGGAATACGCGAGCGACGGTAGCTCAAGTCTCTTATCGCCTAAGTCATCAGCTTCATCTAATGTTCGATAGAACCTATAGGCACAGTAGCCGCCCAGAGAAAATACGGAAGCTGCAACAAGACCTCACATACAGAAAACCCACCGAACCATCCACCGGGGAACGATTTCCTGCCCGCAAGCGGATCATTATAACTTGCGAGATACCATTGTAACGGCCTCAGGCACGCAGTAGGGACAATTGAGCTAGGCAGGACCGCTGGCAGAGCCAACAGGATGCTGGGAAAGATGTGAATGATGACGTAGATTCTGTAAAGGACATCGCGCGTTGATCGAGACATTGGGTATGTGGGGAGGGGGGTGCCTGAGTGTGAGCCGCGGCGGACGGACCGCGAGGCGAGAGATTTCAGATGTGTCTGGGCCGGAAAATATCGCCGATCACGCGGACCATCGAAGCTCCGTCAAGCTGCCACCGCGCAAAGCTACGAAGAGTGTGCTGCTGGTCATGGATACTCTGGTAAAGGGCCTACGTGCCTCTGCAAGGTCCTCTGCGGGGCTGAGAGTGGCCCAATTGCAAACTCATCGCTCCTTCGTTGTATCTCCAGCATTCCGGGCACACAATCGACCTTCGCCCTCCTTTCCTCTTCGTCTCGTCCGTTTGCAAAATCGACCATCTCCGGTCTTCCCACACAGTCTGCGTTCTGTCCTCCCCAACATCCCACGACAGTCCCTATACTATTCCACCCGGGCCGATGCAGAGGATCCGCGGACATACAAACCAGTAAGCTACCCGGAAGCCGAATGGCAGAAAGTGAACGATGAATTCGAGCAACGACTCGCCAAACGTTCCTGGTTCTTCCGTCCCGTCTGGCGCGCCATGGGCCATCCAAAATACTTTGCCGGCAATGTCACCATGCAATTCTTCCTCATCGGGTCACTCATCTCCGGGTGGATCTACATCTGGTTTTTCATGGGGTATGCGCCTGCGCCGGTCCCCAAAGACGGCACGGGACGAGACCTCACTGATGAAGAGATTGCGGAAATGGAGACGATAGAGAATTACTTACATTCACATCCTGTAGTCCAGGCGATCCGGTCACAGAAGTATTTGATTGAGTCGAGACCACATTGGGCTATTCCGGATAAGGATATCCCACATAATCTGACGGGAGGGACGTTGAGAGGTTTGGGAAGGATTAGTGTTGCGCCTATTGCGTTCGCAGATGGCGAGGGAAAAGAGTTTTATGCGGTGTTGCATGTGGGCAAGGACTTATGTGGGAATCGCGGGTTTGTGCATGATGGGTTGTTGGCGATGGTAGTGGATGAGTCGCTTGCGCGGTGTTGTTTCCCTGCATTGCCTAATCGGATTGGTGTCACGGCCAACTTGAATATTGATTACAAGGAACCGGTGCCGGCGGATTCATATCTCCTTGTGAAGGTAGGACCCCTGTTGCGGTCTGCTGATAATAGGCAAAAACACTTAGACTGGAAGGGAGAAAAGCGTGGGTGGAGGCAACGGTGGAATCATTAGGAACGGTCCATCAAGAGAAGGAACCAACTGTATATGTCCATGCAAAAGCCTTATTCATCGAGCCAAAATATGCTGCACTCATGAAGGTAGAATACCTTTCCAATGACACACACTAACTATAGCGTCTGATGTTGAGTTAAGAAGGAAGTTTAATGATGCTTTGAGCTTTTGACCCAAGGCAGTTTTGATGGCGGGAGTTAGATGTATTCACGGCAAAAATAAAATAGAATTTGTACTAATACTGCCACATAATCGTTCCCGTGATCAAGTACGACTCATTACAGGCATGTAACATATAACGCTCATTTCCGCATACTATGCATAGTTTCAAGCACTCGCTGGACCCGATACAAACAATTATCATACTCCTGCGCCGTCGGATCATATCGACTCAACGACTCCGTTAATCGTAACACCTCCCTTGCCAACGTCCCATATGCCCTCTCTAGCACGTCCTTCGAGCTCAGCCCCAGCATGCCGGCCGTCGAAGGTAGAGGCGGCAGAGACGGTTGAACAGATGGCAATGCGGGCATCGTGTTAGCCGCAGGAGCAGGCAAGACAACATTTGGAGGTTCTCGTGCTGTGTTCTCGGGATATATTTTCTGACATATAACACACGTCCGTCGCTCTATTTCTCGTGGTAATCGTAGCAGTGGGACCTAATCATGAGTTCCCCTTCTTTCATAGACTGTGTGGTACCCCATAACAAGTCTCAGTCGAACAAATCTCATCAAGAAGACAATATCCCTGCAACAACTTCTCCCCAATCAACTTCGACGCCCGATCCGATTGTTCCCTCCTCGCCACTAAGCGTTAGTCCCCTTTCACTCATGTTGACTATTACTGTCTGTATTCGTGTCGCCTCTTTGTTCTACTTCCATTACCCCTGCCTCCTGCTCATCTTCATCGCTGTCCATATCGTCGCCATTAACGAAGGGATGATAACTTGCTGGCGGACGATTACTCTCCACTGGACTAGTTGGAGATGAAGGTATTCCGTTTGGCAGAGACGTGTTGTTCGTGGCGGTAGTATCGCGGCGGCAGCGAACGCAGAGGAGTTGTCGATTAGGAGCTTGTGAACGAACAAGGGGCGTAAAACAAACAGAACACGACTGATCAAGAAGTGTCCATCCTGGAAGTTAGTATTCAGTCACTTTATATGGTGCGTTACCTCGAAGGAGATACGAGCCCAGCTGCGAAGAAACAGAATCGAGCGACGACATTTCGAATGACAGCCGTGGATGGAGATCAGCAGGCCCTTCTACAAGGAAAGGGCGGCGGACACCATAGGCCCCGGTAACCGGTTCCGCCGACCGGCGCTGAGCGATCACCGACGCCAACCCGGGGTACATATCGGCATCACTCCGCCGAACAGCTAGCATTGCCGCTGTTTCTTATCGCACTCTTTCTTATCCCATCAACGCAACGATGTCCGCTCAAATGAAGTACGTCCGTCTAGGCAATTCGGGCCTC
>Ga0302179_10002019_pt1 | contig 11941 bp, 8 predicted proteins | sample I_Palsa_E3_1_FD_198788 | JGI IMG/M metagenome (GOLD analysis project Ga0302179, IMG submission 198788) | Peat permafrost microbial communities from Stordalen Mire near Abisko, Sweden - I_Palsa_E3_1 | ecosystem: Environmental > Terrestrial > Soil > Palsa > Peat permafrost | place: Sweden: Abisko...
AGATCACGAGCTTGTCGTGGAAGCTCTTTGCGGTCAGCTTGGGCGAAATTATCTGGAGTTCGCTTTACCGACGCAAACAGGCTAGTTCATCGTCTCATCTGTAGCTGGCATATGCCAGCTACAGATGAGACGATGAACTAGCGGAGGGAGTGATCTTCCCGCGGGCTTCAAGACTGTTCCATTTCCAGACCTGCAAAAGCTCGAAGGTCTTCGGCATTCACGTCTGAGACGGCCCAGAAAGCGAACCCACCACGCTCCCAATGGGAGACATTATAGCCATCCTTCGTGAAAGTTTCCGCCGCGGTGTTCCGCCCGGATTCCGAAGGCCAGATAAACAAGTTAATAATATGTTTATTGCGTTGGTAGACGAGTGCCGCTACCTCCCGACCATTGAAATAATCCAATCGGCCTCCGGTCAAACGGAAGCCGCGCTCGGAAAAATCGTGCACGGGCGGCGCGAATTTAAGCTTTCCGTCGAACCAGGGTTTGACCGTATGCTGATCGGTCGACGGGACATCAAAAAGATGAGTCGCAAGCAACGAGCGAACGTGACTGGAGACCACCTCCTCTGCGAGGGCGTTGGCGCGCGACCGATCGAATATCCACCCTTGATTGAGGAATACCAAGCTGAGCATGACGGCGATTGTTGCCGCCATGGCTAAAGAAACGGAGAACCACGGAATGACAAACCAGCTGCCGGATCGTTGCTTTACGTCGGATCTCGAAGCCGGAAGAACGGATTGAATCTTCCCGGGAAGCGAGTCCGGGACCTCGAATCTAACCTGCGGATTGCCGAGTAAAGAGCCCACGGCTTTCCGGGCCTCGAGAAGCTGCTGACATCTGGAGCAGCCACGCAAGTGTTGCTTCACCAGGATCGTCGCGGCGACCTCCAGCTCATTATCGATATAAGCATCGATGTAATCTTCACATTCCTGGCAATTCATAGCTGGTCGTCCTGCTTTCGATCCGCCAACAGGAGATAGAGCTGGCGCCGCGCACGCGCAAGGCGCGACATCACCGTTCCAATCGGAACGCCACTGACCTCTGAGATATCCTTGTAGGATAAACCCTCTAATTCCCGGAGAACCACCACTTCGCGAAAATCGACTGGTAACGCTGCGATCGCCTCCCGCACCGATTCGACTGTCGCTTTCTTCGAAAGGCTTACCGAAGGCAGGGGCGCCGTATCTTCGATTTCGTCAATTTCCGAGTCCAGCGGCACTTGGTTCTGTTTCAGCTCCCGAGCTCCCAACGCGGTGTAGCAGGTGTTCCGCACGATCCGCAGGAACCAAGAGCGACAATTTGTTCCCTCGTGGAAGCTCGCAAAAAAACGAAATGCCCGCAGATAGGCCTCCTGCACCATATCTTCAGCATCTTCTTGGTTTTTCATCAGCCACCGAGCGAGGTTGTACGCATCGTTCATAAGCGGCAACAGCAGGCTTTCAAAACGGGCGCGTTTTTGCTCATCATTCATGGCCAGCCGTTACCCTACGATAAAACATACCGGCGTTCGATGGCGCTTATTCCCCAAGCTCACTATCCGGCGAGGGCAGGAATACCCCGCAAATAGCAGACCGACTATTGGTATCAGCCAGCAAGAAGTCCTGATTCTCGCAATTCACGAGTAAACGAAAGCGATTGCAGCCAGATCCGGTAGAGTTGAAATGCTAGTGTCCTGTCCCCGAAATACGAGGTATATTGCCGGCGGTCAGTTGGCTGTTTTTCAAGGCGCGAGCGAAGCGCCCATATCTGAGTCATACGGGTCGAGCGAGCAACGCGGAAAAACAGCCAACTGGCCCCGGCCCGGAGGGTTGCGATGAAAATGGGCCGGCGGCTGCGTTGCTCGTCGGTCACGTATCGGTTCAGATATGCTCCCTCCTCACGCCTTGCCGGCGGCCCATTTTGATCGCAACAATATACCTCGTATTTCGGGGACAGGACACTAGGTACTCCTGTTGAAAAGTTCGGGTCCGATGATGTTCGACCTGATTTTGGATGTAATGAATGGTTTCTGGCAACTGCGAGACGCTCACACTGAAAGCGCCATAACCCTGTTGCCAACTAAAGTTGTCCAGTTGTCGAAAAGTCTGGTGAATCCAGGCCGATGATCCAGCCTTTATTAATTGAATGGCTTTGGCGATGGGAACTGTGGTTGGCAATGACAGCAGCAGATGAACGTGGTCTGCAACCCCGCCGACGCATCTGGGCGTGGGGCTAGAGATGCGCACGCGATCCGGTTCAAAGGTTCGGAGACGATTCTCGCCGTACCCGGTGGCCCATTCAGGGCTAATTCGGGTGGGGGGAATTGGCCAGGGTAAGTATGTGTTTAGCGCCGTGTAGCGCCAATCGTCCTCGTCGTCGTCGTTCTCGATCTTTCAACGTCGTTGGCAATCGGCGCGATTCCCGCATCCACAGAAGTCGAGGACGAGAACGACGACGACGATTCAGGAGGTACCAATACCGCGCTAAACACATACCCAGGCATACCTGCTAGTTCGGGGAGAGGACACTACGCCGCTACGGAATGATTTTGGCCATGACTTCGAGATCTTTCGCGTCCAACCGGTCGAAGCTGTCCAGGAACTTCACCCGGAACGTCCCGACGCCTTCGGTTTGCGCACGTTCCGCCGCCCATTCCCCGGCAATCCCGACAAACGCTATTGCGTGAACCGCGGCGACCAGAGGAATCGGCTGCACGGCGAGAAACGCCGCGACGATCGAGGTGGCGACACACCCCATTCCCGTCACGCGTGTCATCAGGGGATGGCCGTTTGAAATCGAGAAAAGTCGCACTCCGTCTGAAGCATAGTCGGTCCTTCCCGTGCCAACGACGCCGCAACATAGCTTCTGCGCTGCCTTACGGACGATTTCTCCCGGGTCCTGCAGATCGGCACCCGAATCGACACCTTTGCCTCCCCATTCCATGCCTGCGAACACCGAAATCTCGGCCAGGTTTCCCCGAACAATCGTTGGTGTGCCGGATCGCAGGAGATCTGCGATCAGCGTTCGCCGCAGCTTTGTCGCTCCAACAGCGACCGGGTCCAACGCAACCGGCTTCCCGAGTTCACGCGCTGTCCTGATCGCCTTGACCATCGCCTCGGTCGCGTGCGGATTCGGGGTGCCGATGTTGATATTCAGCGCATTCGATGCCGCAACGAGTTCCTCAGTCTCCTCGATTGAATCCGACATGATTGGCGACGCCCCTAATGCGAGCAGGGCGTTCGCCGTGAAATCCTGCACCACGGAATTCGTGATGTTGTGTACCAGTGGATTGGTCGAACGAATCTTCTGCAGGTCCGCCCAGATGGAGTACCCTGAAATGTCTATGTCGGTTGCCATCCCCTCTAGCCTTCACCCGGTCGACATGCATGTCCATATTTTAGGCAACGGAAAGTCAGGCTCAGGGTGCCGAATAACGCCGCGCTGGTGGCAGCGACCTTTCATCGATTTGATGGCCGCCAATGTCGGCCTTAAGACTTCTCCCGGCGACCCGGCGCTTGATCAGCTATACATTGAACGATTGCTTCACTGGGTCAAGGGATCGACGCTCAGGCGAGCGGTCATTCTCGCTTGCGATGATCTCTACGACGAAACAGGCCATCGATTTCCAGGTTTGTCGGGCCTCTTTGTCCCGAATGATTACGTTCTCGAGCTTGCAAAGCGTTATCCGCAGTTTCTGCCTGCCGCTTCCATTCACCCGGCGCGGCTAGATGCCATCGCCGAATTGGAGCGTTGCGCTGCCGCGGGCGCCGTTCTCTTGAAACTTCTGCCCTGCGTGCAAGCCATTGATTGTAACCGTCCGCTTTACAAGCCGTTCTGGGAGCGGATGGCTCTATTGAATCTTCCGCTCCTCGCGCATACGGGGGGCGAGTTCTCTTTGCCGACCCATCGCCGAGATCTCCAAAGTGTCGAAACTCTCCGCTTGCCCCTCGAATGCGGGGCCACTGTCATCGCTGCCCATTGCGGAACTCCAGCCTTGCCATGGGACCGGGATTATTTCGATCAGTTCGACCAGATGCGAAAATCTTTTCCGAACCTTTACGGCGATCTCTCCGCTCTTTCGCAGATCACTCATCTGCGAACCCTCGATCGGCTTCGAAAAGATCCACGACAGATTCTTTACGGAAGCGATTACCCGGTCGTGACCAGTCTCCTGTGGTCTCGTCTGAAAGGGTGGATCGCCAAACCCACCTACGACCGGATCCGCTCCATCCGTAATCCGTTGGAGAAAAAATTTCAGCTCACCATGGCACTCGGGTTCCCGGACCGGATCTTTACCGAGTTCTGGGAACTGGCAGCCAGAGCGGAACGTGTCCGCGGTTCGGCGTAATGGCGTTTCTGCCGTCAGTTTTGGATGAGCTCGATTTCGTAGCCTTCCGGTGCATCGACAAAAGCAATGATACTTCCGCCGCCCGTCTTCGTCGGGCCATCGGATAGTGGGTAGCCTTGTGCCGCGGCATGTTTGGCGAATGCTTCGAGATCCTCCACCTCGAACGCGAGGTGCGTGATATCGTGACCCACGTTGACAGGACCGCTTCCGTCGAACTTGCAGATCTCGATTTCTTCATCGCTGCCAGGGGCTTTGAAGAAGACCAGTTCTGAACCGCGCGGTGACTTCGAACGGTGGGTTTCTTCCAAGCCGAGGACGTCCCTATAAAAATGCACAGTTTTTTCCAGATCGGAGACCCGGTAACGGGTATGAAGGAGCTTGTTAACCATAGACTGCAGACTGCCACAAATGAATCGCGCGGGCCATCAACTCGTAATAAAATTCGAACGTCGCGTATTTTGGGATTTGTGAGACGGCCTCAATCTATGGCACTTTCCTGAACCGTATGCTCTACATTGGCATCGATAGCGGTACGCAAAGCACAAAATCCATCGTCATTGATCTGGAGACGGGCGGAATTCTGGCCACCTCGCAGCAAAATTACGAATTGATCAAGGGTCTGCCCGTTGGGCACATGGAGCAGGATCCCAGGGTCTGGATCGATGCGGTCGACAAGACGATTCAAGATTGTCTCACTCAGATCGGCGAACGAAAAGACCAAATCCGCGCGATCGGTGTCAGCGGACAGCAGCACGGCCTTGTTGTCCTGAACGCTTCCAGTCAAGTGATCCGACCAGCCAAACTCTGGTGTGACACCTCGACTTCGGAACAATGCAAAGAAATCATCGCGGAATTCGGAGGCGAAACGGCGCTCATCAAGCTTATCGGCAACACGATGTTGCCCGGCTGGACGGCACCGAAAATTCTTTGGCTGAAACAGAACGAGCCCGAAAACTTCGACTCGGTCGACAGCATCCTTTTGCCCCACGACTATATCAATTTCTGGCTGTCCGGGGAAAAGCGCATGGAATACGGCGACGCCTCCGGCACCGGGCTGCTTGACATCAAGACACGCCAATGGTGTGAGCCTGTGATCGGGTTTATTGACGAAGCGCTGCTCGAAAAATTGCCGGCGGTCGGTTCTTCTCGTCAAGCTGTCGGCTTGCTCCGGGAAAATTTGCGGACCAAGTGGGGACTGAAGAGCAGTCCGATCGTATCCGCCGGTGGCGGCGACAATATGATGGGCGCGATCGGAACGGGCAACGTGCGCGCCGGGGTGGTGACCGCCAGCCTTGGAACTTCAGGGACAGTCTATGCCTACTCGACCGAGCCGGTGGTGGATCCTCAAGGAGAAGTCGCTGCCTTTTGCGACAGCACAGACAAATGGCTTCCGTTGGTATGCACCATGAACGTCACTGTTGCCACCGAACAAATCCGAAAGCTGTTTGGCTTCGACCTGAGCCAGTTGGATGCCACCGTCTCAGGGGCGCCTCCTGGTGCGGGGGGGATCATTTTTTTGCCCTATCTCGTGGGCGAACGTACACCAAATCTTCCGAGCGGCGTTGGGGTGTTTCACGGTCTCACGACAGCCAATATGACGCCCGCCAACCTCGCCAGAGCTACGATGGAGGGAGTCACCTTGGGATTGGCCTATGGATTGAATCGCTTCCGTTCTCTCGGGATTAAACCGTCCGAGATTCGTTTGACCGGAGGCGGCAGCAAGAGCCAGATCTGGCGCCAAATCTGCGCTGATATATTCCGAATTCCAGTGGTCTGTCTTGCGACAGCCGAAGGAGCTGCCCTCGGCGCCGCCATGCACGGCGCCTGGGTCGATCGCCTTGTCAACAACAAATCCGCCAACCTTGTGCAACTGCTCGATGCCGTGGTCAAACTGGATGAGTCGTCGCGCGCCGTGCCAATGCCGGCAACAGCTAGTCTCTACCAGGACGCCTACAGCCGCTTTAAGGGGCTGACTCAACGTTTGGCCACAGGCGGGTTCCTCTAGAGAAGTTCTCAATTGTCGGTTCTTGGTTCTCAGTTATTCGCCCGCGGGCGGGAAACGATGTTGTTTTGGCCATTTGCTGGTTCGGCGTTGCAGCGCTCACCTTTCGTCTCTTAAAATACGCGGCAATCAAAATTGCGTCTCATGCTCTTAACTGACAACTGACAACTTCTTATGAAATTCGTCATCGCCGGCACTGGCGCAAGCGGCGCGATCTATCTGCAGCGCCTGTTGGCGCAGATCGACTGCACCCGGAACGAAGTTCATCTCGTGCTGAGTTCATTCGCGAAGCAAGTGATTCACGATGAGTTAGACGAACTGCGGGTGCCAGCCGGCGTCCGCGAGCACAACGACCGCAGCATGAATGTGCCGTTCGCCAGCGGGTCAGCGTATTTTGATGCAATGGTCATCGTACCATGCACCATGGGGACGCTTGGACGGATCGCAGCCGGCACCAGTGATTCATCGATTCACCGCGCGGCCGATGTTTTCCTCAAAGAGAAGCGGAAGCTCATCTTGGTGCCGCGTGAAACCCCCTGGAACCTGATTCATCTCCGCAACTGCGCTACCCTGCTGGAGGCTGGCGCAATCATCTTGCCGGCCTCCCCGTCGTTCTACAGCAGGCCGGCATCGGTCGCCGAGGTTGCCGACACGGTCGTTCATCGTATTCTGGACATGCTCGGGCTTCCGGCCGCGGAGGCTTTTCGCTGGTGCGAGAACCGCGAATAGTCTTGTCCGCTCTCCCTCATGCCGGCGTGAAGAAGCAAAGGGGGTGCGCCGGTTACCGGCCTTGACGGCCGAAACCCAATTATTTTTGAAAATCCTGTTGCACGGTTTCAAAAGATCGCTAATCTCTGCGGCCCGACCCAATAAGTCGGGCGGCTCAGAGGATGGGGTGAACGAGATTTTGAAAAATTCGGTTTGACCACAAAGTTTGAGCAGGTATAAGTATCCTTCGCTGGTGATACTGGCGAAGCCGATCGAAAGATCGGAAGCGTTCTTATAGTTTTGGGACTTCAAATTGGCTCAATTTTGTCCCGGTTGAATTGATGGAAGTGAAACCAGTTTAGCCGGAATCCAAGTTGAGTTTTTTTGTCGCCTGAAACGAAAAGGAACTCTGTTCATTGATAGTTTGGTTCTGAGTTTTTCGAAAACTTCAGAATGGTGATGTCAGCAAAAATTGTGTTGTGCGTTATACGTCAGATTCTTTTGAATCTTACATTTTTAATGACCGACTATAACTTGCTCTTTGTCCGGTGTTTATCGGAGGAAGAGATCAAGAACTTACAGGTCAGAATTTTTATCCCCGGCAATCTCACTGAAAGCCGGGGCTTATAAAAACTTTCTACGGAGAGTTTGATTCTGGCTCAGAACGAACGCTGGCGGCGTGGATAAGACATGCAAGTCGAACGGGCTTGATTCCGGAGCAATTCGGGATCGAGCCAGTGGCGAACGGGTGCGTAACACGTGAGTCATCTGCCTAAAAGTGGGGGATAGCTCGCCGAAAGGCGAATTAATACCGCATGTGTCCCGAAGCAATTCGGGTTAAAGCCGGGGCAACCTGGCGCTTCTAGAGGAACTCGCGGCCTATCAGCTTGTTGGTAAGGTAACGGCTTACCAAGGCTTCGACGGGTAGCTGGTCTGAGAGGACGACCAGCCACACTGGAACTGAGACACGGTCCAGACACCTACGGGTGGCAGCAGTCGAGAATTTTTCTCAATGGGGGAAACCCTGAAGGAGCGACGCCGCGTGGAGGATGAAGGCTTTCGGGTTGTAAACTCCTGTCATTTGGGAACAAAGCCTTACGTTAACTGCGTGGAGGTTTGATAGTACCGAAAGAGGAAGAGACGGCTAACTCTGTGCCAGCAGCCGCGGTAATACAGAGGTCTCAAGCGTTGTTCGGATTCATTGGGCGTAAAGGGCGCGTAGGCTGCGGGGTAAGTCGGGTGTGAAATCTCAGAGCTCAACTCTGAAACTGCACTCGATACTGCTCTGCTTGAGGACTGGAGAGGAGACTGGAATTCACGGTGTAGCAGTGAAATGCGTAGAGATCGTGAGGAAGACCAGTGGCGAAGGCGGGTCTCTGGACAGTTCCTGACGCTGAGGCGCGAAGGCCAGGGGAGCAAACGGGATTAGATACCCCGGTAGTCCTGGCAGTAAACGGTGCACGTTTGGTGTGCGCGGATTCGACCCCGTGCGTGCCGGAGCTAACGCGTTAAACGTGCCGCCTGAGGAGTACGGTCGCAAGATTAAAACTCAAAGAAATTGACGGGGGCCCGCACAAGCGGTGGAGTATGTGGCTTAATTCGATGCAACGCGAAGAACCTTACCTGGGCTTGACATGCATCGTGTCGCCGGTGAAAGCCGGCTAGTGTAGCAATACACGCTTTGCACAGGTGCTGCATGGCTGTCGTCAGCTCGTGTCGTGAGATGTTGGGTTAAGTCCCGCAACGAGCGCAACCCCTGTGAACTGTTGCTACCCAGCACCACTTTTGTTTCTAATCCTGCACCTTGAGGAACCAATTGGAGACAAAATGGTGCTGGGGCACTCTGTTCAGACTGCCCTGTGAAACGGGGAGGAAGGTGGGGATGACGTCAAGTCAGGATGGCCCTTACGCCCAGGGCTGCACACGTACTACAATGCTCAGTACAGAACGACCCGAAATCGCGAGGTGGAGGAAATCACTAAAACTGAGCCCAGTTCGGATTGTAGGCTGCAACTCGCCTACATGAAGCCGGAATCGCTAGTAATGGCGTATCAGCTACGACGCCGTGAATACGTTCCCGGGCCTTGTACACACCGCCCGTCACATCATGGGAGTCGCTTGTACCCGAAGTGTCTGTGCCAATCCGCGCAAGCGGAAGGCAGGGCCCTAAGGTATGAGCGGTAACTGGGATGAAGTCGTAACAAGGTAGCCGTAGGGGAACCTGCGGCTGGATCACCTCCTTTCTAAGGAGCACTCTTTCCCATTTAGATAGGGATTGAGAGGTCGACAGCTAACGCGGTTGGTCCGTCCGTATTTGAGGATTGGCCGTTACGCTGAAAGACCTGGTCGATCGAAAGATCGCCAGGCTCAAAAGACTGAAACGGTAGCGCACAATTCAGTTTTTGCTGGATATCGCGAAGGCCGGATGTAATCAACGAATCTCGGCCCGGCTAGCGTCGGGCCAATCGACATCAACGATCGTCTAGAAAGAGATTCTGCACGAAAGTCGTTGTCGTGGATCCCGTTGATCCGGCGCCTGCCGGACTAGAAGCTCCGGGGGTATAGCTCAGTTGGTAGAGCGGTAGCTTTGCAAGCTATAGGTCAGGGGTTCGAGTCCCCTTACCTCCAAACTTCGCCTCCTGGTCTTAAACCCGGGAAGGTTATTTTTGGCAATCCAGAGCTTTGATAGGGACGAAGTTTGTCCGATGAAGTGTTCCGGAGTTTCAGACCCCGCGGCCTGGTCGGATCGATTCAGACCTGACTTTGGGCCTGTAGCTCAGTTGGTTAGAGCATGCGCTTGATAAGCGCAGGGTCACTGGTTCGAGCCCAGTCAGGCCCATCCTTTGTCCAAACCGGCGGCTGGTCGTTCCTATGGCAAGCTGCATTGGACAATGCACGACCAGAAGAAATATTTCGCGATCGAAAAGCAAGACATCACCATTTTGACGTTTGGCGTGAGTATCATAGCTCAGACCAGACCCCTTTCCGCTACACGCGGAAAAGTGTTCTTTGACATCTGCATATTGGGTAGAAAATACAACTTTGGAGAATCAGAGATGAAGGTTCGCCTTTATCTCTAACAGATATCAAAATAATCAAGCTACTAAGGGCGTATGATGGATGCCTTGGTGCCAATAGGCGATGAAGGACGTGGTAAGCTGCGATAAGCTACGGATAGCGGCAAACACGCTTTGACCCGTAGATTTCCGAATGGGGTAACCCGTTTGAGTTAATACTCAATCATTGCTACCTGAATTCATAAGGTAGTAAAGCGACACCCGGTGAAGTGAAACATCTCAGTAACCGGAGGAACAGAAAGAGAATTCGATTCCGTAAGTAGTGGCGAGCGAAAGCGGAACAGCCCAAACCACTAGCTTGCTAGTGGGGTTGTAGGAGCCCGTCATGGGACTTCGATAGTTAGGTGAAGCGGATGGAAAGTCGCTCCACAGAAGGTGAAAGGCCTGTAACCGAAAACTGGAGAAGCTCTAGGGATTTCCTGAGTAATGCGACATACGTGAAACTTCGCATGAATCCACGGCGACCACGCCGTAAGGCTAAATACTAATTGGCGACCGATAGTGAACAAGTACCGCGAGGGAAAGGTGAAAAGCACCGCTGTGAGCGGAGTGAAATAGTACCTGAAATCATACGTCTACAAGGTGTCAAACCCAGCTCCAGTTTTGCTCTGGCAAAATTGTCGGGCAAACGAGTCCAGGGTAAAACTGGAGTTGGGGATGGCGTGCCTTTTGCTTAATGAGTCTGCGAGTTATTGTCAGTGGCAAGCTTAAATCCTTCTGGGATGGAGGCGAAGCGAAAGCGAGTCCGAAATGGGCGTTTAGTTGCTGGCAGTAGACCCGAAGCGGAGGTGATCTACCTATGGCCAGGATGAAAGTTGCTTAACCGCAACTGAAGGTCCGAACCGGTGAATGTTGAAAAATTCTCGGATGAGCTGTGGGTAGGAGCGAAAGACTAATCAAACCCCGTGATAGCTGGTTCTCCCCGAAATAGCTTGAGGGCTAGCCTCGTGTGCTGATCGATGGAGGTAGAGCACTGGATGAACTAGGGCCCATACCAGGGTACCGAATTCAATCAAACTCCGAATGCCATCGAATGTAACACGGGAGTCAGTGCGTGAGGGATAAGCTTCACGCGCGAGAGGCAAACATGCCAGACCAACAGCTAAGGTGCCTAAATACCGCTCAGTGGAAAGGATGTGGAGTTACTTAAACAGTGAGGATGTTGGCTTAGAGGCAGCCATCATTTAAACAGTGCGTAATAGCTGACTCATCGAGTGATTCTGCGCCGAAAATGATTGGCGATAAGCGGTATACCGAAGCTTTGGATTCGTTATGGTTTCGATCGTAACGAGTGGTAGGGGAGCGTTGTAAATACCTTGAAGCCGGAGGGAAACCGACGGTGGAGTGTTTACAAGTGAGAATGCAGACATGAGTAGCGATAAGCCAGGTGAGATCCCTGGCCGCCGTAAACCCAAGGTTTCCTGGGCAAGGTTCGTCCCCCCAGGGTTAGTCGGGACCTAAGTCGAGGCCGGTGGGCGTAGACGATGGACAGCAGGTTTAATATTCCTGCACCGGCTGTGGTTAAGTGACAGAGTGACGTATTTGAAGAGAGGAGCTGCCGGTTGAAAGTGGCAGTGGCGCAAGCTGACGCGGAGACTTCGGTCGAGGTGGATTCTTTAAATTGAATACCGAGAAAAGCTTTGTCATGTTCCCATGGCCGCCCGTACCGTAAACCGACACAGGTGGGTGAGTAGAATATACTAAGGCGAGTGAGTGAAACCTCGTTAAGGAACTCGGCAATCTAGCCCCGTAACTTCGGAAGAAGGGGTTCCCGCACTTCTGGTGCGGGACGCAGTGAAAGGGGTCAACCGACTGTTTAGCAAA
>Ga0302179_10002020_pt1 | contig 11931 bp, 11 predicted proteins | sample I_Palsa_E3_1_FD_198788 | JGI IMG/M metagenome (GOLD analysis project Ga0302179, IMG submission 198788) | Peat permafrost microbial communities from Stordalen Mire near Abisko, Sweden - I_Palsa_E3_1 | ecosystem: Environmental > Terrestrial > Soil > Palsa > Peat permafrost | place: Sweden...
TCCATACGATGCTTGCATTTTGAACACTCTGCCGCTAACCACCTGATTCCAATAGCCAAGAATACAGAGGGTCCCGATACACTCTCGACCGCAAACCCGTTTCCGAGATGCCAACCTTAAATGGGTTGCCGCTGCTAGCTCCATCGAAACCAGCGCAGCGCAAGAATGAACGCTAATCCTCCCCAGACGGCGAGCACCAGCAGTCGCGCTGTCTGCGAGCTTAGCGACGCGCCTTCTATGATCGTGGCTCGCAAGGCGTCGTTAAGTGCAGCTAGAGGAAGAGCTTTGATGAAGGGCTGCGCCATCGCCGGAAACTTCTGATACGAAAAGAATACGCCGCAGAAGATCCACATTGGCAGCATGACCACATTGATGAGGCCGGAGACGCTTTCAATTTTCTGTGCCCGGCATGCGGTTAGCAGTCCAACCCCGCCGAAGGTGATGGCGCCTAGCGATGCTATCACCAGAATTGAGAGTATCGCTCCTTGCACTCGCAGATGAAAGACCAGTACTCCGAATCCCAAAAGCAGAGCCACTTCAACAACCATCAGCACAAGGCGGCTGCTGATCAAGGCTAAGAGGAAGTCGCTGTGACGCATGGGCGTGGCGACGAACCGCTTCATCAGTTTGCGTTGGCGATATTCGACCACGGCGAACCCAACTCCCCACAGCCCGGAGTTCATGAGGTTCATGCCGAGCAGCCCTGGAATCAGGAAGTCGATGTAGCGCGAGCCTGGTTCGGTGGAGGATTGTACCGATGTCGCTAGCGCGTCTTTGCGTCCGGCGGCAGATTGGAGCGCTGCATCGACTTCGGCGCGAGAGAGAACGCTTTCCGGACGTGCGGGATCGTAATAATACGTGTAGCTGCCGTCAGGATTCGATTCGACAGCGAGATCATACTTGCCGAAATGAAACGCCTTGAGCGCGGCGTCGCGAGCTAGAACGGTGGCTCGAATCGGGGTGTCTTGGTCAGTCGGGTGCCGGTTAGAGGAATTTTGGAGCATGGCCAGAGTTTTCTGTGCGCCAGTGCCGTCAATCAATGCGACCCACGTGATACCGGCAGGTTTGTCGCGGAAGGCCAAGCCCAATCCTCCTGCCAAGAGTATCGGAAAAACGAAGACCCAGAACACGACTTCAGGTTCGCGTCTGAGCTCGATGAGGCGCACCAGGAGCAGTTGAAGGTATCCCGACCAGCGACCGTTGCGGCGCGCAGAGGCATTCGTCAGAGACGGTTCTGTCTCGGTTTTTCCCAGACTCATTTAGTTTGCTGTCCTTGACGGTGCCGGGTTGTCCAGCGGAATGCGCTCTTCTTTGGCTCCTGGCTGACCATAGCGTTTCACGGCGCGAGAGCCCGCCGGCAGCGGGTATTTCGCGAGAACGGCCCGTGCCACCTCGAATAGTTTATCGGCACTCGGACCGTAGGCGTACATCGTGAATGTGCGAACGCCTACCTCATTGCCGTCATATTCTCCGGCGCGAGAGCGCTCGATTGCTTTTATCAATTGGTCTTCCAATTTGTAAACATTTTTCACTTCCTGGCTGTCCGGTCGGCCATCGATCAGCGGGATGGTGATGATGAGCGCCTGTTGCACCGTGTGATTCGCCGCCTTCATGTCTGCAGTGCGGGTAAAACAAACTCCACAGACAACGAACAACGCCAGCAACTGCGGAAGAAAATCACTCCGACATTTACACAACTGAAGCACCTGTTCGAACACTCTAGTCTTCCCTCAAATGCCGTCCCGTAAGCTGAACAAACACGTCCTCAAGACTCGCCTGGCGGGTGCTCAAATGGTTCAGTTGCCGGCCTTGCCGGTCGATGGCCTCAAGCAATGCCGGGATGGTGAGATGAGGCTCGTCTACATTGAGATAGACTCTGTCTTCCTCGTGGCGCACCGACTCAACACCAGGCAGCGCGCCCCACGGGCCTGATCCGTCGCCCTGAAAGTCAGTCAGCGGCTTACGATCTATCTCGCCATCGACCTGGAACTCGACCACGTGATGCCCACCCAGACGATCGATCAAATCAGCCGGAGTTCCTTCGGCAATGATCTGGCCGTGATCGATTATGGCCAGCCGATCGCAGAGACGCTCCGCTTCGTCCATGTAGTGCGTTGTGAGCAGTACCGTGCCACCTTTTTTCTGGAAGGAGCGGATGATGTCCCATAGCTGGCGGCGGCTTTGGGGATCGAGCCCAGTTGTAGGTTCGTCAAGGAACAGGATGCGAGGATTGCCAACAAGAGCGGTGGCAACTGCGAGCCGTTGTTTCTGCCCGCCGGAGAGTTTGCCCACCCATGAGTCAGCTTTTTCGGTCAGCTCCAGGTCGTCGAGAACTGCGGCAGCCGGGCGCGGTTCGCTGTAGAAGCTGGCGAAGAGTTTGATTGTTTCACGAACCGTAAGCTTTTCTGACAGACGCGTTTCCTGCAGTGAAATCCCGATCCACTCGCGCAGTTTACGGGGCTTGTCGCTCCACGTGTGTCCGAAGATTCGAACTCCTCCGCCAGTTGGCGCGAGCAAGCCCTCCAGAATTTCGATGGTGGTCGTCTTCCCTGCACCGTTAGGACCCAGAAGTCCGAAGCATTCGCCGGCTTCGATCTGCAAGCTGATGCCGCGGACGGCTTCGACTTTTCCGTCATAGGTCTTGCGTAGGTTCGTGCACTGGATGGCAGGGTCCACTCGCAGATTCTAGCTTAGTCCGCGATCGCTGCGGAGCTCCGCTCCGCTCGACAGCTCGTGAGCGAAGCCAAAGGAGGGGCAGCTGTCTCTGCCTGATTCGTTGAGATGCTACGCGTTTATCTTCCAGGCGCCGGCATCGTGGCCGGCATTGGGGCACTGCCTTTTGCATCCTGCCAGAGGATGGCGTTCAGCTTTTTGGCATCGTTGGCGTCCGGCCTCGGGAAATTCATTCGTGACGATTCTTTTGCTCCCGCGGCATTTTTTCGTTTAATGGTGTTCGCTCGGCCGGTGTGATCGGCCTGTTTATCCCGATTCCGGGGGGATCAGCGCGCTGATTTAAAGATCGAAAACACCGCGCCTTGCGGGTCGGCAATCACCGACATGCGGCCGACTCCTTCCACGGTCATCGGCGGAATATAAAAAGTCGCGCCCGCGCTTTTGGCTTTCGCCGCAGTCGCGTCGACATCGTCGACCAGGAAGTAGGCCAGCCAGTGCGGCGGGGTTCCCGGCTGCCGATACTTCGAGGGAGGAACACCTCCGATAAAATGCTCGCCGTTCTTGATGTGCAAATAGCCTGAAGCATCTTTCGGATCGGCGGCAATCTGCCATCCAAACAGGCCAAGGTAAAAATCGGTGGCGAGTTGTACGTCGGGCGTGCTCAGGTCGGCCCAGACCAGGGTTCCATTCACTCCGGCGATTCGAATTCCGGCGCTCATGTTGGCCTGCCAAATACAGAACTGCGCGCCACTCGGATCCTCGATGATTGCCATGCGGCCAAAATCCATAACGTCAAAGGGCATGGCTAGAATCTTGCCGCGAAGTTCGTTTGCTTTAGTCGCGGTCGCATCGGCGTTATCGACTGCGATGTAAATCGCCCAGTGCGGAGGAACGCCCTGATCGCGATGCTCGGGTCGCAAGGTGCACGCGGCAGCAACTTCACGGTCTTGGAGTTTGAATTCAGTATAGAAATCATTCGGCCCCATCGGGCTGTCGTGCGGCGTCCAGCCAAAGATTTCGCTGTAGAAAGTCTTGGCGGCGTTCTGCTCGGAGGTGTGAAGTTCGATCCAGCAGAACGAGCCGGCGGGATGCCTGTCGATGTTTGCCATAGCGGCAGAAGTTTACATCAAATCCGGATGACGGGTTGTCCATTGCACCTGAATGCGAAAAGTTGAGGTGCAGAGATCGCGCTTACTGGACCTCAATCACCAGCGAATGGCTTGCCCACAATGATCACCAGGTCATAACATTTCCGACTCCCTCGTGCTTGGCCCGCAGGAACGCCAGATTGGCGGCAACCATATCTTCCATGGCCACGCCCATCGCCTTGTACACGGTGATCTCATCATCGCTACGGCGACCGATCTTCCGACCAAGAGCAACCGCTCCGAGCGTCGCACCCATTGACACTTCCAGGCCCGCAAGTTCGCTACATCCAACTGGAGGAGGCTGATAAGCATCGAGGGTTTCGACAAAGAGGCGGTGGGCTCTCGCCAAGTCTTTTGGTAGTTCTCCGTTTGGGGGGTGAAATCCAACCGAGGTTACATGGGCGCCAGGCCTCACCCAATCGGGGTTGATCACGGGCTCCGGCGAATGAGTCGCCAGACACACAACATCCGATTCACGAACAGCTTTTTCCCGGTCCGCAGTCGCACACGCGATTTTGGATTGAGCCGCGAGTTTCTGAGCTTCGTTGAAACGTAACGAGCAGATATTGATGCGATCAAAATTCCGAATGAAAGGAAGGAACCGCAGATGTTGGCGTCCCTGAACACCCGCGCCGATCACGGTGGCGATGCGAGATCCGGCCCGACTCAGCAGGCGAACCGAGAGAGCCGCAGCGGCGGCGGTTCGTATCGCTGTGATGTACGTGCCGTCCATAACGCAGGAGGTTGCGCCCGTGTCGGGATCGAACAGGTTAATCAGGGCCAAGTGGTTCGGCAGGCCAATCTCGAGGTTCGCGTCGAAGACGTTGACGATCTTCACGGTCAGCTGCATGCCAGGCCGCCAGGCCAGCATGGTGAGGGAAAAACCCTTTCCGATGACCGAAAGCTGTGAACGGGGAGGAGATTGTACCTCTCCCAACTCGAGCCCGCGGAAACCATCTTCAAGGCGATCGAGAAGCTCTTCAGGGTCGAGACATTTTTCGACCTCCTTTTCACTAAGGGTCATTACCTGCCTCGTACCTTTGTTGATTTCGAAGGCAGCCCTCCCCGGTTGTTCTTCGGCTTTTTCCATGTGAGATTCTGCGGGCTTATCGCAGGTTCGTACCCACCCAGTCTTCGATTTTCGTCAGCGCCTTTTTCAGGTTCTCGAGCGAATTGGCCACGCTGAAGCGAAGATAGCCTTCTCCGTATTCGCCGAATGCGGTGCCCGAGAGGCAAGCAACACCGGCTTGTTCGAGCAGCGCGTCGGCCAGCTTCCTGGAGGACCAGCCGGTTTTCGTAATGTTCGGGAAGGTGTAGAAGGCGCCTTTCGGCAAGCGGCAAGAGAAGCCTTTGATCTTATTCAGGCCAGCGACGAAGACGTCGCGGCGGCGCCTGAACTCGGCGTTCATCTTGTCAACGGAGGATTGATCGCCGCGCAGGGCTTCGATTCCAGCGATTTGCGTGAAGCTGGCGGTGCAGGAGGTCGCGTTGGTGACCAGGCGCGAGATTTGTTGGGCAAGATCGGGACGCATTACACCGTAGCCCATGCGCCATCCGGTCATGGCATAGGTTTTCGAGAAGCCGTCGAGCAGAATGGTGCGCTCTTTGAAACCGGGAACGCTCATGATGGAGAAATCTTCGACTTCATGCCCTTCATCGGGAAAGATGAGGCGGCTATAGATTTCGTCCGAAAGAATCATGATGTTGCGGTCGCCGATGGCCTCGGCAATCTCGAAAATATCTTTTTTCGTGAGCACGCCGCCCGTCGGATTGTGCGGTGAGTTCAGGATGATCAATCTGGTGCGGTCGGTGATCAGCGACGCCAGTTCTCTTACATCCACAGAGAAATCGCGCTCTTCCCGGAGCGGGATGGGGACTGCGCGTCCGCCGACGTAGCGGATCATCGACTCATAGATCGGAAATCCAGGATTCGGATAAATGACCTCATCTTCAGCATCAATTAATGCGAGGATAGTGAAGAAAATAATTGGCTTGCCGCCTGGGACAACGATAACCTCGTCGCTCGTAACCGGCACATTACGAGTGCGGCTGACGTGCTCAGCAATGGTCTGGCGCAAATCAGGCAGACCGGCGGCCGGGCCGTAGTGAGTCCATCCTTTGTGGAGCGCATCGACAGCGGCCTCGATTACGTTCCCGGGCGTGTCAAAATCGGGTTCGCCGATTTCGAGGTGAATGATTTCTTTGCCTTGTTTCTCAAGCGCTCGGGCACGATTCAGGACCTCGAAGGCAGTTTCGGTACCAAGACGCGACATTCGGCTGGCTAGACGCAATTCGAGTTGGGTTGTGGCTGGCATAGAGGCGGTTGAAATTATAGCGCGTCGAGAAGATCAGAGCCGGAGGTTAGCATTTGCGGAGGCAAAAAGCCTTGGAGGAGAACCGGTTTCCACCTCCAAAATCTGACCTCTGACCTCTTTCATTACTCCGAGATGGTGCTCTCTTCGCTTTGCGCTCGGAGCACGCGATCGACAGAATAGGGCGGCCGCGAGGCGGGCTCGTGATAATGGCGCACCTGCATTTCTCCGAGAAGGCCGGCGGCGAGCATATTCAGGCCCGCCAGCAGCAGAACGGCTGAGAACACGATCAACGGACCGTGCTGGTCCATGACATTGGCATGGTGCAGAAGCTTCTGCAGAATAAGCCATCCGGAGATCGAGCAACCTGCCAGGATGCTGCACATTCCCAGTGTGCCGAAGAAGTGCAGGGGGCGTGAAAGATACTTGAGCAGGAAGCGGATGGTGATGAGATCGAAGAAAACGCGGAAAGTACGCGAGATTCCGTAATGCGAAGCGCCCCGTTCACGATTTATGTTCTTGATGGGCACTTCGATAATGGACGCGCCGTACCACGACGCGAGGGCCGGGATGAAGCGATGGAGCTCGCCATAAAGCGGCACCTGGCCGAGAATTTCGCGGCGGTAGGCTTTGAAAGTCGTGCCAAAGTCATGGATTTCAACACCACTCAATTTGGCCATCAACCAGTTGGCGCAGCGCGAAGGGATACGGCGCAGCCAGAAATTATCGACGCGATTCTTGCGCCAGCCACTGACGATATCGTAGCCCTCGGCAATTTTTTCAAGGAACAGGGGAATGTCCGCCGGATCATGCTGCAGATCGCCATCCATGGCGATGATGTATTCACCCCGGGCATGGTCAAATCCGGCCGCGAGGCCGGCGGTCTGACCAAAATTACGCCGTAGCTTGACCACGGTTACGCGGCTGTCGACGGCGGCGATCTCGCGAAGCAGAGCGAAGGTGCCGTCGATCGAGCCGTCATCGACCAGCACCATCTCAAAGCTCTCGCCGCTGGCTTCCATCACCGACTTGAGGCGCGCATAGAGGTCGGTGACGTTCTCCCGTTCGTTGTGGAGAGGGACTACGATCGAGTATTTGAGCACAGTGTTTTTCATTATACGGCAGCTACCGTCTCTTCAAATTGACTCTTCGGGCACGGGAGTGCCTACCGGCTGTCCGAGAATCTTATTGCACTAGTCTCGAGAATCTTATTGCACTAGTCTTAAGATGCGCAATTGGACGTGAAGGATCTATTGCCGCGAACGGTTATAGGTTGGATGCCGCAGCTGCCTGCGTATCGCGGGAATATTGTTCAAGACAAGTTTTCAGCCACAAATCAAGAAAGTCGAGAAGTTCAGCGGGCGGTTTGAGCCAATAGTGCGCGGCAGTCTGACGCCACTCGGGGCGGACAAGCACACTGATGCCGCGTCCCTCTATAGCCTGAAAAGCCGATTCGTCGGTGGCGTCATCGCCCAGATAGGCAACGGGCGAGTCCGGACTGATTTCATCGAGCACCATGCGGACCGCGTCGCCCTTATTCGCATAGCGTGCCCGAATTTCCACTCCGCCGTCAAATTCCAACAAGTCGAGTCCGTTGCGCTCCGCAATTGGCCGCCATCCCAGCAAGACACGGGAGCGTAGATCCTCCACCTCCGTCTCGCTCAGTCCGCGCCAATGAACGGCAACGCCGCCGGTCTTGAATTCCGCAGCGTGGCGGAGTTGCTGATAAGTCAGCCAGCGATCGGCATCGGACAATCCATCGAGTGTCTGCACGTCAAGGCTATGCATTTCCGTATTTCCATTTGTTCTCAGGCGTTGCAACCCATGGCTTCCCCAAACTTCGGGACGGGGGTGGAGATTGAGCAGCGGAGAGACTTCGGTCGCCTCGCGTCCGGAGATCACAACCAACCGGGTGCGGCAGCTGCGCACGATCTCTTGTAGCAGGATGACCACGCCCGGGTAGGGGTACGCTTGATCACGCCTGAGCTTGAAAGGCGCCAGGGTCCCGTCATAATCGAGCAACAGCAGGGCCTCGGAGGCGCGAGCGACGCTGTTCAGAAACGGTTCCAACCGCGACTTTACTTCCGGCCTCAACACGAAACACCTTCGTTTCTTCTTAGGTAATATCCTTCGTCGTCCTGGGTCATGCCGATACCGACGCACTGGCGCGAAACTTTCGATGTGTGTCTTTCGGCGCGTCGAGGCGGACATCGCAAAGCTCGGTGATGAGATCACCGGCCCACCGGTAGATATTGTGCTCCTTGATGTCTTTGCGCATGCGATGCATGCGCAATTGCTTATCCTCCGGTTCCATCTCCAGCGCAGCGCGGATTGCCTCGGCGGTCTGCTCAATGTCATACGGGTTGACGAGCAGTGCATCGCGCAATTCGCGAGCAGCTCCGGTAAACTGGCTGAGTATCAGAACGCCCTGATCATCCGAACGCGCCGCAAGAAATTCCTTGGCTACAAGATTCATTCCATCGTGGAGTGAGGTCACCAGGCAGAGATCGGCGGCGCGGTAATAAGGCGAGATCTCCTCATGACTGTGCTGGCGCTTGAGAAGCATGATCGGCCTCCAGTTTCCACTTTGAAATCTCCAATTGATGCGGTCCGCTTCGGCTTCCACTTCGGCGAACAGGTCGTGGTAGCGTTTGATATGGGTGCGGCTGGGAGCCCCGATCTGAACAAAAGTAAATTTCCCCTGATAGCTGGGATACTTTTCGAGGAACCGCTCAATTGCCAGGAAGCGCTCGAGAATACCCTTTGTGTAGTCCACGCGATCGACGCCAATTCCCATGAATGCGGCCTCAACGCCCAGATTGCGGAGCAAAGCTGAACGATCGCGAAGTTCGGCGCCATCGTGGTTGTTGTGACTTTGCGCGGCGTCGTCATCGGTGAGGGCAACGCTGATTGGAAACGGCCGGACGAGGGTTCGGTGTTCCTGGCGAAGCGCGGAAAAGTGTTCCCAGTCGATGCGTGATTCGACCACCCGGTCGACACTCTCCAGAAAATTGTTGCAGTGCGATTGAATGTGAAATCCGACCAGATCGGCTCCGAGCAATCCATCTATGAGTTGACGCTGCCAAGGACAAATGGCGAAGGCTTCCGCATTCGGCCAGGGAATATGCCAGAAGATCGCCACGCGCGCATCCGGCCGCTTTTCCTTGATCATCCGCGGCAACAGGGCGAAGTGATAGTCCTGGACGAGCACCACCGGCTTTTCAACGTTCTTGATTTCTTCGAGCACCGCGGCCATAAATTTCTGGTTAACGTTCTGGTAATACTCCCAGTCGCTAGCCCGAAAAAGCGGACGCGTATGGGCTATGTGGCAGAGCGGCCACAGGCCCTCATTGGCGAAGCCGTAGTAATAACCTTCTTCTTCATCCTTGGTTAACCACACGCGACGCAAAGTATAGCGGGGATCATCGGGTGGAACGCGCAGCCGATCGGCGGAGTCCACAACCTCAGAATCGCCGCTACCGCTTCCGTGCGCAATCCATGTGCCGTCGCAGGCGGTGAGCACGGGTTCGAGTGCGGTTACCAGGCCGCTGGGCGGAACGACGACTTCCAGCATCTTTCCGTTCCGCTGATGCATATAAGGTTCACGATTCGATACGACGACGAGATGACCGCCTTCGAGACGGGCGCGAAGTTGCACTGAGAGACGGTCCGCCGTCCACATGGATTCCCCCGCCTCTCGCAGTCGCGCCTCATTTTCGGCCGCGTTGCGGGCATGGTTGAGGCTGGCCGCCATGGTAGCGACTTCACGCGCCAGCGGGCGGAACATTTCGAGGTCCGGCACCTCCTGGCGGAATGAAACCTTCCCCGTCCGCAACGCGCGCATCCACTGAGCCGCCTTGGCCATGGGTCGGCCGATGCTCCAACGGACAATCAGGAGGGTGATAAATGCGATGAGAAAAACCTGCGCCAGCACACGGAAAAACGATTGGCGCCACACCAGAAGGTTCTGCGAGCGGATATAACTTGCATCGTGCACTACGGCGAGACCACCGACGACCGCATCCTGGTGGCGAATCGGCAATGCAAGAATGTGCACCGGCGCATTGCCCAGCCTGCCGAATGAATTCTCTTCCCGGCCTTCGATGATGGCCTGGGTTACTTGCAGAGGATTCGCGGTCAGCGTCTTGCGGAGTTCGGGAGTGATCGCGATGAGCGACCCCTGACGGTCGTATATGGCGACTCCCAGGAGGTGTTCGCGATTCCCGAAGCGTTGTACCAGTTGCTGCAGTTCTAATTGTGAACCGCTATTCCAGGAGCGCTCGACATTGCCGACAAGACTTTCACCCAGCACGTCGGCACGGCGCTCAAGATCGACCCGCAGGGCGCGTTTTTGACGCAAAACCTCATAGTACGAAAAGCCACACGACACCAGCGTTATGCCGACGATGAGCGAAATAATGAGGCGAAGACTCAACAATCGCATGCATAGTCCTTCTGTCCCAAAATTTGGACGCCGGAATGGCTAAACCGGTTGTCGCTGAAAGACCCACGATACCGAATCCAACCCGCCTTGAACAAAGGCAAAAAAACTCGAAACGGGTACCCGTCTCAATGATACCGCGCCGCGATGGCAGTTCCGTCCTGGCGGCCCCACCATTTTCGATCACTGGCTTACATGTGGAAATTGCGTCCGGCAAGAGACTGAACTTGCTCTGCCTGGTATCGACTGTCCTGGTGACGTCAGTAACGATTCTGGCAAAAGCGAAGCAGGACGCAATTCCTCTATCGCAGTCTCCCTACAAGGAGAAATCGCACGCGACGGTCGGAGAAGCAACAGAAATAGATGCAAGTCCGCTACCAATGTAACCGTGCAGCTCTAAGTTACTGATAAAGCGGTATCTTGAAGGCTGGGAGATAATTTGCACAGGGCAAGGATGACTTAAAGGAAGAAAAATTGTTCCTGCGGGTAACGAGCGCGATTGAGGTTGCGATATCGATTCAGGTGAGGCATAACTGGTAGCCCCGGCAGGAATCGAACCTGCATAGTCAGTTTAGGAAACTGAAGTCCTATCCGTTGAACGACGGGGCCAGTGTGCGCTCGAGAAATCAGGTTAGCAGGTTGCGAAACGGGTTGCCAAACTTCACTTTCGCAAACCTCAGTTCGGCTCGCTGATAGCGATCCGGGAATACGATCCGCCGCCGACGAAATGGACGATCTCGAGTCGATCTCCGTCGTGCAGCGTCGTCCGAGGCCATTGATCCCGGGGCACGATCTCGCGGTTCAGTTCAATCGCAACCCGATCCGGCTTCATCCCGAGTCCTTCGACGAGCGCACCCAGAGTCTGGGCCGACGAGATTTGGCTCTCGCCATTGATCGTGAGGTTCATGGAATCATCTCGCGCGTTTAGTTCGCTGCACGTAGCTGGAACTTTCGCGTGGCGGTGCGTCCGCCAAAGCTTGCTTGCACGAGTACGGACGAATCGGCGAGTGATTCTTCATCAACCTCAAGTTGCATTTCGGCGTCGCCCTTGGCATCCGTAATAACCTGCGCGTAATAAGGTGCGGCGGACGGTCGCGCAAGCCGTAGGGTTAGGCGAGCGCCTTCAACGGTGGCACCTCCGTCGGTGACTCGGATCAGCATCGTCAAAGCACCGCCAGAATGCACGCTACCGGCATTGATCCACTGGAGATCAAGCTCTTTGACCGCAGCCAGCATTTCCGGTGCATCGCGCTTGTCGAACACAGTGTCGAGCTTGCCTTCGCGAATCGCCTCGAGCATCTCGCGGTGCAATTCACGCAGCATCTTCTCGCTATCCTGATCGCTATTGGTAACGCTG
>Ga0302179_10002021_pt1 | contig 11929 bp, 6 predicted proteins | sample I_Palsa_E3_1_FD_198788 | JGI IMG/M metagenome (GOLD analysis project Ga0302179, IMG submission 198788) | Peat permafrost microbial communities from Stordalen Mire near Abisko, Sweden - I_Palsa_E3_1 | ecosystem: Environmental > Terrestrial > Soil > Palsa > Peat permafrost | place: Sweden: Abisko...
AGCTGACCGCGATCAGCGGAAGGTACCAAGACTCTCCGGGAACGATCGAGAGTGTGGCCTTCGGAGAATTCACCCCCACTAACTTGTTCGAGGAATTCTCCGGCATGACCAGGTCCTGATTGTCGATGAATATCTCATCGCGCCGCCAGCCCAGGTAGTAGTGAATATTCTTGCTCAGCTCACCCTGGCCGGCAACATACGGCGTCACCGGCATAATCGTTACATTGTTCGAATCGACCTTGATGAAAGGCCCGTAGTCGGACGGAGCTGCGGGATTGTAGAAATTGTAATGATCGAGGTTGTCGCGCCGTGGAGCTTCGCGCCCGTAATCGGTCCCTGAAAGCAGCGTAAAGTTTTTCGTGATTTTGTTTATGTAGGCTACACTGCCGCCGGTCACGGTTCGGAACTCGCTCTGCCGGATCAGTCCCAATCCAAAGTCGGAGAACAGCGACAGGTTATAAGTGCGGAAGAATCCCGAGAGCTGCAAATCCTGATGATCGCCCAGCTTCCACACATCATTCAGCGCCACGAGCGCCGTATGTGTCTGATCCTTTTGTCTAGGATCGATGGTATCCGGATATTGCGTCCAGCCAGCGGCGGCATCGGCGGAATTGAATCCGAAGATCGGCCTCAGTCCCGCCACGTAACCGTAGCCTAAATAGGCAATTCCGAACAGCGTGAGCGTATGATCTCCGGCGTGGAAGATCTGACCGCCGTTGAGCTTGAACTGCTTCCGGTGCTCCAGACGGTCCAAGAACCCGTTGCCGAACGAGCCCTCCATCGCAATCCATGAATTCGCTGAAGAGCTCATCCCCGCTGCTGCGGTAATGTCCCGGTAGTCTGCCGTCAACGTGAGAAACGGATCCAGATGCGAGCGTAGCCCATAGATCGAGGCCAAGTTCAGCGCGTGATTGCCCTCGCGCACGTTGTACGCGCCTCCGTCCACCTGAACGCTCTCAATCACATTCGCAATATAAACATTCGGATCGGAGTAGCCGTTGCCGTGCGCATTCGCCGAAAGATTGTTTGGCACCAGGTAGCTGCCCACTTGCATATACTGCGCTATCGGCTCGCCGTGGTCTCCCGCCACGCCCGGCGCAAAGTACTGCGGAGCCTTGATGCCGCTCGACGCCGTCTCAATCGGGTAGCCGGGAATCGAAACCGGCGCACCCGGACGGCCCGGGTTGGCATCCAGCAAATCCTCCGAAGCGAAAACCTTTATCGCCGGATCGGGTGACTGCACGTCGAGGTCATTGACATCGGCCGTAACGGTGACGCTCTCTGAGCGGGTTGCGACCTGGCTCAACGTAAGAGTGATCTCCGGATTAATGCCGGAGCGAACCGTCACGGGCTGGACCACCGCCCGAAATCCTTCCGCCTCGGCTTTGATGTCAAATTGTCCGGTTGAATCCATGTTCAGTTGGAATCGACCATCCGATCCGGAAGTAATTTGCTCCAAAATACGGTCCTTCCTGGAAGGGTCGCGGCCAACAATCTGTACTGCGGCATTGGTCAGAGCGTTTCCCTGCGGATCGGTGACGCGACCTGCGAGAATTCCTGCCTGCGCGAATCCAGGGGGCGGAAACAGAACAAGAAGGAACAGCGCGAACATCGAGATCTTCGACCGCCCGATATTACGTTTCATAACAATTTGCTATCCCTACGCCCAAAAAGGCGCTGTTGCTTTGGGGGCCTGGCGGTCTGACATAGAGGATACGGACAGGTATGCAATCCGGATTTCATTGCCGCTCGTATTTCGGGATTGCGCGTCTGTTCGGGGCTCTACGAGTTCTTGGTCCGCGCAACGTGATCGAGACTGTAATCTAAACGGTCGCGAATGGGATCGGGCACCGGCTGCTCGCGGTTAGAGGTTTTCGTGATTGGCGGCTGGGGCAGGGAGCACTCTGTCGAAAATCTCCTCTTTATTTGCACTCCGTTTCCGGCAGTAGCAGGGTTCAGAGGTGTGATTGCGACCTCATAGCCGAGCTTGCGAAGGGCCACACTCAGAATTTACAGTGCAGCACAACTGGCGCCGATCTTGGTGCTCTATCGTTCCGACGGAGTCATCAGCCCCGCCAACGTGCGCCGCGCCTGATCTGAGTCCACGGTGTTCAGTTCGGCGGACTGCTTGAGGTAGCGTTCGGCAACTGGAACGTCTCCTGTTTTTAAAGCGATTTCTCCTGCGTGGCGAAAGAGCTTTGCGTCGCGAACGCCGACGGCCAGAGCGGTCTCAATCTGTTTGCGGGCTTCCGCGTCCTGACCATTGACGTGCAGCGCCCAAGCGTAGGCATCGAGCGTGTACACGTCATGACGCCACGAGTATTCCAGCTTTGCTGTGTCCAACGCCTTGACCGGCAAGTGAGCATGGTCAGCATAATAGAAAACCAGTTCACGATTGGAATTGTCATGCCGGACGGACTCGGCCAGTGCTTTGGTTTCGAAGTCAGCAAACGCCTTCTCGCCTTCCGCGCCGCGGCCCGCTAACCGCAGGGCCCCAGCCAGATCATAGAGGTGTTCGGCACGCGGCACGGCCTGATAGCACTGCTGCAAGAGGACCACTGCTTCCGGGTAACGCTTCTCCATGATGCGAACCTGGGCAAGGTTTCCGAGGGCTGCGGGATAGTTTGGAAACGATGTCAATGCCTGCTGGAAAAGTTTCTCCGCCGCGTCGGTGTTGCCAGAGGCAAACCGGAGGTGGCCCATCTGCGTGAGGATCCGTGCCCGTTCCCCAGCGTCGGTCGGGGCCGTCGACTGATAGGCCAGGTCGAGCAGTTCATATGCACCCTCCGTTTCCCCGAAGAGCTCGCGCAAACGCGCCGCCCGAGTCAGGGCCGGCAAATTGCCGGGGCGGAGGTTGAGCATCCACTGTGCCGCAATCTCCGCCTCCTTGTAATTGCCGAGTTCCGCGTTCGCGTCGGTCAACAAACCATAGACCATCACATCGTCGGGCACTCTCTGGTTCAGTTTCGCGGCAAGATCCAGCGCGCCGGGGAACTCGTGTTTGCCCAGAAGGATCGAGACTTGTATCTTTTCGGCATCAAAATTGTTCGGAGCTATTTCCAGTGATTTCTTTACTGCGTCCTCGGCTTGAGCGTTGAAGCTAGCGTCAGAGCTCTCCTGTTCGCGGCGAACCAGCGCGGCTGCGAGAAGGTTGTACCCCGCATATTCCATCGGCTTGTCGCTGATTGCTTTGCGGGCTTCCGCGATGCTTTGCGCCGCCGGCGAACGATCCGTACTTACCGGGCCGGTTAGGCTTTGAGAAGCAGCGAACGTTGCAACCATCATCGCCACGCACAACGTCGAAATAGTTCTCTTCATGGACTGCCTCAGTTCTCGAGAAGAAATCGTGGCCGTCGCGTTTTAGTGCGACGGCCATAAGGGTTCCGCTACTCCACCGGGCAGATGCCGCCGGGTTGTCCGGTGCAGCCTGCCTGTCCCGGTCCAGTGTGAGCGCTGTTGCGACCACTGTTCGCCGGCATGACGTAGGGGAAGGAATTGTTGAAGCCTTCGGTTTTTGTGTTTACGCCATCTCCGAGAGCCAAACCGTACTTCGAGGAATCCACGAGGATACCTTCGATGGCCCGGAGAGAGATGTCAAACACATCGTCAATCGGTCTGCGTCCATTGGGATAGCCGGCCACATCTCCGGCAATGAAGCCGAGCCGGTTCTGACTGCCTACCGGTGTGGGCGGAATGCCGGTGTTGAGCCGCAGAAGGTCAGCCACTGGTCCCGCGTCGTTTGGTCCGCACCCAGGACAAATGGGAGGCTCGTACTGCACGAGAAGGAGTAGATCCTTGCGCGGATTCGGTGGAACCGGAACGCCCAGGGAGCTTAATACTCCTGCCGCCACCGGCTCGAGAACGAAGCTCGCGAACTGCTTGTCGTTCACCGGAAAATCCATGCTGAAACGATCTTTAAAGCCGGTGCCGATGATCGCTTCATTGATCAGCGAGTTGCCTTCGCGATTCACTTGCTGAAGCGTGCCAAAGTTTTGGTCCGGTGTCGGAGATTGCCGCACCGTGATCTGATGGCGCGCTGTGCTGCCATAGGTCCCGATGACAGCTTGCTTGGCGCTGGCAGGGTGAATCGCGCCGTCCACCGTCAAAAGTGTGATGGGAACTTCCAGCACAATGGAATTGACGTTGTAGCCGCCCACGGCATCGGGAGCATAGTTGTGAGAATTGTCTGCATCGATTGTCGGCGACAAGACCGGACCGACGCCGCTGCGGAAATTCACTGAGTCGAAAAAAGCTCCTAGATCAATGAAGAATGGGTCATCGGCGGTTCCCGCCCATACCGTGATTCCATTGCCCAGGCTGTTAATGCCTTGGTTGAACAGCGATTGATAGTTCGGCATGGTCTTCGGACCCACGTTCGAGGGAACGGCATAAAGCGTTTGTCCACCGTTCAGGACGGTCGACTTGCCGTTTTTGATCATGGTTACGGTATAGGTCTGACGTAGGCTCAAACCCTCGGAACCGGCGCCGCTCAGCGACGTAATCGCCGGAACCCCGGCGAGATCGCCAACGAATCCGGTGAACAACCTGGGATCGCGAATCTGTGTGCTGAAACGGAATTGGAAGATGACGTCTGGAATTCCGTCCTGGTTGTTGTCGACGAGCATCTGGTAGACCACGTTCGGATCGAAGGGGAAATAGTTCGGTCCGTTGGCGGGTTCGAGCAGCGGGTCAACGTTCAAGATCAGGGTGACGTTGTTGGGATTGTCGTAGCTGACGAACGCGTACCAGTCGGTAACATCCGCGCTGCGATCCAATGCCGTGATGGGCGCTTCGCGATGGCTTGATGCGAACAGGCTGGAAGGTCCCAGCATAAGCAGCGCCGTCGCAAGCACCACGACTAATTTCAGATTTTTCATTCGAAATACCTCTCTGCATGATTCGTCGACATCGCCGAAGTAACCGTTCGTGAGTAAAATCTGTGGCAGTTGCTTCGGCTCGCCTACGTATCTTAGTTACGGTGTTACTTCTACGAACGGATTGCAGTTATTCGTACTTATTGCGGGATCCAGTGCGCCTGCGCTGTAAAGAGTCCGTCTACGAAACCGATGTGGTAAACAAGGAAGACGCCGAAAGCCGTGCTGGCCAAACCGGAGATCGCGGTCAGATGCCGATTGATCCTGGAAAATCTGTTCCCTGTGTAAACCAGGGGCACGGAGATTGCGGCGGTCATCAGCATCATTCCGACCATGGTGCCGAAACCAAAGACCAGCAAATAGGCTGTTGACCAGAGAGGGCTCTTGATTGTGGAGAGGACTAATAGTGCGACTGCAGCCGATCCAGCCAGGCCGTGTACGAGACCCACGAATAACGGCCGCACGGTCTGATAGAGGCCGAGTTTGCCGGTCGTCCTCTCAAGGTAGGTCTCCACGCGGCCCGAAGCCCTTTGATTCGTCATACCCGGGCCTGCGGATGCGAAGGATGTGGAAACGGTCCGTAGCGACTCTGCGGGGAGCGTTTCTCCAGGAGTAAAGTGTTCCGTAATCCAGCGCATCACACCCGTCAGATTCAGCACACCCAGCAAGATCAGCATCAAGGCAACGCAAAACTCCATGGACAGCCCGAGACGTGGAGGGATTACGACCCCGAAGATGATAATTGCGGATCCGACAAGAAGAATCGTCAGCGTATGCCCCAGTCCCCACAGCAACCCGATCATGGTCGAGCTTTTGATGGATCTTTGGCGGCTTATAATAGTGGACACGGCCACCACGTGGTCGGCGTCGGTAGAATGCCGCATCCCCAGAAACAATCCCAACAGAACGATGGTTGCGAATGGAACCAATTTGTCACTGGAGGGAAGCCCTCGCCAGATAGGAACCGACGCGACCGCAGACGCTGTAATTGCCACACCCAGTACCACCATGAACGCCGATGACAACAAGGGAAGGTAGCGCAGGGCAGCGCTTCCGGTTCGCAGACGGGACGACACCAAACGTTTGGCATAGACCATGGTTAAGCCAACCGTTACCAGCACTGTTGCCAGTCCAAAACTAAACGCGGTAATCAAGAACAACCCAAAGCCGATGCGGTGAAGGGAGAAGGCGCTCAGAAGCACGACCAGAGCCGCCGGACAAGGCACGATTCCCCCAGTGATACCGAGCAAGCAGAGTTCGCGCAACGACAGGGTACGCTCGGTCGGCTTCGAATCGTCTGCCATAGCAACGTGATTCGCCAGTTCCGCGGACTTACCTCGGTTGGGCGCGGGATGCTCCAGCATGGAAACGAACCAGTGGGAATGCGGTTCCCGGGCGGCATGCGAATGCTTTCCGCTTCCCCCGGTCAGATGTCGCAAGAAAATGAAGATTCCGATTCCTGCGACACTCAGCCCGGAAATCAGTCCCAGCCAGGGATAAAGCTGTTCCGGAACTATGTAGCGTGATGCATAGAGAGTCACGGCACCTAACAGGTAGACACCCGTCGTGTGCGCGGCTGTGACGACAACACCCAGCAACACGGCATGACTCGCTGTGCCGCGGGAACCGACCAGGTAGGCGGCAACGATGGTCTTGCCGTGTCCCGGCTCCAGTGCGTGAAGCGCGCCCAAACCGGCGGCGATCAGGGCGGCTGACAACAAGACCCAAAAGCTCAACCTACGCTCGGTCGAGATCAGCTCAGTAAAACGGCTGCGCGGCGTATTTGCGTTCGCCCGGCCCGCGGGTCGCAGCGGAGCGCCGAAGGTTGCCGCGACTCCGCTCGGCTTCGACGAAAGAACTGCTCCCAACGGCGGCCCCAGTCTTCGCGCTACGGAAAACGGATGCGCCATCCTTGTTCCTGGAGCTACGATGTGCTGGAGGGAGGTTGACGGTAAGGTCTCGAAACCGACCACAGCAGATAATTGCTGAGGTGGGCTATTTAACAAATCGCTTGAATAGCGGGTCAGTTCCTGGCTGCGATCGGTGCCGGGAGCGGAACTGTTCAAGATCGTAACTCCGTCGCTTAGAACCACGATCTCCTTCCAACCCGCCCGTCCAGGAAAATTGTTATCGAAGTAGGAAAGTTTGTGAGCGCCAGCGAGGACATCGAGTTTGCCCCGAAACACGAACCCGATTTTCATCGTGGGCAGGCCGCCGGCGCCGTCAGCGAATATTACCTGGCGAGAGATCGTATCCAAGTGGACAGCTTGGCCATCGCTCTCCAAAGAGAGTCCTTGCTTCAAGAGTTGCTCTTGCCGGTCGAGGTAGCGGGAGGCGCTCGGATCATCGACCTTGGGTGTAATGTCGAACTGCCGCATCTCCTGGAACGTGGGAATTTCAGCCAAATCCATCAGATAACGGATCTCGATCGATCTTTGGCCGATCTTGATTTTCGAATAATGATTGACACTGAAATTTCCCATGGGATGGGCGAAGATGGGGACGACACCCAGCAGTAAAAGGGACAGCGATACAACCAACCGTGTTCCGCGGCGATAGCTCCTGTTCTTGTTTCCACTATTACTGCGCATTGCTCGACCTCAATTCCCGGTTCTGCGCGCGCGAGATTTCTTTCAGAGTGCGGCTGGCCACTTCGGCGTGAAAGATGTGAAAATGCGGATTTATCTGCAACGCGCGGCTCAAAAAGTCTTGCGCATCGGTGTCTCGGCCGAGGCCGTGGTAAATCATTCCGGCATGAAACAGGAGCAGGGAATCGTTGGTGTGCAAAGCAAGAGCTTTGTTGATCGCTTCGGCCGCTTCCTGATCCCGGCCATTGCCGTAGAGAACCCAGGCCAGCGTGTCCCAGGTGTAGATGTCGTGCCGGATTTCAAGTTCCTTTCTCGCAAGCTCCAACGCCTCCGGTAGCTTGATTCGTTGATCTGCGTAGAACAGGGCCAACTCGCGATTGGCCAGTACTCGATTTAGTTTGCTGAGGTGCCCGATGTACTCGACCAGGTCATACTGCTGCTGGGCTTCTTTTCTCCGTCCCAATTTTTTGTAAACGTCGCCAAGCTCCGCGACGTAGACGGGAAAAGGAATGATGGCAATCGAGCGTTGATAGAGCTGGACCGATTCTTCAAATCTGCCTTGCGCAGCCCGAACCTTCGCCAGCCCGGCAAGGGAGCGATAGTGATTGGGATCGGCGGTTATGCCTGACTGATACGACAAATCGGCATTTGCCAGGTCACCCGCTTGAAAGTAGCGCTCGCCCAACTCGAAATAGAGCCACGCAAGATTTTCTCGGGGAATATTGGTTTCGAGCGCAGCCGCGAGGGCACCCTTCATCAGCCCGATGGCTTCCGCAGAATCTCCGTGCAAGTAGCGCAGATATGCCACGCGACTGTTGTCCATGTATGCGATCGCCACCGGTGATGAGGTCGCCCGACCAAGAACGTGCACAGTGTTGTAGGCCGCTGCCGCGTCGTCGTAATCGCCCATATCGGTGTAGGCGTCGCCTTCGATGGCGAACGCCGGCAGACTCCCCGAGCCCAAGCCGATCGCTTTTTGCGCGTAAGCGAGGGCATCCGAGAAGCGATGCTCGCCCATGTAGACCGACGCCATGTGAACCAGAGGATCTGCGGCTCGAAAATCTTGCGGGGCCAGAACAAGAGCCTTTTTGAGCGTTTGTTCAGCCAAATCGTAGTAGGTGATGTCGCCGGTCTCCCTGGCTTTCTGAAAAAAAGCGAATCCCAGCGAGTCGTATCCTGCGTAATTGTTCGGCGCTATCTTCACATGATCTTGCAGACTTTGAATCTGCAGATCCGTCGCCGACGGTGGAGCGGCGAGCTGCGGCCCTTCGAATGCTGAGGGAATTGCCTGGGACTGCGCCGGCGCGGCACAAAGCGCAAGAAGAATTAAGACCCACTTTGCCATTCCAGCCTCACCGGGTTGCGGACCAAAATATTGATTTTGTTCAATTCTGTGTCACTTATAAGGTTTTGCCTGTATTTGGTACGGACGGGAACACAAATCGGATTTATGGCAGCCGACTTCCTTGCCACAATCTTTGCCTTTTTGCAGGGCCGCAATAATTTGCGTCAGGCATGAATCCGAATTCCCGTCGATTCCGTATTGCAGCAGTAGCAACCTGCCCTGAACCGGCTTTTCGCAATTCGCGTAAAGCCGCCGCAGGAAAAAATTCCTTTCCGGGAATTTAAGCAACCAGATTCGAGCTCTCGCCCTCCGTTGGCGACCGCATCCGGTTCTCCAGTAACATCAAGGAGTGAATCTTCCCGTCAATCCCCCGCTGCCGCCAATGCTCGCCAAGCGGGTAGACGATCTACCGACAGCTGAGAGTTGGATTTTCGAACCTAAGTGGGACGGGTTTCGCACCTTGGTGTTTCGCGATGGCGATGAAATACTGATCCAGAGCCGCGATGAAAAGCCTCTCAATCGTTATTTTCCTGAACTGATCGATCCTTTGAGCCGGAGTCTGCCAGAACGTTGCGTGCTGGATGGCGAATTAGTCATTGTGAAGAACAATGGACTCGACTTTGACGCTCTGCAGCTCCGGTTACACCCCGCTGCCTCACGGGTACAGCTTCTGTCAAAACAGACACCAGCGTCGGTTGTGTTTTTCGATCTGCTGTGCCGTGGCGATCGTAACTTGTCCGGTGAACCGTTTGCAGTGCGCCGACGCGAACTGGAATCACTCCTTGAAAATATTTCGGCGCCTATTCACTTAACGCCGGCTACACGTGACCGGAACATTGCAGAAGATTGGTTTCGGCGCTTCGAGGGAGCGGGCCTCGACGGCGTAATCGCAAAACCCGCCGACGGAACCTACGAGCCTGACAAACGTGTGATGCTCAAGATCAAACATGAGCGGGATTGCGACTGTGTGGTAGCGGGTTTTCGATGGCATAAGAAGGGCGATCGCACCTTGGTTGGCTCCTTGCTGCTTGGGTTGTTGGATGACGCCGGCGCGCTGCAACATGTGGGAGTCTGCGCCAGTTTCAGCAATGCAAAACGACTCGAACTGGCCGAGTTTCTCAGCCCCTACCGTAGAGATGCGCTTGTGAACCACCCCTGGAAGGCTTGGGCAGAGGGCGATGTTGCTATGGAGGACGGCCCTAAGCGCATGCCCGGCGGACAGAGCCGATGGAGTCAGGGGAAGGACTTGTCTTGGGAGCCCTTACGCCCCGAACTGGTGGTCGAAGTCGCCTATGATCACATGCAAGCAGATCGCTTCCGTCACACGGCACAGTTCCGGCGCTGGCGATCTGATAAGACGCCTTCAGACTGCACGTTCGCTCAGCTCGAGGTGGTCCCACCTCAGGAGCTGGCGGCAATCTTTCCTTCGGGACGTTAGCTCTTGGTCTACTTCTGCTTCTTCATGCGCGTCTGTTTTTTGCTCCCCTCTCGCCACTCGCGCGTGGGATCATCATCCGGGTCTGGAGCCTCTTGTGGCGGACGAAGACCTTCTGGCACATGTTGCAGATTGATTCGAATGCGCGTCCATGTGGAGGACCTCCCGCGCATGGAATCGATCAAAATATTCTCCGGTTTGAGAAATTCGACAACCGCGGCATGTCTCGCTTTCCAGCGCTCCAGGCCGGCCAGAGCTGCGCTCTTGTCTGGTGAATTGGCAACCACGATCAAGGGCGTTTTGATTCGTGGAGGCTTCGGTTTGGGTTTGGCTCGGGAAGGCGCAACCCGCGGCCCTTCTGATTCCATCTTGCGGAAATGCGGAGGCCATGGAGCGTCGCCCAGGCCTTCCGCTTCATCACGCGCGGCGAGTTCCAGCAGCGCTTCGAGAGATCCAGGTGCGTCGTTCATTCCCGCGTGGGGATCGCCGATTTCCGCAAACCGTTCGGGCATGGTGAAAATCGTGAACTCGGCCGGATCGCAATCGGGTACCTCGGCCCAGCGAAGGGGCGCTGAGACTCGAGCGTCAGGGACCGGACGCACCGAGTACGCCGAACACGTGGTGCGGTCCTTTGCGTTCTGGTTGTAATCGAGGAACACACCATGACGTTCTTCTTTCCACCATTTAGAACTGGCAATTTCGGGAGCTCGCCGCTCAATCGCCCGAGACAATGCAACCGCCGCGCGCCGCACTTCGGTGAAGGTCCAGCGCGGTTCAATTCGAACATAAATATGCATGCCGCGTGAGCCGCTGGTCTTTGGCCAGCTCTCCAAACCCACCTCTCGCAAGAATGCCTGAACCTCGAGCGCGACTCGACATACTTCAGACCAGGGAACCCCTGGAACCGGGTCAAGATCAACCCGCAATTCGTCTGGATGTTCCAAATCGCTGGCACGAACTGGATGGGGGTGGAGTTCGATGCAACCAAGATTGACGATCCATGCCAAGCCCGCCGCATCATCAATCACTATTTCTTCCGCGGTTCGGCCGGATGGAAACGATAAGGTTACAGTTCGCAACCAGAGCGGACGCTGCTCGGGCGCACGTTTCTGGTAAAAGGCCGGCTTTTCGGCGCCATTTACAAATCGCTTCAAAACGATGGGCCGATCCTGCATTGCCGTCAAAGCGCCCGAAACAACCGAGAGGTAATACTTAACAAGGTCGAGCTTGGTAAGCCGTACTTTCTCCGAGAAGTACAGCTTGTCTGGGTGCGTAATACGAACTTCGCGGCCTCCGAGCAAGAGAACCTCGCTGGCTTCCTGCTTTCCCATAGATGTAGGCTACCATTCGCGCACGAGGTGATCTGCCATGGGCAAGGCCTGCCCTATGCTCCAGGCCACGATCCAAGCCGAGTGCATGATCCAAAAAGGCTGGGCGATCTGTTGAAGGTGGGTGGCTGCAAGAGCCGAAGGGCGAATGAATCCAGTCCGTTCGATACCAACAGAAGCGATCAATATCGCACAGTCACAATGTGCGATTCGGTCGTAGATTGGGGTATGGCCCAATCGTCCGACCTTCGGTCACTCGCAGACAAACTCACGGCGACGGTTGCCAGCTTGCCAATTCAAAGCAATTGTCCGCGATGCGGCTCAAAGCTGACACACGTCGAGACGACATTCTTCTCTTC
>Ga0302179_10002023_pt1 | contig 11925 bp, 7 predicted proteins | sample I_Palsa_E3_1_FD_198788 | JGI IMG/M metagenome (GOLD analysis project Ga0302179, IMG submission 198788) | Peat permafrost microbial communities from Stordalen Mire near Abisko, Sweden - I_Palsa_E3_1 | ecosystem: Environmental > Terrestrial > Soil > Palsa > Peat permafrost | place: Sweden: Abisko...
ATTCTTACGCTTGGGCACTGACGCAGACTGAGATCGTGACATCCTCACCTCCGAAGGGTCGCGGTTGATAATCGCCAGCCGCAGGATAGACTAAAAGCGACAGACCTTCAACGCCGTATCGATTCTCGAAATTTTCGACACCCTCGAAAGTTTCTTACGGCGCTCATAAAGGCGGCTCCACGAAAATATGCCGACGTGTCTTAACCATCATGGTGTCTGGCCATTATTGCTCTGATGATTCCCTGTCCGAGAGACGAGCCCTTGTATCGAGAGAATCTTCAGGCTATATAGCGTGTCGAGCCGGCTGAACAGTGTCCTCTCGATAAACGCTCCATATTTTTGGGGCGTGTAGCCGCTGTGTAACGAGCGACATACGACGATCAGAGGCGGTACTACTGAATATAGACGCAGATAGCCAACGAAATCATCGATTCTCTCTGTAAGACTACTCTCCGTGGCGACCGGATCTGGAGGTCGGGGACCGTCTTCATAAAGGAGAAAGTACCTGCCTTGGCGCGCTTCCGCTGAGATTTTGACTCCTGGAGAGATTCGTAAAAAGTGGTAGATGTTTCGATGGAACTCTTCAAAAGCCCTGGCTGTAATCTCGAGCTCACGCAGAACAACGGGACGTTCGTTGGAGCAAAAATAATCGAGATCAATATCTAACACTACGGGCAGATTGGTATTCAGAAATTCAGCAGTGGTTACGGGAGCATACTCGACACTTCGAATGTCTTCAGCGTCCGCGTAAGGACTGGACGCCAGTGAAGACGCAGCAACGAATTCTCTCTTATCCGTGTCCTTACCGCAGGTGTAAATGGTTCGCCAGCCTCCCGCGCTAATTTCGTGCTTGTATCGAAGCCATAGTACCCGGCTGAAGAAACCCAAATAAATCGCTGGCCAAATAAAGTTGCCGATGTTTAGCTCGTTATATGTGAACTCAGCCAAATCAGTGAGACCGCTGATTGACGTCAAAGATCGTCGTAGTCGGGGAAGGAACATATCCGCGTGTTCATCAACGTGGAGGAGAGTATTACCATCTCGTCCCAGCCAACCCTCCTGGGCCGCATAGTGCCACACATAGAATGCCTCATGATGCTCTTCTACTACGACGAGGGGAACGTTTTTTGTTTCGCGAACATCTTCGCGCAAGGCGTTCCCGCGGCACAGATGTGCGTCGCGATCCCCGCTGGATCTTGGGTTGAGGCCGGCTTGTCGTGAGCAGCGCGGAGCAGCAAAATCCTTCAAAGCACACACCAGCTTCGCTTAACGCGGTTCTTAAGGAACATGATCCCGGCCTATCTCTAGATTCCTGCAAACGCCGCACTCCATGACGTATACGGCCCGAGGGAAACTGGAAGAATCGAACACAATCGTAGAGCTTGTCAATAGGATTAGTCCCAAGAATTTAGTCCTCGCGACGTCCGCAGAAGAGGAGAAGCAGCAGGCCGACCCGTTGGAAGGCAGGCTACCTAACAGTCCAGAAACAAGCGACTTTCAGGGAAATACGGGATTCTCCTTGACATCTCCGTAGGATCATGTTACTCCCTCGAAACCGTTCTCTTGGACGGGATTCTTCGCCCCCGAAACCGAGGCGAAAATCAAACCGCAAGATGCACGGGCTACTGCGGAATTTCGGTCCTTGGGCCGAAACGCCTCATAGAATTGCGACTTATGAACACGGGTATCTTTCGAAACGTGGCTCTAGAACGGCTGGCATCTCCAGAACAGCTGGACCAGGTCTTACGGATGACAACTCCCAAGGGCTGGCTCGGGCTGCTCGGGATCTACATGGTGATCGTGACTGCAATTATTTGGGGATACGAGGGAAGTATTCCCACCACCGCAATCGGCCAAGGTGTTATCGTCCGCGCGGGCGGTGTCCTGAATGTCGTGACTCGCGGTTCCGGGCTGGTTGTGAGTTTGAATGTCACTCCGGGCCAAAGAGTTCAGAACGACCAGGTTATTGCAACAGTCGCACAGCCGGAGTTGCTTGAAAAGACCAAAGTTATACGAGAGGAGATGGCGGAGGCACGCGAACAACAGGAACGAACCCTGCGACTGCACACCGGGGCGGCGAAATTGCAGGTGGAGGCGCTCGAACGGCAACGCGCCAATACTGAACTGCAGATCTCTGAGTTGGAGACGCAAGCGGAGTTGGCAAAGGAGGATATTCCAGTCGAGGATCAGCTTCTGGCCAAGGGTTTGGTTACCAAGCAGCAGACCATTAATGCGAGGCAGAAACTAGTCGGCATTCAGGATCAGATTGAGGAAGGTCGAGCTCGTATCAAACAGTTAGAGGCGCAACGCTTCTCGCTCGAGTCGCAACCGCAGCAGGAAGACCTGGAAATGAAATTGCGAGTCTCGAGCTTGGACCGCAGCTTGGCCGCGATCCAGAAGGAGCTGAGTATGGCCCAGAATGTCGTAAGCCCCTACGCGGGTGAAGTCCTGGAACTTAAGGTATATCCCGGTGGCACTGTGGTCGAGGGCCAGCCGATCGTGAGCATTCAACCCGACCGGCAAAACCTGGAACTTCTAGCCTACGTGCCCGCTGCACAAGCGAAAGATGTGAAGACCGGAATGGAGGTTCAAGTCGCACCTTCTTCCGCCAAACGGGAGGAGTTTGGTTTTATGACCGGCAGGGTCAATTTTGTTGCCTACTACCCCGCCACTTCTGCCGCATTGATGCGCAATTTCCAGAATGAGCTGTTAGTTTCGGCCCTGACGAGTTCAGGACCTGTAACCGAGTTGCGGGTGGCTCTCGATCCGGACGAGAGCACGCCAAGTGGCTTCCGATGGTCGTCATCCCACGGACCACCGATCACGATCTCGAGCGGCACGATCTGTAACGTGCAAATTGTAACCCGGAGACAGAAGCCGATCACCCTTGTTGTGCCTTCTGTCAAGGAGCGGCTTGGCTTAAATTAAGGGTTAAGATCAATGGCGCAAACTCAGGACTCTACCAAGCTACGCCGACTCAGTAAAATCTTTGCAAGCTCGCGAGTGAGCACCCCAACCGTGCTGCAGATGGAGGCCGTTGAGTGCGGGGCGGCGGCGCTCTCGATCGTACTGTCCTATTACGGCCGTTTCGTTCCGCTTGAGAAACTGCGACTCGCTTGCGGCGTATCCCGCGATGGCAGTAAGGCAAACAATATGTTGAAGGCTGCTCGTCAGCTCGGCTTGATCGCTAAAGGATACAAGAAAGAGCCAGCACAGCTTCTGGATGAGCGACCGCCTTTTATCGTCTTCTGGAACTTCAATCACTTTCTGGTAGTCGAAGGTTTTCGGCGCGGAAAGGTTTATCTGAATGATCCAGCAACCGGCCCCAGAGTTGTAACCGAGGAAGAGTTCGACGAATCCTTCACAGGAGTCGTATTAACTTTCGAGAAAGGGTTGGAGTTCAAGCCTGGTGGCGAACGGCCGAATGTATTTAAGTCCCTGAAAAAGCATCTTGGTGGAACTGGGCTCGGTCTTTTGTACGTTTTTCTGATTACACTTACGCTTGCTTTGCCGAACTTAATACTTCCGGCTTTTTTACGGGTTTATACCGATGACTTCCTTGTCTCGGGAAAAGTGAACTGGCTGAAGCCTCTGCTTCTAGCAATGGCGATCACGATTCTCGTGAAAGCGGTGGCGACGTTCTTTCAGCAACATGCGTTTCTCCACCTCGAAACAAAATTGTCTCTGAGTTCGTCCGCGAAGTTCTTATGGCATGTCTTTCGACTTCCAATGGAATTCTTTGGTCAGAGGTTTGGAGGGGAAGTTGCGGCGCGAGTTGAAGCTAACGATCGCGTCGCCAGCCTTCTGTCAGGAGAATTAGCCACCAGTCTTGTCGGGCTGCTGCTGATAGTCTTTTATGCCGCACTGATGTTTCGTTACGACAAGGAACTCACTTTCATAAGCTTGGCGATTGCATTTGTAAATCTTGTCGCACTCCGATACGTATCGCGCAAGCGAGCCGATGGCAACCGTCGGCTGTTGCAACATTCCGGTAAGTTGTTGGGTACTTCGATGGCTGGTCTTCAAATGATTGAGACCCTAAAAGCCACGGGTGGCGAACTGGATTTTTTCTCGCGTTGGGCAGGTTACCAGGCAAAGGCGCTGAATTCCGAACAGGAACTGGAACGTTCGTCCCGGGTTTTGTCGGTAATCCCACCGTTGTTAACTTCGATAAATGCAGTGGCCGTGTTGGCAATTGGAGGTGTGCGGGTTATGGACGGATTCTTAACCCTGGGCATGCTGGTTGCTTTTCAGGTCCTCATGTCCAATCTGGCTGAGCCGGTGAATCGCCTCGTCGATCTGGGCGGAAGAATGCAGCAAGCGGAAGGTGATCTAGACCGCTTGGCTGACGTCATGGACTACCCGGCGGATACACGCATCGCATGCTCGGTGGAGGTCGAGCCGGCTCCAAAAGATGCGCCGAAACTAGAAGGATACCTGGAACTGCGCGATGTAACATTCGGATACAGCTATCTCGAGCCTCCCCTTATCAGAGAATTTAATCTATCGCTCAAGCCCGGACAGCGCGTCGCCGTCGTGGGAGGGTCTGGATCGGGGAAATCGACTGTTGCAAAGCTCGTCGCCGGCCTCTACGAGCCGTGGTCAGGACAAGTCTTGTTGGACGGTAAACCGCGCGGCAGCATCTCGCGAAGCATTGTAAACAACTCCGTCGCAATGGTAGACCAAGACGTCGTAATGTTTGAAGGGGCAATCCGCCAGAATTTGACAATGTGGGACCATACGATTGAGGAATCGACCCTGGTACAGGCTACAAAGGATGCAATTATTCACGATGACATCAACAGTCGACGAGGAGGTTACGATTCCTTTCTCGAAGAGGGCGGTCGTAATTTCAGCGGTGGCCAGCGGCAGCGTATGGAAATCGCACGGGCGCTGGCTACGAATCCGCGCATTTTAGTGCTAGATGAAGCGACGAGTGCCCTCGATGTGCAGATTGAGAGATTAGTCGACGACCATATCCGTAGACGTGGATGCACCTGTCTCATCGTCGCCCATCGGCTAAGTACCATTCGAGATTGTGACGAGATCATCGTGCTCGATAATGGAACGGTGGTACAGTGCGGAACACACGATGAGATGATCAAAGAGGACGGTCCCTACGCCCAACTAGTCCTTTCGACCTAATTTTTCACCATGGACGCCCCCCCATCGAAGCTCGAACAGTATGCTGACCAGGATATTCTCGCAAACCGTCCTTTCCCCGTCCAAGATCCAGACTCTGTCTGGATTGTAGATTCGGGGAAGTTAGATCTATTTTTGGTATCGGGCGCCGGTGCTCGATTCCATGTCATGCGAGTTGAGGAAGGGCAAGCGATCTTCGGCTTCGGCCTTAACCTTGATTCTGACACTCAGCTGATTGCGGTCAGCAACCCGGGAACGAAAGTGCATCGGGTGCCACATGCCTCATTGTTGGGGGAGGGGGGGCAGACCGAGAGAGACGGGGTCCTGGGGCTACTGGAAGACTGGATCTATCGACTGTCGTCCGCAATATTACCAGCAATTGGACCCCGGACATTTCTCTTATTGGAGTCTGGCTCCGTAGTCAAAATCGAAGAGGAATCCACGGTAGTGCTTCCAAAAGAATCCATACTATGGGTTGCACATCAGAAAGGATGCTCATACTTTCTCGGGAAGAGGGATTTAGCACCGATCGAAGGCCAGAGGCTGTTTCCGATCTCGCAATATGGCTGGTTGGAGACCATTCCGGGCAGCACCTTGGATGTTGTGGATACGGTTACAATGCAGCGACTGGACCCGGAATGGCACGCGGTTCGAGAGTTTCACCGGATCGCGATTTGTTGCATGCTCCTGAATCGAAGCGAACTGGAGAAGCAGGATAAAAATAGACTGCGCGTGAAAGCCGAGTCCGATGCCGCCTTGCTTGATAATGCGCTGCGGCAGTTGGCATCGCCTGCGGAAGAGCTCAAGGTTCGGCCTGATCTGGACCCAGATATAGCAAATCATCCGCTTCTTCTTGTCTGCCAAGCTGTTGGGGATAGACTCGGCGTCAAAATCAAGCCGCAGCCCGATATCTTTCGGCGTACGACATCCAACGACCTCCTTTCGAGTGTTGCCAGGACCTCCGGGCTGTCCATGCGTCGGGTAGCTCTGAAGGGAGAATGGTGGCGTTATGACAGTGGCCCGCTGGTAGCATTCCTGGAGAGCGATGCCACACCGGTTGCGCTCTTGCCGCGATCTGCTGATGGTTACGATCTGTATGACCCGGTCAGAACGAAGACAATCAAAGTGAATCGCGACGCCGCCGCTTCGGTCGATCCTTTCGCCTATAGCCTTTATCGTCCTTTCCCAGCCCAGGCACTTAGGGCATTGGACCTTATCAAGTTCGGCATTCGTGGTTGCAAACCAGAAATCTCTACCATTCTATTCATGGGTATCGCAACTGCCATTCTCAGCATGCTCTTGCCGTATGCCACAGGAATTGCCTTCGACTCGTTCATACCCGGAGCCCAGCGCAAGCAATTGTTTCAGACGGCCGCGCTCTTGGTAATCGCTGCGATCGCGAGTGCCATATTTTTCCTTACCGGGAGTTTTGCCGTATTACGCCTGGAAGGAAAGATGGATGCTGCAGTGCAAGCTGCGATGTGGGATCGTCTTCTACGCTTACCAGTCTCCTTTTTTCGTAATTACAGCTCCGGCGACCTTGCTTTACGTAGTCTGGGAATTGTCCAAATCCGACAGGCCTTAACAGGATCCACGATTACGTCGATTCTGTCCGGAATTTTTTCCGTCTTCAGCTTCGGCCTGCTGTTTTATTACAGTTGGAGACTGGCCATTCTCGCTACCATGCTCGTTGCATTTGCCTTTGTAACATCGACCGCTTTCGGTTTTTTCCAGGTGCAGCACCAAAGACACATTGTTGAATTGCATGGTCGAATCGCTGGCACAGTTTTGCAGTTCATCACGGGGATCGCGAAGTTGAAGGTCTCTGGTACAGAGGCTCGCGCATTCGCCGTTTGGGCAAGAGCATTCAGCAAGCAGCGGCAAAGGTCGATTGCAGCACGAAAGGTCTCAAATGGTCTAACCGTATTCATATCTGTTTTTCCCGCTATCTGCCTGGGAATTATTTTTTATTATCACGCTTATCTTATGCGGCAGCCCCACGTCCCTTCCCTTACCACGGGGAGCTTTCTGGCATTTGTAGTGGCATTCATGCAGTTCATGGCAGCATCGTTGCAGTTGAGCTCGTCTGTTGTGTCGGTGGCCAATGTGGTTCCCATTTACCAACGCGCTCTACCCATTCTCCGTAGTCTCCCAGAAACTAGTTCCGCAAAGAGCAGTCCTGGTATTTTGTCAGGATCGATTGAGCTCAGTCACGTTACGTTTCGATATAAGTCGGATGCGCCACTCGTCTTGAGAGACATATCGATCAGCATCGAGCCCGGGCAATTCGTAGCCATCGTGGGGGCATCTGGATGCGGAAAGTCTACTATCTTTCGCCTGTTACTCGGTTTCGAAATACCGGAATCAGGAACCGTGTACTATGACGGGTTTGATCTCACCGGTCTCGATCTCCAAGCGCTCCGAAGACAGATCGGAGTCGTCTTACAGTCCAGTACTCTTGTAAGTGGCGACATTTTTACCAACATCGTGGGATCATCCTCTGCGAGCATGGAAGATGCCTGGGCTGCAGCGAGATTGGCGGGTGTTGAAGAAGATATACGGCGTATGCCGATGGGCATGTACACCATGATCAGCACAGCCGGAAGCGATATCTCCGGTGGTCAGCGGCAGCGATTGATGATCGCTCGCGCGATTATAAGCAAGCCGCGCATCATCTTATTCGATGAAGCAACCAGCGCTCTGGACAACAGGACTCAGGCAGTCGTTAGTCACAGCTTAGAGGCGTTGCGGGCTACGCGCGTTGTCATTGCGCATCGTATCAGCACCGTCAGGCATGCCGATCGTATTGTCGTTCTAGAAATGGGACGTATAGTTCAGAGCGGAACATATGAGGAGCTCATGGAACAGCCTGGTTTGTTTAGGGAACTCGCCGCGCGACAGCTTACCTGACGATGAAGGTATGAATAATAATTCTGATTTTCGAGCACGGGTGCTTGCGCAGCTTGGAGCCGCCGGCGACGAGACTGTGGAACTGCTTCGCTACAATGAAAACATTTTTGATCAGAGCCAGGCATTGAGCTACGACTTTCCCCTGGCAGATGAACCGTTCGTGAAAACCTGGGAACAGTATGTCGCCGAAGTTCGGGATAACGGCACGATCAGCGTTCTAGCCCAGTACCTCGTTGAACTGCGATTTCCCATCTGCTCGGGCATGAGTAGCACCAAGGACTACCGCTCAGCGACTCGTCGCGGAACGGATTCGAGGGAGTCTTCAATTGCGAGTGGTTTGAGGTTGCAATCACCTGGGCAATGCCGGGTTATGCTCCATCAGACAATCGCGGGCCGCATTCCGTTGATCATCGCTCCGCTGCGCGAAGACTTTGTGACCCTCGTGCAAGCATTGGCTATGCACAATGAGCCTATATTGATACCGGACTCGATGGGAGCTTTAATGGTATCGGGTCATAACAACTGGCATAGAATTCAAATGCTCGCGCAAGATTTAGATTGGGATTTGCGCTCGGAACGGTCACGGTCTGAGTGCTTCCAATACTTGGAACAGCATAAAGACCTGTATCAAGATCGGTTCATCATCCTTAGCGAAGGACCCTATAGCGGGGTGCCAGCGCGCGACTTGAATTTAAGTAATGATGAGTGGGATAAACTTTCATTTGTGATTCGACGGGAGCATGAGTGTACCCATTACGCAACTCGCCGAATCTTTTCGTCGATGCGCAATAACCTCCTCGACGAGCTGATTGCCGATGTCAATGGTATTATCGCTGCGTCCGGCTGCTTTCGCGGAGATTGGCTGCTGCGGTTCTTTGGTTTGGAATCATTTCCAAACTATCGTGAGGGAGGACGTCTCGAAAATTATCTCGGCGATCCGTGCTTGTCGGAGGGTGCATTTGCACTACTCCAGGTTATTCTGAAGCGGGCCATCGAGAATTTGGAACTTTTCTATTGCAACTGCGCTAACGAGCTTCGACGACCCGAATTGCGGCCAGTCTTGCTTATGACTCTGGCCGGCTTCACGGCTGAGGAACTAGCATCCGATGAGGCGTTTATGCTCTTGTCAAAACGGTTCCGCGCATTACGCACGAAGTTTTCTAACCGTGCTCTACCCTCGAAGCTCAAATGCGGGTTGACCGGATTCGGGAGCTGCTCATGAGGAAGGCACTGCAGTTACTTGGAATGCTTGATGACGTAGACATCGAGTGGATTGCGACGCACGGCAACAAGCGATCCATCAAGCTAGGAGAGATCCTGATACAGGAATCGTCACCAATCGAGTCTCTCTGGGTGGTACTGGAAGGGCGCTTCTCGGTGCAAATAGCTGGTCTCAATCAAAAGCAGATAGCCACCCTCTATTCAGGCGAGATCGTGGGTGAGCTTTCGTTTGTCGACTCGAGGCCTCCGCTCGCATCCGTAGTGGCGGCCGAAGACTCTCAAGTGTTCACTATATCCCGTCAAGTGCTCGCGGACAAACTGGCGAAGGATTTCGCATTTGCGGCACGCTTCTACCGAGCGGTTGCGAGTTTTCTGGCAGACCGTCTTCGCTTTACCACCGCTCGCCTCGGATATGGCGATCCGCACGAAGAGGCTATGTTAGACCGGGCAGGCGAATTGGATGATTCTTCGATGGATGAACTTTCGTTAGCTGCGGTTCGTTTTGACAAGTTACTCAAGCGGATGTCAGCGAAAGAGCCCAGATTTTCCAGCGATGCTGACCGGGAAAAGGAATAGATCAAAATGGCCGCTCGATGGTGATTCACAATGCGTGTTTTTCTGGCCTCATGAGCCTGTGAGTCGCTACTTTGCAATAACTTGCTGTATTAACAATCGCGGCTTTGGTTTTAATGCAGACCAAAGGGAGATTAATCATGCAATTCACTTTGATGCACCCCCCTCTTGACGATCCGACGCTGCCCTATCACTCGACCGCTTATCTGGCCGGCAGCCTAAAGAGTAACGGTTTCGGAGACGTGGTGCTGCGCGACATCAATATAGAGTTTGTCAATTACTGTCTTAGGAGGGACACCGTAAACGCATTTTACAACGAGGCGGAGCGACGCCTTGGACAATTCGAAGCGCGCTCCGAACTGAATGCGTTTGAACAAGAACAGTTTCTGGAACTTTGGGCCGGCCGTAGGATTGAGACTGATCGCCTCGAGAATGCCGTAAGGCAGATGAGGGATCGTGACTTATTCCTGGATTACTCGTCTTACCTTGATAATGTGAGGCTGTTCAATCGTTATTTCTGGCTGCTGGGAGTACTCTCCTATCCGTCTGCCATAGTCAATTTTCGTCAAGTTACGCTTGGAAATTTCTCGATCTATAATCTGGCGGATTTGTTTAACTACAAATTGCTCGATGACGTCTCCTATCCATTCGCGCGATTTTTCTATGAGCATCTCACAAATGATCCTCAACTAGATAGCACTGATTGTTTCGGTATTAGTGTTGTCTATGATCATCAGTTAACGCATGCAGTATGGCTCAGTCGCGCACTCAAGAAACGATGGCCGGAGAAACTGGTCCTTCTCGGCGGGACGGCAATTAGCCAATACTATAAGTATCTGAAGGACAAAGGTCACATGAAGCACTTCTTCAAGCATTGTGATGCGATTGTGGTTGGAGAAGGCGAAACAGCTATCTGTCAGATCGCGGAGCTTCAGGGCAACCTGAGCAGCGGCGCTCATATAAGAAATACGATCACCTATGATCGCACTAAAGATGAGCTGCTGCTGCCCGAGAGAATCTGTTACGAGAGTCTTCCCACTCTGGGAACCCCTGTATACGATTATCCGTGGCACCTGTATCTTTCGCCAGAGCGAGGAGTGAACTACTCTCCTACACGAGGTTGCTATTGGAATCGTTGTACGTTCTGTGATTATGGATTGAATACGGATATGCCGACGTCGCCGTGGCGGGAGAGAAAGATTGACCAGGTGATTGCGGATTTAGAAGACGCACGCCAACGCCACGGAGTCCAGTATGTCTATTTTGCGGTGGATGTGATGTCTCCTACTTACCTGGAGAAGTTGTCGGATGCCATGTTAGATGCACATCTGGAGGTCCGGTGGAGCGCCGAGCTGCGAATGGAGAAGGTATTCTCGGTTGAGCGATGCGAAAAGATGGCCAGAGCCGGTTGCAAATGCATTTCGTTTGGTATGGAGTCTGGCAATCAACGCGTACTGGACCTCATCGATAAAGGAACTAAGGTGCAGTACATGTCGGATACTATGCGTAATTTTTCTCGCGCAGGCATTGCCGTCCAGTTGATGGCGTTTCACGGTTTTCCGACCGAGACCGAAGCTGAACGGAGTGCAACTATGGAGTTCATTGCCGACAACAAAGGGTATTGGTCCGGGGGAGGATTTGGAGCGTTCTTGCTTACCGGGACGGCAATTGTCGCCAAGAATCCGGAGAAATTTGGTATTAAGCTGGTTGAGACCGCAGACGTTGATAGCGTGAGGGCACTAGCGTATCAAGTTGGAGAGGAAACTGATCGTGTGACACTCTCGGTAGAAGATGCGGATGCCTCTTTTGATAGCGATGGCAACATATTTCCCATTACCATGGGTCGTCCTTGGGCGGGGGGGATCGATAGCCTGCATTCGATGATCTACTACGAGGTTTTTGGACAAACTTTCTTCAAGAGGTTTCCTGTCCCATTTCATGTTGTTAGCCAAGAGGAAATCACTACTGAACTATTAGACCGTCCGATTCAGTTGCGCGGCATGCTAGCTCGATCCGCGTTAGATATCAGCCGGATGCTAGCAAACCGCAAGGCGCATCGGGAACACACAAAGTCATTGA
>Ga0302179_10002026_pt1 | contig 11909 bp, 6 predicted proteins | sample I_Palsa_E3_1_FD_198788 | JGI IMG/M metagenome (GOLD analysis project Ga0302179, IMG submission 198788) | Peat permafrost microbial communities from Stordalen Mire near Abisko, Sweden - I_Palsa_E3_1 | ecosystem: Environmental > Terrestrial > Soil > Palsa > Peat permafrost | place: Sweden: Abisko...
CCGCAGCCGGGTGATATAGGCTTCTTTATCCGGTCCGTATGCGTCTCCGATATTTTTAGATTCCAGTCTCGATATTTTTCCGTCAAAGGATGCGGCCACGGTCAGCAGGTCGCGAAGAAAATGACGCTCTGCCCCACTTACATTTTTGAGGCATTCCAAAAACAGGTTCCAGTCATCATAGCGGTGTTCTTTATTGATATGCAAAAGATCTTTGAACCGCATCAGGAGAATAATCACATTGGGGTGGTAATTCTGAGCCATGACCACCGTATTGCCGATCGCTCTTAGACAACCAATTTTTGCTTCAGGGGATAATTGACCCAACAGTCGGTCGTGAAGAACCTTATCGGCAATATGGTTGCTGAGTGCAAACCCAAAAAGTCTTAAGCGCGCCTCCTTGACCACCAGCAAAATTACCATGGCATTCCAGAAACATTCTACGGGTAAGGCGATATAATTGATCGAAACACCAGCAATGGAAATCCCCACGGTTACCCTCAAGAGGAACCGGGCAGCGAAATTGGTTATTACAATACGCAATTTGTAGAGCAGGCCCAAAATCAACAGGTTGCTTACCCAGAATCTGCATTTCAGGATCCGGTAGCTGTAGTGCTGCTCTCGATAGGATGTTGATGATATTAAAGGGGCCCGCTTGAAGAAAATCCTTTTCATGTGCGTGCGTGTTGATCAGTTCGCTGACTTCGTGAACCGACCTCAGGGCAATCAAAAATAGAATATAAAATTCGATGATAAAGGAAATGGCTAACACACCGTAGGACCAGGCATAATGGATAAGCGGCGGTTTGTTTTGAAAAAGAAGGTCCACATACACCGTGGGCCATACGCAAACCAATCCGATCCCGGCAGAAAGTAATATGCCCTTGACCGATATCCTCATTACTTTGCTTCTTAATGCTTCATCTGAAAATTCGAATACATGGTGTGACAGTTTTCGTTGCCTGAACAGTTTCAGATAATAAATCCCGAATTTTTCCAGCACGGAGGCTTTGGGTTCCTTGAATTGAATGGGTTGGGCCATGCCGATTTCGAAGAATTATTTTAACAAATGTAACAATTATCTTTGCCCCTATTATGGCAAATGACCCAGGCAGGTTCCAGTCAATAATTTCGCATTGCAAAGAATATGGATTTATTTTCCCTTCCAGCGAGATCTACGAAGGGTTAAGTGCAGTATACGACTACGGACAAAACGGATGTGAATTAAAAAAAAATATAAAGGATTACTGGTGGAAATCAATGACCCAATTAAGGGAAAATATCGTTGGCATCGATGCGGCGATCTTTATGCATCCTACTACCTGGAAAGCTTCGGGTCATATTGATCATTTCAGTGACCCAATGATTGATAACCGGGACAGTAAAAAAAGATACCGGGTCGATCATTTGATTGAAGGCTTTGCCGATGAGCTTTCCGAAAAGGGTGAAGTTGAAAAAGCAAAGGAACTGCTGGCCTTGATGGATCGATTGCTTGCAGCAGGTGATTTTGACGGATTGAAAAAACTGATTGTGGACTACGGCATAAAATGCACAGTCAGCGGAACCGCGAACTGGACTGAAGTCAGGCAGTTTAACCTGCTTTTTTCCACCCAACTGGGAAGCATAACCGAAGAAGCAAATGAGATCTATTTGCGGCCGGAAACCGCTCAAGGGATTTTTGTAAATTTCCTTAATGTCCAGAAAACCGGGAGAATGAAAATCCCATTCGGGATTGCTCAGGTAGGTAAGGCTTTCCGAAATGAAATTGTCGCCCGTCAGTTCATTTTCAGGATGCGTGAATTCGAACAGATGGAAATGCAATTCTTTATAAGACCAGGCACCCAGAAAGAATGGTATGAATATTGGAAGCTTGAAAGAATGAAATGGCACCTGAGCCTCGGCATTCCGGAATCAAAATACCGGTTCCATGATCATGTCAAGCTGGCTCATTATGCAGACGCCGCTTGCGATATTGAATATGATTTCCCATTCGGTTTCAAAGAAGTCGAGGGGATCCATTCCAGGACTGATTTTGATTTAAGGAATCATCAGGAATACAGCAAAAAGAAAATGCAATATTTTGATTCAGAGATCAACCAGAATTACGTTCCATATGTGGTTGAAACCTCGGTCGGATTAGACCGCACTCTGCTGATGGTGATAAGCGAGGCTTTCGCAGAAGAAGACCTAAGTACTCCGGACAAGAAAGACAGCCGGGTAGTGTTAAGGCTTCCCCCCCTGTTGGCTCCGGTCAAATTAGCGGTGCTGCCGCTCGTGAAGAAAGACGGATTGCCAGAAGTCGCCAGAGCAATTATGGAGGAATGTAAACCACATTTCAGATGTTTTTATGAAGAAAAAGATGCCATTGGCAAGCGTTATCGCAGGATGGATGCAATTGGAACGCCATTTTGTGTTACGGTAGATCAGCAATCAAAAGAGGACGGAACGGTAACCATTCGTTATCGAGACAGCATGCGCCAGGAGAGGATTGCTATCCACAATATTAAAGAGATTGTGGATAAACAGCTTTTATAGCCCGATTTTCAAACATATACCTTAGTTTCGGATATTATTTTGGAATTTTTTTTAAAAAGCATAAAAAATCACTTCCTTTGTACATGCTCCTGTTGTAAGAGAGACCTAAGAAGCGATTATTTTCATAAATACCCCGAACATTAATTTAATTACAATGCTTACAATTGAATTTAGCTTAAACGTTCTAATCTTAGGCCTGATCGTCGTAGTTTCAGCCTTAGTGGGGTACAGTATAAAATCACGTCAAACTTCCAAGACACGTGGAAGGATTGCTGAATTAGAAGAAGAAATGCTCAATAATTACGCAGAAATCCTGGAACTCCAAAAAGACTACCTGAGCATGGAGTCGAAATTGAGAGACTTCCAAATCCCTGTTATACCGATCAAAACAGTGGTTAAAGAATCCCAGGAAGAAAATCAGAAATTTCCAGACATTTCTCTGAGAAAAAAACTACTGGATAAAAATAACCTGATCAAACAATCAGTCGCCAGCAAATAACTTCCCTATCCATACAGTTCCTGGTGTATGGATTTCTTATCATATCCCATTGCCTGAATGCGTTGCTTGGCTTCGTCAATCATATTTTTCCAACCACAAAGGTAAAAATGGGCTGGCTGGATGCCAGGCTGATTTCTGCAGATTTCTTCATAAATACCATGGACGTATCCAGTACGGATCTGTTTTCCTTTCCCGCCCGGGTTCGGAATTGCGGTCTCTCTCGAAAAAGTGGGGATATAATTGAATCCAGGTAATTGTTCTTCCAGATTTTCCAATTCATAACGATACAAGCAATCGCTGAATTTTCTGCAACCGAAAATCAGGTAGATCTCTTTGTGAGGGATACTATGATTCAAGATATGATGGGCCATGGATCGGAATGGTGCAATCCCCGTGCCTGTGCATATAAAAAATAATTCCTTTTCAATCTGCTCCGGCAGGACAAATACGCCCTGCGGGCCTCTTAGTATTATCTCAGAACCTACACCTGTTTCGTTGAACAAATAATTTGTCCCCGCTCCGTCTTCCAGCAACACGATCACCAATTCAAAAACATTAGTTCCATCCGGCCAAGAGGCAATCGAATAGCTACGCCAGCGCTTACTGGGCTTTTCATGGATAGGAAGATCAAGCGTTACGAATTGGCCAGGTTTGAAATCGAATGAAGCTGATCCCGCAAGCTGGATGAAAAATCGCTTGGTAGCAGTAGTTATATCTTCAATTCGGATTATCTTACCTGTTTGCCAAGGTTGCAACATACGGGTCAATTTTCATTAAAAGAGCGGACCCTTAACAGTCCGCCCTCTATTTGCCAAAAAGGCAAGCGATCGATTCGGCTAATATATCATTTTTTCTATTGCAAAAACAGTTATTGACTTCACTGCTTTGGTACGATCAGAAGCTTATTGTTATATGTTTGATTTCCTACCCGAACCTGGACGACATACATGCCTCCAGGCAGATTACCCATATAGTAAGTTTGATAGAAAACACCCGAAAATCCGGGATAGTCATTCGTGAACAGCCGTTGCCCAAGCATGTTAAGCATGCTGATTTCGACATCCTGTGCCGAAGAGTCCGTTACAAACTCTACGATAAACTGACCTGTGCTGGGATTCGGCGCAACTTTTAATGAAATGCTGCCGCTGCCGCCTGAGGAATATAATATTTTGTTTGAGGTTAGCAAACAACCCAAGCTATCCCTGACCATATCATAATATACACCAGAGATGATCGCTGTATCCGTCTGCTTCGTATGCCCGGCCAGAAGCGAATCGCCAAGGTACCATTGGTTTCCTTCCGCCACATTGCTGGTGAACACGTTATTGGAAAGCGTGATTACGGGAAGCGTCGCCTGACTTGCAGTCACAGCTACCCTGGGCCCGGGGCAATTGGTCAATTGAAGGCTCATATCGTAAAAGAAATAATAATATTGCTCGTAGAAATTCGTGTTCAGGGTATCGGAAGGATCAACGGCACTGTTACCCGTGATCGAAAAGATGCCAGGAATCGTGAACGGATAAGGATTGCTGGGTATCATATTATTTCTGAAAATGGTAGCGCCATTCAGACATTGGATGATAATGGAATAATTTCCAACAGGCACGGGCAAATCCAAATAATAAACGGCTCCGGTGTCTTCTGCGAAGTTCCCTGTGAGCAGTCCGGCTGTTGGATCCGGAGTGGTGGGGTATACTGTGATCGTATTGCTCGATATGGGATAATAACTATAGCCTGTAGCAGTCAGGTCAACAATTTGAGCGACCGTAAAATTAATTTGTCCCCCGTTCCCAATATAAAGCCTGGCGCTGTTAATGGTCACTGGCACATAGGCCGTTACATTGACAAAATTGCCCACGAAATTATTGTAACCTCCGTTTGCATAGACCATCTTATTTGGCAGTCCTACGCTTGTAGGCAAATTATTCAGGGACATGTAGTAAGTATGGTTTGAAGGAAGCACGGTGGTACTGGTATTATTCCCGATGGCGACTGGTGTCGTTGCCGTTGGACTGTTATACCAGGAAGCCACATCGCCGCTGTCAGTAATTATCGCCTGAAGGGAAATCAGGGTTGGATCGCTGCTGCAAATTTCTGCAGTTCCTTTCGCTACGTCTGTTCCTGCGCTGACTTGAAAGCTGGTGACGAGCTGGTCATCCGAGGTGTCCTGATCATTGCCGAGTTGGGTCCGGGCAGTCACCGTATAGAGATCACCGACAGTAGTTGCAAAAGCTGTTTGAAAGGTATAAATAACACTGCTCAGGCCAGCAAGGGTATCAGGACAAATGGCATTTAATACAGCCACAGTAGTGCCGCCTGTTTGAATGGTGGCAGTTATGGGGAAATTCACTTGTGCGGCAGTCCCAAAATTCTGGATACTAACAGTAATCCTTTGAGAATCATTTGCACAGGCAGCAGCAGAAGGATCCACGAGATTGTTTATACCCACATCGTTTGTGGGTCCTACAATCAACACACGGTAGTCCTCGGTCTCCCCGTTTCCATAAGATCCGCAAGGGGTTACACTCGCCGGGTTATTAGTTTCCTCCGCAACAATGCGCATCAGGGTATAATTACCGACCGACAGCCCATAAGGGGTGGTGAAGGACCCACTGAATGTTCCGTTTCCATTGATGACACCACTTGTTGCTACATTATCTCCAGGATCTGTAAAGTTTCCATCATTATTAAAGTCTATAAAGATCTTTACTATCTTATTGGCAACACTACCGTCGCAGCTGCTTAGTTTAATACTGAAGGGGACGGTTTGCGCCGCCTGCAATTGCATCGTAAGGTTGGTATAATCTGTATAGGTAGTGCATCCCGGTGGATTGGCATTTGCAATATTGTTCATAGTTACGCTGTCAATGCGTGTTCCTGCACTGCTGGTCGCGCCTGAAGTGCAATATGCTGATCCGCCAATTCCACTCAACAGCAAAGTATAGGCTTGCTGATTGCGAACAAGCGCTGCTTTATGAGTGACAGTAACCGTATAGGTTCTTCCTGGGATGGTGCTGTCCACTTCAATCTTTTCTTCATTGTCCAGTTTGTTATCTCCTGTGGTTGCTGCAGCTGCCGGGTTTGAGGGATCAAGAATCCAGGGATAATAGGTACTAGTTCCATTGGTGACCCTCAAATCAAGGTCATTGACCAATTTAGGGGTAAGATCGCTGGCATTGCCTGTGGGAATCGGGTCTACACTTGCCGCTGGATCAGTCCAAGATATCGTTGCGAAAAGAGGTCCCTTCCCAGAGGAAACCACCTGAATGCTGTAAACACTGTCATTGACCAGATTATTTTCATATATTTTTTGGTTTGGATTGGTGGTTATGGTATCTGATGTAATGACGGAAGCCGCTTTTTGCATGTCAACAAGCCCCCAGCCATAAATATAAGATGGGCCTGCAGCAGTACCTGCCTGGTCAGCTGTATGAATAACCAATCCTTTCAGGGTTGCAGAACGCATGAAGGCCCCGCCGTGCAAACTGGAATAATATTGCTGCAAGAGCAATAGCGAACCTGATGCAGCAGCTGATGCTTCTGATGTGCCACTATTAATATCATAAGCGGAGTTATTAGAATTGGTAGGCGCTAAGACATCCACTCCGTCCGTCACCACATCAGGTTTTATCCGGCCGTCATCGGTGGGTCCCCAGCTGCTAAAGTATGCCGAGACAACATCTGAGGGTTGAGAATATCCTCCGGCAATGGGATTTACTGCTCCAATAACCAGGGTATTCTTGGCAACACCAGGACTCGAAATGGTTTTGAAACTGGCGTTGTCGCTGATATTGGCTGGTCTTTTGCCGCTTACCAGCTGGCCTTGCGTGTTATAATAGAAATAGGCTCCTCCTACTGCCGGGCCATTATATGCCCGGGAATTACCGCAAGAATTGACAATCAGATAATTGGGTGCATTATAGGCAATGGAATCCCAGCTCTGGGCATAACTGTCATAATAACCGAATTTATAGTCCACTGTATCGCCAAAAACGCCAAACCAGGTCCAGGTAGTAGGTTCGGTTTCGGAGGGCTCCCATCCAGCGTTCAATCCATAAGAGTGGTTGGACACAAGCAAATTTGGCGAGGCGGCCATCATTTCGGAGACGTCGTCCAAACCTGAAGATCCATCATAATCGTAGGCATCGAGTTCCGGCGCTGCGAAAGCCATTCCCTTTGCAATCGGGTTGATTCCGGTCCCAATCATAATCCCTGCCATGGAGGTTGCGTGAGGAATTGTGGCGGTCACATTGTCTTTTTGAATAACCCTTCCTGCCAACTCCACATGGGTGCCCAGTACGGCCCCTCCATCCCAAATTGCCAGTTTACCTTTCAAACCAATGGACGAGCCGCTCAGATTTAAACCTGTACTTCCCCCGGGCCAGAGCAAATTGGTCTTTATGGTGGAAGCAGGATTATTATCATCGTGGGGTCCTAAATACAGTGGGTAGCCCAATTGGTCTATTCCAACCAAAATGGATCTGCGGCCTTTTTTATCGTAAGTTGCCAAGGGCCAGCCCTTTTGCTTGGCGATGATTTGCACTCTTTGATATAGACTAGATTCTTCGCGGGCCCTGATTACACTGGCTTTTTGCAGAATATCTGTTCTTGTGATCAATTGTGCCGCAGCAGGAAAGGCTGCGATCTGCAAAATGAATATGGCCAGGAGTACGAATTTACATTTCGTCATAAAATGGTTGCCAATTAAATAGTATTAAAAATACATTTTTTTTCCAAATCGGAATCCTTTTTGTAATAGGTTAAACGATAACAATTCAATAGCAAAATCCATGATTTTCAGGTTTTTTCACTTTATTTTCACCTTATTTTTTTTTAATTGTCCGGTCGATTTACCGGATAAAACCTTCTTTGTCCAGGAGCAGGGAGTGGAAGGTTATGTGTATAGAATCTCCGGAAATCAAATGCCCTCTCCAAGTGTGAGGCCTTCCAAACCCAAGGGTACCGCCACGTCTGTTTACATTTTCGAACTGGCCAACATACATCAGGTTAGCAGGGTTGGAAACACTGCATTTTATAATGCAATCAGGACAAAATTTGTGCAAAAAACAGAATCAGGGACAGACGGACATTTTTCCGTGCAGTTGCCGCCCGGATCTTATTCATTCTTCACAAAAAAAGATGAATTGTTTTATGCAAACTGGTTTGATTCGAAAAATAATATTGCTCCAGTAACCGTATTACCCGGAAAAATGACTGGCATTGAGATCCGGGTTGACTATGATGCTATCTATTGATAAAATAAGGATATTGGATTGGGCTTGGTTTAATGGTTGACTTTTTTAACTGGTCGTTAATATTTTGATTTTTCAAGGGCTATATATGTTGCCTGGATGATTAAAGAGAATGCAAAAACCAGCTAAAGTTTAATACTGATTTTCTCCTTGTTAGGTTGCTTGTCGAACGGATTTTCCATCCTCCGGGAGGGGAAAGCAGTAAAAATCGTATATTTGCGGATCGAATGAATAATGAGGTTTTATCTGGATTATTTGATCATTCCCCCCTCCTTTTTCAACTGGCGGACAGGCTTACTTTTTCCCGGCCCCAAACTATTCACCTCAAAAACTTACAAGGAAGTTCACCGGCTTTTGTCATTGGTTCTATTTTTAAAGGTCAGATAACCAGTCAGTTAAATCATTTGGTGGTTTGCGAAGACGCGGAATCCGCTGCATATCTCCAAAACACGATAGAAAACCTGACAAACGCATTGGATATTTTCTATTTTCCTTCCTCCTATAAAAATAAAAAGAATTTCCGCCTCTATAACAGCAGCCATGTCATGTTGAGGACCGAAGCGCTAATGAGGTTTGCTGCTCCTTCCCTCAAACCGGAATCCCAACTTGCGCGTGGCAGAAAAATGCTCATTACATACCCCGAGGCTTTACTCGAAAAGGTCGTTCTTCCCAACACCCTTTCAGGTAATATTATCAATATTAAATCTGGAGATGGTATTCAGCCGGAAGAACTAATGGAAAGACTCATTGGATATGGTTTTGAAAGAACCGATTTCGTCTATGAGCCAGGGCAGTTTGCGATCAGGGGTGGAATTTTGGATATTTATTCCTTTGGAAACGAAAAGCCGTATCGTATTGAATTATTTGGAAATGATGTGGATTCTATCCGGATTTTTGATCCTCAAACCCAGTTGAGTGAAAGAAAACTATTATATGTAAATATCATTCCCAACATCGAAACACAATTTGACAGCAGGGAGAAAATCTCACTACTCGAATTTATACCAGAAAACACGGTGGTCTGGGTGCAGGATTGGGAATTAACCAAGGAGAAATTGAGGGTGCAGGAAGAAGAATTGCTGGCCTATCTGGAGTTGCAAATCAACTCAGCCGGGTCGATTCAGGGAAAGGAGGCAGAGGAAAGTAATGAAAAAGCTACTGTCCGAGCAGAAGATTTCATGCCGCATGCTTATTGGGAAGATCAACTGAAAAGACTTCATGTAGTGGAGTTCGGCCCCTTATCAACCATTAGCGGGAGGGATGTAACCGGTTTAGAATTTCATACGCGGGCACAGCCTGCATTTAACCGGCAGTTCGACTTACTGATCAAAGATTTAAAAGAAAGGGAAGCAGCCAAATACAGTATTTATTTGTTTGCTGAAAATCCGCGTCAACTGGAAAGACTCTATACGATTTTCTCGGATTTGGATTCGGAGATCCATTTTACCCCGGTTCCAGTCTCCATCCATGAAGGATTTATCGACGACGATCTGAAAATCGTCTGTTATACCGATCACCAAATATTCCAGCGTTACCATAAATACAGGGTTAGACAGGCTTATAATAAAAACAAGGCATTGACCCTGCGAACATTAAGAGAATTACAACCAGGGGATTATGTTACACATATCGACCACGGTGTTGGCATTTATAGCGGTTTGCAAAAAATTGAAGTTGGGGGCAAATGGCAGGAGGCGGTACGGATTATATACCGGGATAGCGACATATTGTATGTCAATATCAATTCCTTACATAAGATTTCCAAGCACACAGGAAAAGAAGGTACGGTCCCAAAAGTGAATAAATTAGGAAGCGATGTGTGGCAGAAATTAAAGGAAAAGACCAAAACAAGAGTAAAAGAAATTGCTTTTGATCTGATCAAGTTGTATGCCGAAAGAAAAGCCAGGAAAGGTTTCTCCCATTCCACTGATGATTATCTTCAAACTGAGCTCGAAGCATCATTTATTTATGAGGATACCCCTGATCAAAGTAAAGCCACTGGCGATGTAAAAAAAGATATGGAATCACCTTCGCCTATGGACCGGCTTGTATGCGGTGACGTTGGTTTTGGAAAAACTGAAATCGCCATCCGCGCGGCATTCAAAACCTGTTGCGACGGCAAACAAGCTGCTGTACTAGTTCCAACAACGATATTGGCGTTCCAGCATTTCAAGACATTCGGCGATCGTCTTAAGGATTTCCCGGTAACCGTTGATTATTTGAACCGTTTCAAATCTTCCAAAGAGAAAAAAGAAACCCTGCAAAAACTTTCCGAGGGGAAAATAGATATCATCATCGGAACCCATGCATTGCTCGGAAAAGAAGTAAAATTCAAAGACCTTGGCCTGCTGGTTATTGATGAGGAGCAAAAGTTCGGGGTGGCACACAAGGAAAAAATCAAAACGCTTCGCATCAATGTTGATTGTTTAACGCTCACGGCTACCCCGATTCCAAGAACTCTGCAGTTCAGTCTCATGGGCGCCAGGGACCTCAGCATCATCAACACCGCTCCGCCAAACCGCCAGCCCATACAAACTGAATTGCATGGGTATAATGAGGAACTGATCCGGGATGCTATTTATTTCGAGACGGAAAGGGGAGGACAGGTTTTTTTTATTTTTAACCGCGTTCAGGGTCTTGCAGAAATGACGGGCATTATCCAGGGATTATGCCCGGATCTGAGCATCGGATATGCGCACGGGCAAATGGAAGGTCATGAACTAGAAGGAAGGATTCTTGATTTTATTGAAAAAAAATATGATGTACTGGTCTGCACCAATATCGTGGAAAGCGGGGTAGATATTCCGAATGTCAACACCATTATTGTCAATCATGCACATCAGTTCGGATTAAGTGATCTTCACCAATTGCGTGGGCGGGTGGGCAGAAGCAATAAAAAGGCCTTTTGTTATTTGATGGCGCCATCTTTGGCAACACTACCATCCGATTCGCGCAAAAGACTGCAAACACTGGAACAGCATAGTGAACTCGGGAGTGGCTTTCAGATTGCTATGCGTGATCTGGACATCCGTGGTGCAGGCAATATGCTGGGAGGGGAGCAAAGCGGGTTTATGGCAGAGATCGGTTTTGAGATGTACCAGAAAATCTTAGATGAAGCCATCGGGGAATTAAAAAGGACGGAATTTAAAGAACTCTTTAAGGAAGAAATTTCTAAAAAGGAGGATTTTGCCCAGGATTGCACTATTGATACGGATTTGGAAATTCTCATTCCGGATTACTATGTGGAGAGTATCACGGAGAGATTGTCTCTGTATACCCGTCTCGATAATTGTGAACAGGAAGCAGAATTAAAAGAGTTTTATACGGAATTAAAGGACAGGTTTGGTCCGATTCCCAGCCAGGTTGAGGATCTTTTTGATACCGTTCGTGCACGCAAACTCGCAGTGGAACTTGGTTTTGAAAAAATCATCTTGAAGGATGGCCGGCTGAAATTATATTTTATTAACAGACCGGACTCGCCCTATTTTGAGTCTTCTGTCTTTAATTCAATCCTCAGCTTTATCCAGAAGCAAACCAATAAGGCGAGAATAAAACAAGCGGGAAAATTATTCTTATTAGCAGTCGAAGATATTTCTTCGATGCTGCAATTATTGCAATTCCTTCAA
>Ga0302179_10002030_pt1 | contig 11908 bp, 8 predicted proteins | sample I_Palsa_E3_1_FD_198788 | JGI IMG/M metagenome (GOLD analysis project Ga0302179, IMG submission 198788) | Peat permafrost microbial communities from Stordalen Mire near Abisko, Sweden - I_Palsa_E3_1 | ecosystem: Environmental > Terrestrial > Soil > Palsa > Peat permafrost | place: Sweden: Abisko...
TCATTTAAACGATGTTCCAATTGCTGTTGGAAACGCAAATCGGCCGTTCTCAGATCCGGTTCCGGCCGCAACGTTCCATCCGGTTGCGATATTTCCATATCTTCAAAAGAGGTTCAAAATTGAGCGTTTTTGCTTCTCAAAGAATGGAAGCCAGTGCCGGGCAGTAGACTTTGATGCATCTTCAGCTACCGATTTTGTCGCTTCCAGGCCCCCTTGAATAGGAGTCGCTATTTTCCAACCGTTCTGCCTGATCCAATTCTTCACCTCTCGCATCCAACTTTCCACGAACCGCTGCCGCCTCGACTCTTCCTCCTTGCGAGAAATGCAATAACCTACTACCACGCTGAACAGAATCGATCCTCCAAGGATGATCGATAACGTCTTGGTCGGTTCCCGTTTTAACTGGGCAGATAGTCGTTCTTTCGCTTGGATACCAAACGCGACGATAGCTTTCCGAGAGGACTCAACCGCCGGGTCGAAAACTTCATTCATAAAATTTCATTCCTTATGTTTTTCGCCGCACGAGCGCATTGGCGATAACACAGACTTCCGCACCCGTGCCCGGCGACAGATTGCATTGACATCTCATCCTGATCGCCTCTCGATCGTTTGTTGGACGTATTTCTAAGAATCTCTCTACGTGGACAGGGCCTCGCCGCACCATGAGATTTTGGGCTACTCGCCGGGTTTCATGAGTTCAAAGGTTTCAAACAGCGGAACCAAATCGATCACTTCGTTTGCTGCACCCTTTAATCCAGTGCCAAGCGTCTGAGGGGTTGCGGCCACTTCCACTCGAATCCCGCGCCTTCGCAGCTGCAAAGCCAGATGGGCAAAATCAGCGTCGCCGGTGACGAGGACGACGACTTCGGGACGCACCTCCACGGAAAGCTCGACCGCATCGATCGCCATCAATACGTCGACGTTTGCTTTGTAATGCTTGCCATCCCCCGGCGAGCCATCTTTAGTCACCACAAAAAACCCATTGGAACGAAGCCAATGCAAGAACTTGTTCTTCTTGTCTCGTTCGATTTGCCACTCCGGTATCGGAGGCGGTAAGCCAGCGTAGACGACCATCTCGATTAACTCCCGCCCCCGATCGGCCCTCGCCAAGTGATCGCGGAGCTTTACCCAGTCAAGTTTTCGACCGAGCGCCCGCACGGAGCTCACTACATTGGATTCATCCACAAAAACCAAGACTCTCGGGGTTCGCACAGAATTACAATGCCGTTTGGCCCTTTGGTGGCGCGATCGAGGATAAATCGCCTGATCGCGACACACCCGCGCCATTTGTCAGCCGGTGCTTAGTTCGCCAACTCGCCAATTTGCGGCCCATCCTCGAATCACGTCTGCTCCGGAAGCGCATGACCACAGCTTGCACAAAAGCGATCCTCATTCTGAACCGGCTTGCCGCACTGTGTGCAGAACCGTTTTGCCCTTTCTGCCTCTTTTCCAGGCGTTCCCATACTCATTTGCATGTCGCCCATCCGAAGTTCCATTGGCCGCATGCTTCCCATTGGCTTCATTGGCTTCATTGGCTCCATGGGCCTCATCGGCTCCATGGGCTTCATCGGTTCCATCGGTTTCATGCCGACGCTCTCGTCCGATTTCTTAAGCTTCCGCCTTTCCGAATTTTCTAAGTCAGGCTCGCTGCGCATCAACTGGATTTGACTACCGCGCACACGGATAAACTCCACGCCGCTTTTGCTTTCGACCCGCAGCACAAGCATTCCGCGGGTGCGAAAAAGTTCCGGTGTCTTCAGCCATTTGCCGGTACTAAAGACCGTGCTCTGACTTTGCTGTTGTCCCTCGTCACCACTGCTTAATGCGACCACTGTGTCGCCGCCGTCATTTTGCACGATCAACCGTTGACCGTCTTCGAAATCGTAGGCGTACGTCATGAATTTTCCTCTGTTCAGCAACCAATTGATTTTCTTCCTTGGCGGGAGCGTCCGCTCTTTCTGGCCTCAGCACAACTTTCTTTGACAGAGGAACGGCCACTTTTTCGCCCGGCTCCAGTGTCCGGTCCCCGAAATAGGAGATAGATTGTACCTTCGTTCTCGTCCTCGTCCTCGTCGTTCTCGATCCCTCGCCGCTCCATGCTTAGAGCCTTATCGGGCCCCATACACGGTGCTAACCAGAGACAAAGCCTGTGCCAAGCTCTCTTGCCGCTTGCGGCTGTCTCGTCTCGCCCGAGGGTAGCGCTTTTTTCACTGGCTTTCTATGAGCGGGATACCATTTCCATCGACCGTCCACTTTGTGCCATATGCGCTGACCGTTATCGTCGTCAGAGGGATCATTATTTCCCGAATCCCGCTCGCGACGTTTCTCGCTTGACGCGGGGGACGACTCAGGCGTCGCACTTGCCGCGGGAAATTCTTCAGGCGCCGGAGTCGGTGTCGGTTCAACGGCTGCCTCCTTGGTAACAAATTTCGTTAGGGTCCAGTAGGTCGTCGGTCCGCTTAAAAATCGGAATTCAGCCGGACTTTCCGATGTTAAGCCGTTTGTTAATATAACGATATCTTTATTAGAATCGGTTTGTTGGCTGACGTGCCCACTATTAATCAACTTAAGAATGCTTTCATTGTCCTTCGCGGCCGACAGTTTGACCACCTCCTCGAGCGTCTCTTGCGAATCGAAGTAGACCGAACCGCTTACCAGCGTATCCGCGAAAACCGGTACCGACAGAATAAAGAAAACAATGGCTCGCAACATAAAGCCATCATACCAGACCCACACCGGTGCCGCCAACTACCCGTCTCGCGGAAATAGCTGAGGAACGCGTTGGCTGGTGAGATTTTCAGGTTAAAACCAGAATCTCTCGCTAACGCAGCAAATCCCAGAGCGCGGCGACAGACTTTCAGTAGCGACTAACCTGAACCGACGACCGACGTAACGGACAGGTCTGCGCAGCGTCACTCAAACCGTTGCCGGCCAGCGTGGTATCCGCTGGCAAAAAGCACTGAGCGTTCCGCGATCTGGATCGCACCTGGAGGGATCGGCACACCCCGGGTGACGCGTTCTGTCAAGAAATCGCGCCGAAGCAGTCGGCGAATCCGGTCGCCGAGCCAACCGGGACCCGCCACGGAACGGTCTGCCCGAGTGCGCAGTCGCCGCGGTGCAGCAATCGGTAAAGGCTTCAACACATCTTATGTTTACCATATTTTTCGATATTTACAATAAACAGTGCGCACTTTCTGAGGCGCTTTCGAAGCGTTGGCTTAGACCGTTAGTCCGGAATAAGATGCAACCTTTGTAGCTGGTGTTGACTTGGTAATTCGGAAGTTTCCCAACCTCCGCCGAGAGCTTGAACCAGCGCGACACTTGCAATCAACCGACTCTCCTGGACCAGGAGAGCAGTCTCCTGGTCGGCCAAGAGAGTGACCTGGGCAGTAATGACTGTCGTATAAGCTACCGTCCCGGCCTGATACTCATTGAGGGTAATATCCACGGCTTGTTTCGCTGCTTGCACGGCGGCTTGGTCGACTCCGATTTGTTGACCCAGAATTCGCAAGCTGGCCAGCTCGTCTTCGACATTCTGGAAGGCGGCGAGGACTGTCTCCCGATAGTTGGCAACGCTCTGGTCGTAGGCCGCACGAGCCGCAGCCACCGCCGCGGAGCGTTGACCGCCCGAGAGCACAGTTTGACTTGCACTACCTACTAACGACCAGATCTGATTGGAAGCAGAGAACAGCGCGGTCGCTGGGCCTCCAGCATAGCCCAAAGTCGAAGACAGGTCGATCGTTGGATAGTAGGCCGCCACCTGGACACCGATCAGCGAGTTCTCTTGCTGCATCTGTCGCTCGGCTTCAGCGATGTCAGGTCTCCTCTCAAGCAGAGTTGAAGGGACATTGGTCGGCACAATGGGAACACGTTCCGCCAACGACGCTGGAGGAATCGAAACCTCGGCTGGCGGTTGGCCGGCCAGTAAAGCGATGGCGTGTTCGTCCAACGCTCGTTGAACTCCCACATTGATCGCTGCGGCCTGCGCTCCTAACAATTGGGCCTGCGCATTGATCACATCCGAGCGTGCCGCCGTCCCGGCAGCATATTGATTTTTGGTAATCTCCAGAGACCGTTGATAACCTTTAACTGTATCATCGAGCAAATTCTTCAGGGAATCAGCGTAGCGCAGCTCGAAGTAATCAGTAGCAAGCTGTGCCTGCGCGGACAGGTTCGCTGCAGCGAGTTGTGCAGCAGTCACTTGCGCGTTTGCGACACTACTCTCTACACTTCGGCGGATTTTTCCCCAGACATCAGGTTCCCAGGTCGCGGTCCCTTCCAATGAATAGGAAGTGATCGCCCCTCCACCGCCGGAACCGGGCCCCCCGCCAGATTTTTGACGTTGCATTTCCGGTGTTAGCGTCAGGGAGGGGAAAAGACTGGATTGCTGTTCCCGGACTTCGGCACGCGCTTGCTGAAAGGCTGCTTCGTCTTGTTTCAAGGTCTGATTGGAAACGTTGATTTGCCGTTCGAGACGATCCAAGGTCGCATCCCGGTAGATTGACCACCAAGCGCCTCGGTTAATCGTGTCGTTCGGAGCAGCTACCTTCCATCCCTTGAATTCTTTATAGACAGTCGGAACTGGCGCAGACGGACGATGATAGTCGGGGCCGACTTTGCATCCGGGAACTATCCAGGAAACGACTGTTACAATCGCGCACTTCCGTAGAGTTCTTTGAAAACTCATTGCTTGGAATGTTCTATCCGTGCCCGAACTTTCCGAGCGCGCGCGATCCTCCGGCGTCCGAACCTCGTGATCGAACGAAATCGAATCCAATGTTTTGACCCGTTTCGCGGTTGGAACCAAAGACGGAGTCGGTCGAGATAAAGATAAATCACAGGTGTCGTGTAGAGCGTCAAGATTTGACTAATGACCAAGCCTCCGATGATTGATACACCCAGAGGCCGTCGGAGCTCTGATCCATCTCCGCTCGCTATAACGAGGGGGAGCGCACCGAGGATTGCCGCGAATGTGGTCATCATGATCGGACGAAACCGAACCAAGCAGGCTTTGCAAATCGCATCGGAGGAACTTAAACGTTCCTCCCGTTCGGCCTGAAGAGCGAAATCGACCATCATGATCGCGTTCTTTTTAACAATGCCAATTAAGAGGATCATTCCGAGCATGGCGATAATGCTGAACTCCATGTTGAATAAGAGAAGCGCGATTAACGCGCCCAAGGTTGCCGAAGGCAATGTGGAGAGAATGGTAAGAGGATGAATATAGCTCTCGTAGAGAATTCCGAGAATCACATAAACGGCGGCCAAGGCGGCCAGGATTAGTATCGGTTCGTCTTTCAGCGACGATTGAAACGCGTTGGCTGTTCCGGCGAATGTGCCGTGGATTGCCGCAGGCATTTGGATTTGGTCAATCATCTTTCGAATCGCGGCCACGGCATCACTCAGTGCATATCCCGGCGCTAGATTGAACGAGATGGTCGATGCGACGAAAAGCCCCTGATGGTTTACCGAAAGCGGAGCATGATCGAACACATAGTGCGTGAACGCCGCGAGCGGAATCATCGACTCTGCCACTGTGGTTACCGCGGCGCCGCTTGAAGCGCTTGATCTTCCTGAAGCGGCAATCGCGTTCGTTGCCTGGTTCCGCGCCGAATTGCTGCTCCCGGTGCTTGCGACGGTGGTGGCGCTCCCGGGGGTTGTCGATGAACTCGAACCATTGGTGACCGTGCCGGAAACCGCGTTCGAGGCCTGTGTACCGCTTGCAACTTGGCCTGAGGTGCTGACATACAACCTTTTTAAAGTATCAGGACTCTGCCAATATTCCGGCGCCACCTCCATGACAACGGCGTATTGATTCATCGCATTATAAATTGTGGAAACCTGGCGTTCGCCAAACGCATCGTACAGCGTGTTATCGACAGCGCTCGGAAGCAATCCAAAGCGGCCCATGGTAAGGCGATCAATTTTGAGATCGGCTTGCAATCCATTTTGCTGCTGGTCGGAATTCAGATCCGTTAACTCGGGAGCCTTTCTGAGTGCTTCGACAAGTTTTGGCGTCCAGGTCAGGACCTGGCTGGTGTCATCAGCTTGCAGGGTGAACTGATATTGCGACAAGCTCTGACGACCCCCAATGTGAATATCCTGCATCGGCTGGAGATACAATCTCGCCCCTGAAACCTGAGCCAGTTTTTCCCGCAGGCGTGTCGTCACCTCGGAAACGGAATCCCTCTCTTGCAGCGGCTTCAGGGTCACCCAGACATTCCCGGAATTGGTTTGGCGCCCGCCTGTATTCGCCACCACGCTATCAACCGCCGGGTCGTTTTGCACAATGGTCTGAATTTGTTCCAGCTTTTTCCGCATGAGCTGAAACGAAATAGTGGGATCCGCTTGGACGCCGCCTAACAACGTTCCGGAATCCTGCTGTGGGAAGAAGCCTTTCGGCACCACGTTGAAGAGATAAAAATTCAGCGCCGTACTGGCAAGCAGCACCAGAAGTATCAGCAGCGAATGTCTTAACGACCAGCGCAAAGTCGCCTCGTAAAAGCTCAACATTCGCTGGAAGCAGCTCTTAGTGATCCGGGAGAACCAGTTTGTCCGCACTCTCTTCTCTCTGCGAAGCAATCTCGAACACATCATCGGTGTCGCCGTCAAAGAAAGTACCAGCGAAATCAGTACGGCAACCGAAAGCGTGATCGTGAACTCGCGAAAGAGCCGCCCGATAATTCCGCCCATCAATAGAATCGGCAAAAAGACACCGATGAGCGATAAACTGATCGAGAAGACGGTAAACGCGACCTCTTTCGTGCCTTCCAGGGCCGCTTGCAGCCGGGATCGGCCCATTTCCATGTGGCGCGCAATATTCTCGAGGACGACGACCGCGTCGTCCACGACAAAACCTGTCGCAATCGTCAGCGCCATCAGAGAAAAATTATTTAGCGAATAACCCAATAGGTACATGACAGCGAACGTCCCGATAATTGAGATAGGCACCATGACTCCAGGGATTAACATGGCCCTCGCATCTCGCAAAAACACGAATACGACCAAAATGACGAGGACCACTGCGATCACCAACGTTGTCTCCGTGTCTGCAAGAGATGCGCGAATTGTCGACGTCCGGTCACCGGTGACAATCATTTCCGTACCGCCTGGCATCGACGCTTTTAAGACAGGCAGGATCGCCTTGATGCGATCGACCGTCTGGATCACGTTAGCGCCGGGCTGCTTGTAAATTACCAGTGTTACCGCAGACTTGCCGTTAATAGAACCAGCGTTGCGCAAGCTCTGTACCGAATCGTTGACCTCCGATATATCCGAAAGCAGCGTCGGGCGATTGTTCCGATAGGCGACGACCAACCCGCGGTAATCAGCCGCATGAATTGCTTGATCGTTGGTGTAGAGTTGAAAATGGCGGTTCCCATCTTCAATCGCGCCTTTCGGGCTATTGGCATTTGCGGAAGCGAGCGCGGCCCTGACATCTTCCAAACCAATGCCGTAGTGCGCGAGTGCATCCGGATTCAACTCGATGCGCACAGCCGGCAACGAGCTTCCTCCGACATCTACGTTCCCCACCCCTTCGATTTGAGATAACTTCTGTTGGAGCACAGTCGCCGCGGAATCGTAGAGTTGACCTGAAGTCCGTGTCGAAGAGGTCAGCACCATCAACAGGATCGGCGAGTCCGAGGGGTTATATTTGCGGTAAGTTGGGTTACTCCTCAAATTTGAGGGAAGATCCGCGCGGGCCGCGTTGATCGCCGCTTCGACATCGCGAGCTGCGCCATCGATATCACGATTAAGAGCAAATTGCAGAGTGATCTGGGTGCTGCCGAGCGAGCTGCGCGACGTCATTTCAGTGACATCGGCAATAAAGCCGAGATGACGTTCCAGCGGAGCGGCAACCGTAGCCGCCATCACATCCGGACTGGCGCCCGACATAGAGGCTTGGATCATTAAGGTCGGGAAATCGACTTGGGGTAGCGGCGCTACAGAAAGGCGCAGAAAAGCCAGGATGCCTGCAAAGGCAATACCAATCGTCAACAATGTTGTCGCTACGGGGCGTGAAATGAAAATTTCGCTAAAGTTCATTCCGGTGGTTCGTTCACTGGACGGGGAGCGAATCGACGGCCGAGACGATCCAGAGCCAGATAAATCACTGGCGTGGTAAATAGTGTCAGGACCTGACTCAAAAGAAGGCCGCCGACAATCGAGATCCCGAGCGGACGCCGAAGTTCAGATCCAGTACCCATTCCAAGCATCAGCGGCAACGCTCCAAACAAGGCCGCCAGCGTCGTCATTAAGATCGGACGGAACCGTAGAAGGCATGCTTCGTAAATCGCCTCCTCCGGCGGTTTGCCATCATCACGCTCCGCCTCCAGGGCGAAATCCACCATCATGATAGCATTCTTTTTCACGATACCGATGAGAAGGAGGATGCCGATAATCCCCATCACATCCAGCCCGCACCCGGTCAGCATCAGCGCAAGCAACGCTCCAACACCCGCTGAAGGCAATGTGGAGAGGATGGTAATTGGATGGATGAAGCTTTCGTAGAGAACACCCAGGATGATGTACATCGTGACAATTGCAGCGACGAGTAGAAGGACTTCGTTGGTCAGGGACGATTCGAAAGCGGAGCTCGCTCCGCGAAAGTTTGCGATAAAACTAGCAGGAAGTTTTATCTCCTGCTGCACCGAACGAATTTCTCGTACGGCGTCTCCAAGCGCCGCACCTGGTGCCAAATTAAATGAAATCGTCGCAGCCGGAAATTGGCCGAGATGCCCAATCCGCAATGGCGTCTCTTTAATCGTGACAGTGGAAATAGCCGATAACGGCACCTGGCCCGCCCCGGACGTTGAGCTCGTTGAGACGGCCGAGCTTGGCAGGTAAATCGACCCGATCGAGTCTAAACTACGCTGAAGATTCGGCGCCGCCTCGAGGATGACCCGGTATTGATTGGATTGTGTAAAAATCGTCGACGCAATCCTTTGGCCGAACGCGTCATATAACGCGTTGTCCACCGTAGCCGGTGTCACACCAAAACGTGCTGCGGTTTTTCGGTCGATGGTGATATTCGCCGATAAGCCGCTCTGCTCAAGATCACTGGCAAGATCCGTAATCTCTGGCACATCTTGCAAGCGGCTGACCAATTTTGGAACCCAGGTATTGAGTTCGTCCAAATTTGCATTTTCAAGAACAAATTGATATTGTGTTGCGCTGACAGTGGTGTCAGTGGTCAGGTCTTGCACCGGCTGCAAAAACAAAGTGATTCCTTCCACTCCCTGGGCCTCCCTCTCGATCCGACGGACAATTTCCTGAGACGTTCGTTGTCGCTCTTCGTGCGGTTTCAAGCCGATCAGGAATCGCCCACTATTTAAGGTCGTGTTGCTCCCATCGATACCGACGAATGAGGAGAGATTGACGACATCGGCATCTTTCAGAATCTTCTTCGCCAATTCTCCCTGCCGCTTGACCATCGCGTCATAAGAGGTCGACTGAGGGGCTTGGGTCACACCCTGGATCAACCCGGTGTCCTGCACCGGAAAAAATCCCTTTGGGATGATGACGTAAAGCCAGATCGTCAGGATCAACGTGCCGAACGCGACAAGGAGCGTTAAAGTCTGGTGACGAAGTACCCACGTCAGGAGGCGTCCATAGTGCTTGATCATCCCGTCCACGGACTGTCGACTCAGCCTTTCGAACCGGCCAATCCTCGTTTGGTGACGAAGCATCTTCGCGCACAGCATCGGGACGAGTGTCAACGAGACGACAGCCGATAAAACGATCGTAACAACTGATGTAACGGAAAATTCGTGGAACAATCGCCCGATAACGTCGCCCATAAATAACAGCGGAAAGTGGACGGCAATCAGAGAAATGGTGAGTGAGACGATGGTAAAGCCGATCTGTTTTGAGCCTTTGAGCGCTGCCTCCAAAGGGCTTTCGCCCATCTCGATGTATCGGCTGATGTTCTCGATCACTACGATCGCGTCGTCGACCACAAAACCGGTCGCGATGGTGAAAGCCATCAGCGAAAGATTGTCGAGGTTAAACCCCAGAAGGTACATGGCCGACAGTGTGCCAACGAGGGAAAGCGGCACGGACAAACTCGGGATGAGGGTGGCGCGCAGATTGCGCAAGAATAAGAAAACGACCAGCACAACCAGTGCCACGGAAAGGCAGAGCTCAAACTCTACGTCTTTAACGGAAGCACGGATCGTAACCGTGCGATCGGTCAGCACCGAGACCTGAACAGCCCCCGGAAGCGTCGCCTCGAGCGTCGGAAGCAACGTCTTGATATTGTCCACGACGCTGATCACATTGGCACTCGGTTGACGCTGCACTTCCAAAATGATTGCCGGTGTGAGGTTCATCCAGGAGCCGAGCTTGCTGTTTTCAGCCGCCTCCGTCACCTTGGCGACGTCGTGCATTCGAACGGGTCGACCGTTTTTGTAAGCAACGATCGAGTCCATGTACTCCGCCGGGCTATGCAATTGGTCGTTCGCATTGATGGTGTAGGACTGGGAAGGACCATCAAAATTTCCCTTCGGCGTATTGACGTTTAAGTTACTGATCGTTGTTCGCAGATCGTCAATGTTCAGACCGTATGCGGCCAAGGCATGCAGGTTCGCCCGGATTCGGACCGACGGCCGATGACCGGTACTGATCCGTACAAGGCCGACGCCCGGAATTTGAGACATTTTTTGCGCCAAACGCGTGTCGGCCATGTCGGCCACTTCAGGGAGCGGTAACGTCTTTGACGTGAGCGCGAGTGTCAGAATTGGGGCATCTGCAGGATTCACCTTTGCATAAACAGGAGGCGCTGGCAGATCGGACGGAAGAAGGTTATTCGCTGCGTTGATTGCTGCCTGGACCTCTTGTTCGGCGATATCCAAGTTGAGATTCAGGTTGAATCTCAAAGTGATAATCGAAGCCCCAGCCGAACTCGAAGAAGACATTTCTTCGAGGCTGGGCATCTGGCCAAGTTGGCGTTCGAGCGGCGCCGTGACCGAGGTCGTCATCACCTCCGCGCTCGCGCCGGGATAAAAGGTCTGAATCTGAATGGTCGGATAGTCCACTTCCGGCAGGGCGGATATGGGAAGAAAGGTGTAAGAAACCACCCCTGCGAGCAGGATTGCAATCATCAGGAGCGAGGTTGCAACCGGCCGGAGAATGAACGGACGGGACGGATTCATCAGCCGATCACCAGAGCCAGCGTTCTCCTGACGAACGGAAGAACTTGCTGCATATCAAGATGCATCCGGAGGATGTTTTCGTTGCTCGTTACCGTTCCCCCCATGATGATGTTCTCGAGGCGATCCGTCCGGTCTTCCGGAAAATCGATGCGTCCTTCCCGCAGCATCATTTGACGGACGTTTCTCGGGAAGTTGCACTTTCGCGCCGTCATACAGTCGGTCGACACCGTCGCTGACGACGGTTTCGCCCAATTCAAGTCCAGAAAGGATGGCGGTTTGCTCTCCATCGATTGGTCCCGGTTTGATCACACGAACCGAGACAGTCGAATCGGAATTTACGACATAGACATAAGATCCCGGTGCACCTAATTGGATGGCGGCCGTCGGGACGACGATCGCATCCTGTAAGGTATCAACGAGTAATTTTGCGTTGACGAACTGTTGGGGAAACAGCTTCCCGTCCCGGTTGTCGAAGATTGCTCTTAATTTCACTGTCCCGGTGGTCGTATCGACTTGGTTATCCACCGATCCCAATCTGCCCTGGATGATCTCGGTGCTATTCGTCCGATCGTAAGCCGTAACAGGCAGAACCGCGCCCGCCGTCAACCGTGCAGTGACTTTCGAGATATCGTCTTCCGTTACAGTAAAAATCACGGTCATCGGATCGATCTGCGTAATCACCACCAGACCGGAGGCATCGCTCGTTTGCACATAGTTGCCCTGATCCACTTGCCGAAGCCCTACGACCCCATCGA
>Ga0302179_10002031_pt1 | contig 11907 bp, 14 predicted proteins | sample I_Palsa_E3_1_FD_198788 | JGI IMG/M metagenome (GOLD analysis project Ga0302179, IMG submission 198788) | Peat permafrost microbial communities from Stordalen Mire near Abisko, Sweden - I_Palsa_E3_1 | ecosystem: Environmental > Terrestrial > Soil > Palsa > Peat permafrost | place: Sweden...
GGCGTCACCGCCGTCGCATTCCGAGACGATGGACTCAACCTAGGAGTGGGAACAAAGTCAGGACAAACACTGTTATACGATCTACGGTCTCCACAACCATATCTAACAAAGGATCAAGGATACGGACTACCGATTAAAAAGATTTCATGGCTTGATTCGTCCGATCGAACGGGGGATGCCATGCTCCTCAGTGCAGACAGTAAAATCATCAAAATCTGGTCCGCTACAGACGGAAGTCCATTCGTCTCAATCGAACCTCCTCTAGACATCAACGACGTTTGTCCAGTGCCAGACTCCGGGCTAATATTCGTTGCAAACGAAGGAACACCAATGCACACATATTACATTCCACAACTTGGCCCTGCTCCACGATGGTGTGCCTTCCTCGACAATCTCACCGATGAGATGGAAGAAAATTCAGTACAAACAACGTACGATAACTACAAATTTGTTACACGCAGAGAACTCGAGTCTCTGGGTCTTAATAAACTTATTGGGACGAACGTTGTGCGCAGCTATATGCATGGATATTTCATCGATGTCAGATTATGGGAACAAGCGAGACTTATTGCCAATCCATTTGCTTATGAGGAATATCGGGAGAAGAAACTTATTGAGAAGATTGAGAAGGAACGGGAGAGTCGAATTAGGACGAATGCTCAACAGTTTAAGGTTAATAAGAATTTGGCGGCCCGGTTGCAAGAGCGGAAACGGCTTGCTGAGACGAAAGCTCGGAAAACCGATACAGAGGTACAGAGATCTGTGACAAGTGCTAATATTAGGCTATCGATCTTGCTAAGGTTCTGGAAGATAGTCGGTTCAAGGATGCCTTTGAGAATCCTGAGTTTGAAATTGACGAGAATACTGTCGAGTTCAATCAATTAAATCCGACTGTATCTGTATGTCACGGTTGAAGCTTTTGATTAACGGTAGACGCGGGCAGCAAAGGCCAATTCAGACGATGACGAGGCTTCAATGAATTCTTCTTCCGAAGAAGAAGAAGAGAAATTCCAGAAGAAGAGAGTGAAAGCTCAATCTGTCCAAAAACCTGCAAGAACACCTAAGATGTCAGTCATATCATCGACAAAGCCATCACTGTCAACGGGACAAGAGACGTCTTTTGACGTGCTTCTCGCAAACGAAAAGGCTCGGGATGGAATGCGTGTCTCTGGGAAGCACGACCGACCGAACGGGGAGATGCGCACGACATGGAAAGAGGATACCAAGAAGGGGAAGGGCACGTCAAATGGCGAACGTCCAAAGGGCGATCAAACAAATGGAACGAAGGCTCGAAGAAGCGCTAGCAAAAATGTTTTCAGGAGAATGTAAGGCGTTCATTATTGGTATACCTTGTATAGAGTGTAATGATAATATGGCATTCCGATTGGGAATTCCGGAGTGAACAGATGTTGCGACCCAGGCCATGACTTCAAGCACTGGCCATGCAATTTGTTGATTAGCATATCTGAATTCTACGAAATTCACCTCTCCTTTCCACGCCATTTGCATAAACACAACCCAATCTAATTATACAAGTGGTATTTACAACGCCGCCCGGAACCGCTTATACAACCTCCCAGATTCCCCATCCATCGTCCCCACTCCTCTACTTTCTTTTCCCTCCCGCTCCCCCAGCAGATGCCTTTTAACAAACCCATTGACAAATACTCCCGTCGGATCAACTCTGTTCCGGACTTGCAACCATTTCTCCATACCCTCCCCAAATATGCGTCTCGCTTCCTCCGCATTCATGTTATGCTGTTTTGCCCAATGCGGTTTACCTCCGAGTGATCGCACGAGATGTTCGTATGCATTGAAATAAGTTCGATATGAAACAGGCGTGAAGTACGGCCGGTACATGATTACTCCGATATAGATCACTGGTTTTCCATCTCTGGTAGGAGATAGAAACGCATGGTCCCCATTGCCGGCATTTACTCGTATCTCAAGCGGTGCATGTACGAAAATTCGCTTCGGCTTTGGGACTGGTATGCCGCTGGATGATGTGTCATCTTTATTTATCCAATTGTCCAGTCGTTCCATAGCCTCGACACCGGCGTTCAATGGAATTGCCCATTCGTCCACATACTGAGAGAAGTAACAGTCCATTTGTAGAGCTTCATGCGGATTGCTCACCGTGACCTCAGATACTGTATTTTCTTCGCCGGTAAATTGCGATCGAAATAGAGCCTTTTCGAAACTTGGCGTGAGAGACGGACAATAGGTTAGGCTGTATAGAGATGCTTCGTATATCTTTCTTGCGATTTCGAAATTCGGTAACCATTTGGAGTGGGGTTGCGTTAAGGTTGGCTGTGCCTGTGTACGGTCTCCCCTCCAAACTACTACTTTTCGGTTATATGGCCACCACCATGCTCGGACATACTCGGCTGATTTCCATATCTGATCGTATTCCTTCAGGAATCGGGAAAGCGGTATTGTTTCAGTGGTGTAGGAAAGACAGTATTGCGGAGAAGCCCGCATCGTGATCCGGATTACCACGCCGAGGGATCCGAGCGACACAAGCGCCGCCCGGAACATATCCGGATCGTTTTCCATGGAACAAGTAGTTATTGAGCCATTGGCCAGAACCAAGGTGATCTCTTCCACCTTTGCGTTAACATTTCCAAGAAACAGTACGTACCTGCGCTGAGATGGGCCCATGATGGAGACTGCTCCCATGCGTACATGTTGCAATGGCCCCCGCAATACTCTGATCTGATATGCTTCCCAAATTATCCATGCTCCAACCTCGTTTCTCCAGCTCCGCCAGATACTGGTAAAGTCTCATTCCAGCTTGTACTGTAATTCTCCGGCGATCGAGATCATGGCTGAGCACCTTATTCAGGTTATCAAGCGACATCATCCATTCCGATGTCAAGTGTATGTCTGACGGCGAATGCGCCGACCCTACCATCCGTAAGGTCTTCCCAGACTGTCGTGCAAGATTGACGATCTACCATACGATTACACTCCCCAAATAAACTGAGAAGAAGGGATATACCTGGACTACTTCCTCCTCCGTCTGAGGTGTATAGAACCGTTCCGTGCGGGCCTCAAAACTGCGGGCCCAGTTCCGCACCAACCTGCCCTCTTCATACGGTATCTCATTCCCTTTGTCCATCTCTCGTACTCGACTGCTCATTATGCGAGGTCCTCAGATCCCACTTGCTTCGTCTCGCGAGCCTCGGGGCGACTAATTCGGGTCCGGCGGTATCAGTGGCGGCAGTTCTTCTGACAATTTTTATTTACCCGGATCCCGATCGCGTCATGGACTCGATTTAGTCAGCACTTTGGGTTCCTGGCCAATGATTGTCGAACGATCGGGAGTTAAAAAGTCATCGTCTTAGGACCCTGCCGATCTTGCCAGGTTAAATTAACATGTCCATTCTCGTTATATGACGAGCCGAATTTTGAAGAGATAGCAAAGCTAAGGGACGTAATATTCGGGATAGCGTGTGGTGAGCAGATATTCTTGAAGTTGGGCAACTTAACCTTATCCCGCGGAATATGTATCTACAGTAGATCTCTCCGCACACGGGACGGCAAACCGATCGCCCGGACTGAGATGGATTGTTACTTCTCCAGGATCACTCACGTAAACGCCGATAAGGTCAATTCACTATCATTAACTTGACCCTTCCTAATTGGTACTTCGGAGCCTTGCTCTCTTGTAAGTTGTGCCGCAGCTTAGAGGAGCACTTTTGAGTCAGATATCAGATTACCATCTCACTTTCCGCAGGAATATCCCAGCGATAAGCGCAGATAACAAAGACCAAAAGTGAATGATAAGACGAGATAAATATGAAGCTGGTGGAAATGTGCACAAGAAGAGCTGTGCAGTCCCCTGTATTTGTAGACGACCACTTTCTGAGCCTAAATCCTTAATTATTTCTCGTCGACAGGCGCTAATATCCCTACTATCCTTCCTGTACTACCGGAGTCAATGATAGCTCTCCCCAATCTTCCGCCTTACTCAGCGCACTCTCACGCTTGCTTTACAGTCTCATTCTTTACATCTTCCATCAGATGTACCATTGCCGTCACAAGTTTCTCCACCGCCTCCTGAGAAGTCTGATGATGCACAACAATCCTATTATAATCAAACAGCGTCACTCCCTCCCTCGCTCCATAAGCCTCAAAAGTCTTCTCACTCACCCCCAACTTGTCCAAATCAATCCATATCATATTCGTCTCCACAGGTAACGTCATGGAATATCCAATCTTCTCCAACCGCGCAGCCAGGTCCTTTGCCAGGACGTGTGTGTCTCCAATCCGGGGAATCACTTGCTCTAAGGATAACAAGCATGCTGCGGTGAGGATTCCGGGGTTTCGTATGCCGCCTCCGAAAGCCTTTTTGAAATGGGTGGCCTTTTGGATGAATTTCTTGGATCCGACGATCACTGATCCCACTGGAGTTGAGAGACCTTTTGAGAAACATAGGGAAACTGAATCGAAGAGTGAGCAGTATTTTTCTAGAGTGATATCCTCAGCGACTACAGCGTTCCATACTCGTGCACCTATATGATTAGCTCTTTCGTTGAAGGGAATACCATCGAGGTGAAGTTTAATTTCCCCTTTGAACTCTGAGCGAATATAATCCGAGATCCGTTTCGCCTCGACATACGGGAACACTAACCCATGCAGAGTATTCTCTAGACTGACAACCCGTGTAGGCGCATGATGTATATCATCCGTCACAATCGCTGCTTTAACCTCCTCCAGCGTAATGTACTTGCCATTCTTGGGCCGTATTGTATTCGTCATGGCTTGACTGAACATAGCCAACCCACCCGCCTCACTCGCATAAATATGAGCTCTTTCATCACATAATACCGAATGAGGCGGCTGAGTCAAGTGAGTTCGCAGACTGATTTGGTTTCCCATCGTTCCTGAAGCGACAAATAATCCTGCTTCATGGCCAGTCAATGACGCCATTTCCGTTTCCAGTCGAACAGTAGTTGGATCACGACTATATATATCATCTGTAAAAGTCGCTGTCGTAAACATCCTTTCCAGCATCTCCAAAGTAGGAACTAACTCTCAAAACCCGTAACGGAGCGGGATACCCGTGACAGTATCGGACCGAAAGTCGTGCGAAGTCGCGGCCAGGGCTTTAGACAGGTTCGACGCCATGACGTCCGAGATCTTTTGAAGTGACGCTTCGGTCTCAGCGACGGACCTCGAAGAAGATAGAGTAGCCGGATACATGCTGAAATGTCTTCGAAGGGTTCGTGAGAAGACTGCGAGCAGATGCTTCCGAGGAAGCATTTACTTTATATGGCCCGGCTGTCTGAGACACAGATTGTTCGGCTCGGCCGCCGATCCTTCTCAAGTAGGCTCGCGTTCCCGATCTAGAGATAACTCTTACACGCTTAAAAGTAGGTTATGACCGTGAGTTGCCGTCAAAAGCGGATGAAGGCGGTAAATCACGGGTAGATGAGTTCGTCAGGGAAGATTTGTGCGAAGGCATGTGAAAGATATTTGAGTCCCGCATTCGCAAACAATAGTTCCGATACTAGTACGATAATCTCTACCCATATTTACAAGTAACCCACCCTCCCAGCGTCTTCCAAAACATAATGATAACCTTTTTGTTTGAGATGTATATCTATTTCTGTACATAGTCCTTGCACTTGACACTCACAATATGTTCCCCTGGGTATATCAAAGCCGTCAACTTACCTCCTCTTACACACCCTGTATCCAAACCTTTTGTATGTTTTCTAATCTGTAGTCCCTAGCGGTTAGAAAATAGTAGAGGGAGCACATACCCTACGAGCATCGTGACCGTAAATAACGGTCATTGGATGTTTTTCTCCGTGTTGACTTTTATTCCATATCTCTGCCCAGGCCTCGCCGTCCTTGGTATCTTTACTTGGTTTTCCTTTATGTATATTGCGCATATTCATGATACTCCACGGGTCTGAAGTTAGATTCTCTGACTTTGAGGCGGGTACGTTGTTCTTTGAGCGGTACGCCAGGAATTAAACCGCCGTGGATCGCCACAAGTTCCTCTCCATTGACTTTCCCAGCCTTCAAAATGTATGGACATTTAACGAGCCATTCGGCTGCCTGTTGATCAAATCCTGTTGCATAACTCCATTCATTCGATCCGAGGATGAGTTCTCGAGGACGATGTCCAGCACCGTGCAAATCGACCTTGAAGTCGTCGTCCGCATTGACATATCCCATCCATTCAAGTAACTCAAAGTCATGATTTCCAATGACACAGGACGCATTTATTTTCATAGCGAGTTTGACGACGTTCGCTGACTGAGGGCCCTTTGAAACCAAATCCCCGAGAAACACAACATGGTCTATGTATTAGCCACGTGCTGCATTGTTTCGAAGAAAACCTTTCTTCGAATTGTACTTTATCTCCTCTAACAAGGCCACCAATTCATCGTACGCCCCATGAACATCGCCAATAAATATCAACCGCCTTCCAGAACGTTTCGATGTCTCAGAGAGTTTGAAATGATCTGGCAGTGTCGCAATCTGCGCGATTCGTTTCGGATGTTTACCATGACGTACCAGACTGGAGCCAACGTGTTCGGCGGCACTAGAAGGCAGCAGTCGACGGCCGAAATAGATCGATAGAAAGAGGACGAGAAAGGAAAAGATGAAGCGTGCCATGATGATGGATGTCACGCATCACTTGAGCGCTGGGTGACACTTTGGTTTATGAATTGTGCATTAAAGGCTCTTCGTGTGAAAATGGTTGGCTGAGGCACGTTTGGGATGAGCGGATAGAGGGATGGATTGGGAGGTTTGTTTCCGATCGGCCCGGCGGCCCACGTCAGTAATCACGGGATTTCGTGTCCACTGTCGCCCGATTCAAGCAAGAGGCTGAAAGATAAAAGCATCGCTGCGAGAAAGAATTCTTACATTCTATAACATTTTCTACCCTACATGTCTGTCTTACAACTTGCTTCGTTGCGTCGCTGGGATTCACGGAGCAGTGAGATATCCACCCATGATTCCCCATACTTTCATAACTCCCAACTCGGCAATGACACCCAACTCCTTCTTCAAGCCCAAGGGATCATCCTTGAGCGTCATAACGCGGCCAGGTTTCCCATCAGGGCCCCAGACCTTGACTTTCTCATCCGCCCCAAAAGCCGGGACATTCTCCTTGCCATGCGCAAAATCAACCAACGCAAGCGCAAAGTCAACCCCAATCTGACGATCTTCATCCGTAGGGAACTGCTCCGCAACATGCTGGAACTGGTATAATGCGTCCACGGTATGCGTTGCTGCGCCTTGGAACATTCCAGGGAACGGGTTGCCCTGGTTAAATGCGAAGAGATGCACTTTGGAGCGGTCGGGCCAGGCTTTGGAGTAATCAATTGCGGGACGGACGAACGCGTTTGCGGTGAAGAATTTGACGGCCGAGTCGATGGAGGCTTTTTGGTCGTTTTGGGAGGAGATGTTGAAGGTTGAGAGGAGGGTCGCTGCACCTTCGTCGTCGAGGACTTTATGGGTGATTCCCTCGATGATCTCCATTGCTTTCTCCTTCAGGGTGACGCCGAAGATAGAACCCTGCTGTTAGGACGGACTTGAGGGGGGATTACATCGTCTTTGGTACAGCCGAACATACATGCCTCCATGAATTCGGGGAAGAGACGGGGATTCTTGTTCTCGATGTCTGCGAATGAGGGCACCCAGTCGAGGAAGTAGCCGTCGGCGGTGGGACGATGAGGATGAGCGGGAGTTATTGCCTGGAAGATCTCTTCTAATGGGACTTTCTGGAATGCTTCGACTCGTTCCGCGGCAGTGGATCCAGTGACATTGAACGTCTTCAATAGTCCTTGATAGAGTTGATCCTGAAACTCAAGGGGGAACGCAGAGACCATGGTGATGGTTCCACTTTCCAAGATCGCCCTCTTAAACAAGTTGGCGGAGGTCGGTGCAACCATATGCGCGTTACAGGACGCACTTCCAGCGGACTCACCAAAGATGGTCACTCTATTTGGATCTCCACCGAATCCCTTGATGTACTTCTGGACCCATTTCAATGCAATCTGTTGATCCCTCAGGCCCTGATTACCCACACCCTCTTGTCCATGAGCCTTGGCATACTCCAATAAATCATTTGAAGCCATGTTTCCGAAAATGCCCACTCGATAGTTAACTGCAATGATGATCGTGGGACGTCCATTCTTGTTGGCAACGGCAGCCATCTTGGAAGGATCGTATTGTGGCCAGGCGGCAGATCCGATCATGAAGCCTCCTCCGTTGAACCACACCATGACGGGATATCCCGCGCTGTCGACGGGTGGTTTATCAGGCAACGCAAGCGTGAGATGACAAGAGTTCAATTCATCGTTGTAGATGTAACTGCAGTCCAATCTCGACTGGAAGAGACCGAACTCAAACTCAATTGCTTCCAATGGCTGAGGAGCAATTGGACTAAAACCTGTTAGTTCACGTTACAAAGGAGATACCCGAATTTAGTGGCATCCCACTCTTCGCCGGCCGGGGCAAGACTATCGCGGAGGACCGATTGAGTGAAGCGCCCGTAGGGCAGACTGCCATACTGCAGATTCTTGAAGGTTGTGACGCCAGACACGTCGAGCGAGCCCCTGATCTTGCCGAGAGACGGATGGCTGATTGACTTTGTTGAGCTGGACATGATTGACTGTGCTGCTGTGACGATGGGACGATGGGACAAGAGCTCAGGGATTCTTAGACAGAGTGGGGAAGCTGCTGGGCGGAGTCGGGGTGCCACCAGCCTTTAGTTCCCCCTCCTGCTATATGTCAGCCTCCGCCAATCTATGTGCCCCACCGCGGGCCGCCGAGGCGGCTTATCCCGGTGAAATTCCCCGGGAGCCGGAAACTTTGCCCGGACCTTTAGGGAAGGGTTGTTTCCAACAGAAAAAACAGCAAATTCGTGTTAGCCCACCTGTCCGACCGGTCCCATAGGGTTTCAAGTTTTTTTCGGGTAGATAGAAGCCCTGAATATTTTCGGACCGGCGCTCGAAAATTCTGGTAACTCTTGAGACTTGACCACGCGATTGCACGCACCACATTCCGTTGTTCCTTCGAACAAACATATCCAACCTTCCTTGGGCTCCCCTGGTTAGCTGGCTATTCCTATTTCTCCGCACATGATCTGCAAAGTTCTAGCGAAAAGCTTGAGAGACTCCCCTTCTAGATTAGAATGATCAGCGGAATTAATATAGAGGCTGTTGAAGGTCCGGCAAAGGCGCCAACCACCTTTAAGTCATTAAGCGGTTATTCCCCAAGCGGCAAGTGGGAGGAAATATGACCCAAAACCACCTCTTGATACAACGACATCCACAATGGCCATGCAGATGACGGCACCGCCAGATCTCCCACCTTGGATGACCACCCCTGACGGATCAACTTTCCACTTCGCTAGTTACGCCGCTCTAGGGGCCAAGTGGCGAAACGCGACGACAGTACCGCTAAAAAGAGAATTTCTCATTGCCATCGGCTCATCATCCATTTTCAAGGATCGAAGGTTGTATAGATTCTCTTTCAACACATCCGACCAAGACATCGATATCGCGAGCACATACACTGAAGAGTTCTTCGCAGAGGATACAAAAGACGGAATTATCAAGAACACTACCATCGTTGGAGCTGGTAATCACAAGTCAACCCCCTCCCCCCACCATCCCTCCCGCTCCCCGCTCCCCCATCCACCCTCCTCCCCCTCAGCGTTCTTGTTTAGCTCACGTTTTTCCAATTCTATACTTGGTTGGCGCTGAGATTGTCCTTTTGATGTTTGACATTTCCGCTAACATTACTCTCAGTCGGACATAATGCAGATTTCGGGATGTCGTTCTCATGGTCACTCGCCCATGCCCTCAATGCCGCCATCATCGAGGATGCGCTGCAGGAGTTCGTTGGTCGATGACGCGGTGTTCCCTGGGGACGGCGTATTCGGCTGAGGTGCGGGGCTGGAGTCCTCGCCGTCGACGTCTAGGTGGAGTTGGGCACTGCCCTGTGCATGTGCAGAGCTGTTTCCCCCTCTCCGCGTGTTGACGTTTCGAGGTGGTGTCCTCTCCATGCTGGATGACGTTGATCAAGGGGTGAAAGGTGGAAATCTTCACGAAGTCGCCACTTCACGGATTCTTGATCAAAATCGTTCGGATCACGATAGATCGATGAAGAATTGCTTGTAGACTGTAGGGATGGTGTTGGATAGCTCCTTCCACGAGCTATCGTAGTTCCCCACAGATAATTATCTGTGGATTACACGAAATTGTCGACGGAAGTACTTAGCCAGTCCGGTTTCGGAGCTGACCTTTTATTAGTGTATCTATCTCTAGTCTAGCTAATAATGAACTCTAAAGTCTAGACATCAACAGGGCCCAACTCGGCGAAGGCGAGATTGCAAGTTATCAGCTGGCTTTCGTCAAGATCGTGGGAAGTAGGGTTGTACCCGCATGCACGTAAATACTATCTGAAATCGACATAGTCTCGTACCCAGCCCTATCTTCGAGCATCAACCTTTAGTATTGAGTATATGTGGCTTTGGGGGAAGGAGTATGGGCTTAATGTGGTTTGGAGATATATCTCGTCATAGCGTTCTTGAATCTCGGAAATTAGAGGTAATTGTTGAGATCTCATCTCACCGCCTACGATCACGCTTTCTTTGTCATTTTAGCTTAAGTTTTAGTGCCTTGTCTGTTTGCTCTTAAGGACGGTTTTTACAAGTGGAGCTTGTTAAATAATGCGATGGGCATTGTGACATGAGCAACAGATCCATCATCTGAGGGTGTGGTCAAATGCGCACTAATTTTCACGCTGCAGATCACCACCACTGACGGACGGAGTTGACCAACCCATCAAACACCGCCATCCCCACCATGGCCCACAACACGCTCTACATACGAAACCTGAACGAATCCGTCAAACTCCCCGTCCTAAAACAAGACCTGCAGACCACTTTCTCCCAATTCGGCAAAGTCCTCGATGTCATAGCCCATAAAAACATCCGCATGCGCGGCCAGGCGTTCGTTGTTTTCGAGGACCAGGAGGCGGCCAAGGCGGCGCAACATGGTGTCCAGGGGTTCAAGTACCATGATAAGGAGATGCAGGTGCAATTTGCGAAGACGCCCAGTGATGTGACGGTCAAGAGAGAGTGGGGAGACGAAGGGTATGAGGAATTCAAGAAACGGCGGTTAGAAGAGAAAGGTAGTTCTTCGTCGCCAGACTGTGTTTATGCTAACGTTTATGTAGAGCGTAAGAAGGAATCATTAGCTGCGAAGGCACAAACTGCGCAACAACAACAACAACAGCAGCAGCAGCAGCAGCAAGCCGCCCCCGTACGAAAACCCCGTCCCGTCCAGCCCGCTATTCCCTCCCACCATCTCCCGCCCAACAAAGTCCTCTTTCTGCAAAACCTGCCCGACTCGGCGACAAAGGAACAGCTTGTACAGATTTACTCCCAATTCGAGGGATTCAGAGAAGTCCGCATGGTGCCTGGACGCAAAGGGATTGCATTTGTGGAGTATGACATGGAGGGACAGGCGGGGATGGCGAGAGTGAATACCCTCAAATTGGTCATGGATGGGAGTCAAGTGTCTGTGACGTTTCAACGGAAGATTAATTAGCATTGGCTGTCTGGAGCGAGCTAGTTTTTTTAGTGTTATTATAAGCAAGATGTATGCCAGAATTGTTTTCGTGAAAATAAACAACCTTGCGTGTTAGTACGCTTTTCCTTCTTGAGTGATCTGCGCCGTAAAGTGAGAAACTGAAAATCAATTTTTAGCGACGATTACAATCATGTCAACACACGACATAGGAAGGCCAAATGGCTCTACGCTACCAGCAGACCCTGTCTCCAACAACAGTAACGAAATATCTGCAAAGTCCAAGACTGGCGATGCAGCCGTTGCAGCGAACGCAGTGCTAAAACCATCTATTCCCATG
>Ga0302179_10002039_pt1 | contig 11891 bp, 8 predicted proteins | sample I_Palsa_E3_1_FD_198788 | JGI IMG/M metagenome (GOLD analysis project Ga0302179, IMG submission 198788) | Peat permafrost microbial communities from Stordalen Mire near Abisko, Sweden - I_Palsa_E3_1 | ecosystem: Environmental > Terrestrial > Soil > Palsa > Peat permafrost | place: Sweden: Abisko...
GTTCGTCCTGTCTGTCACCGCTTCTCCTCTGTCACCGCTTCTCCTCACCGCTTCTCAAATTCAGGCGGGGCAAGCAGTTCTGGTGCAGGGCCGGATGACACACCAAACTTTAGGGGAATCAGGGGACAGGCCACTTGTTAACCAAGTTCCAACGACGGCGGGTGCCGGTGCAACCGCCGGACATCGGCGCCCCTTTTAACCAACGACGGGGTCGAAGAACGTATTCCTGGTGCTCTGACGTGTACAAGTGATGAACGCACCAACGCTGAGTGGCATTATATGCCAGATCTGACATATAATGCAAGCGAGTGAGTCCGAAAGACAGGCCGTTGGCATGGCTTCACGGCGCGGTTAAGACCCCTCCGTTTTCCAGGGCGGCGCGCCTCGAAGCCGGGTTTCTTCTGCGACGGCTTCAGCGCGGTGAATCGCTGTCGATGCCTCAATCGCGCCCGATGCCGAGCATTGGCGCACGATGCCATGAGCTGCGAATCAATGACAGCGGTACTCATTGGCGTCTGGTCTACCGTATTGATACCGATGCCGTTGTAATTTTGGAGGTCTTCGCCAAAAAGACCGGAGCTACGCCCAAAGCCGTGATCGCTACGTGCCGTGAGCGTCTAAAGGAGTACGAGAATGCGGGAAAGTAAGCGCAAGAAGTTGCATGCAAAGGGTTGGAAAATTGGAACTCCGAAGGATTTCCTCGGTATGTCCGATGAGGAAGAGTCATACGTCAACCTCCGGCTAAGGCTCGCGGAGGGCCTCAAGACGCGGCGTCAGGCCCATGGAGTCACTCAGATCGGACTCGCTCAGGCCATCAAATCCAGTCAATCGCGAGTTGCAAAGATGGAGGCGGGCGACCCAACGGTGTCTCTCGACCTGCTCGTCAAGTCACTATTTGCACTGGGTGCGTCGAACCGAGAACTGGCCGCAATCATTTCTCGACGCTAACCAGACAGAGCGCCGTCGTCAGGATCAAGCGATTTGTGGTCAGGCGGGGCTGGAACTTTGCCGAGGGTGGTAAGCCGGACGTCATTATTCAGAAGCTCTACAGAAGTGAGGCCCCGCGAAAAGACCGGCACAGATCTCCCCGGAGCGAGCCGGTAGCCGCTCAGGGTCAGACTGACAAAGGAATAGTCGAACCGGGCAAGGTGTCGAGGAGGAAGCAGTACCAGTCATGGTTACCAAATAATTATTCTTAGCCTCAGTCTTTTGTTGAGTTCCGAAAACCGCACTATCCTCATGAGTAAGAACTGTATGTCGGAGCCCTCTTGCCACGACGGCTCTGCTTGGCTTTGCACCAATGCGCTCTGTGCGTGCATCTGCCGCCACCAACAAGGAACCATCATCGCTGGAAGCATGATGAATCGGTGACCTCGAACAACAAAGTAACATCGAAATGGCTTAAACGCGCTGCCCGCAGCATTCTCGCGCCCTGAGGGCGCGATGGCGAGCACTAGAACATCACATGAGCAGGGAGCGCCCAGTGCGCCCTCTTGATGAAGCGGTCTTTGACACCTAGAGAACAGCCACACCGGCGCAAAAACCCGGCCAGCCGAGGCCGAACGACCGCGCACGCCGGCGAGCAGCTTGGTACTGACGCCGGCAATAGCCCGGCAGGAGGCAAGGTGGCCAAATTAATTAATTCAAAATTTGGCCACCTTCATGAAACAAAGCACTTAGCTGCGAAAGTTGGCCACCTTCGATGAAATAAGGGACTTAGCTGTAAGAGCCGCCGAACCGGTTCCAATGAGCACCGTTTCTGATCCGTCAGGGAGCGCGTGCGAGCACTAATACCGTCTTCAGCGTAGCGTCTCACCCCTTAATGCGCTTAACGCGCACATTTTCCGCACAAGGAGGTCGACTGACAGCCTTAGAAATAGTTGATCGAGGCGGGGGGAGCGTCCGCACGTTGTGAATGAATTTCCGAAATTGCCAGCCTGATACGGCCCGGCCGATAAGAATGAGGCAAGATGCTCAAATTAATTAATTCAAAAATTTGAGCATCTTCATGAAACAAAGAACTTAACCGTCAAACTTGAGCACCTTCGATAAAACAAAGGACTTAGCGACACGCATTCCCGCATGAAAGCGCCGGCCGGGGGGCTTATCTCTCTTTTTTCTCACAAAGTGCATTCTTTTTTCGGAAAGCTTTGCGCGTCCGCAACCTCTCACAACACCTATGCCTTCAAACAGACGGAAGGTTATCGTTGCTTCAACGATCTTATTGATCAGGATCGCTTTGAGGAGATAGAGGGCAGCATACCTGGGAGATAGCTTGCTGTTCAGGGTACCCGGCAATGACGTGCCGCTCAGGTTGTTCCGTCCCTGCGGGACTGGCTTAGTTGCAGTGACAGAGTCCCTTCGAACCCCCAACAGGCTCCGGAAACCCAGTTCCGATACTGACGCTAAAGCCACACCTACGGGCGGCGGCTAGCCGGGGTTGGGCTGGTTCGTCAGTAGCTCTTCGCGAACATTCTTGAGCACGGCCAAGGAGCGTTGCACTCCGATTTCTCCGCTCAGGATCGGGTCTTCGTTTTCAATGCTCAGCATTCCGTTGTAGCCAACTTCCATGTAGGCTGCGATGATGTCCTTCCAGGCGCTCGCTCCATGCCCGTAGCCGACCGCGCGAAAGAACTCTGATGCCTCGTGATCATCCTTCTTGCCGAAATTCAGGACCCCAAAGCGGTCTACATTGTGCGGGAAGAAGGCCGTGTCTTTCATGTGCGCGTGATAGATCGCTCCCTGCTTGCCGAGAAAGCGGATGACCTCCACCGCATTGCATTGCTGCCAGAAAAGATGGCTCAAATCGCAGTTGGCCCCAATCTCCTCCCCGGCCGCCTCGCGTAGGCGCAGCAAGGTGCGCGGATTGTAGACCACGAAGTTCGGATGCATCTCAAGCGCGATGCGGTGAACGCCATGCTCGCGAGCGAACTTCGCCGTCTCCTGCCAGTATGGGATGACACGCTCCTTCCACTGCCACTCAAGCGCGATCCCATGCTCAGGCGGCCAGTTGTAAATTACCCAATTAGGAACCGTGTCGGTAGCCGATCCACCCGGACAACCGGAAAAACCCACGACCGTCGGAATCTCCAACATGCCGGCCAGCTGGATGGTTTGACGAAACTGATCCGCCGCCTCCTTTGCCTTGGCTGGGTCCGGGTACAGCGCATTGTTATGGCAGCTCAGGGTCATGACCGGAATGCCGCGGTCATCAAACTTCTTCTTCCAGGCCCGCGCCTTCGCGGGGTCCGCTACCAGCTCCGGACGCGGGCAGTGCGGCGATCCGTTAGGCCCAGCCGCGCCCACCTCCACCGCTTCAATCCCCAGGCTTACAAACTTGTCCAGCATCTCGTCCAGAGAGAGCTTGTTAAAAGGAGGATCGAACACGCCGATGGGCAGTTTCTTTACCGTGGTGGATTGACTCTCCTGCGATGTGCTTTGCGCAGATGACGATGGGGAGAACGGAGCAGCGGATGCCAATGCTGCCGCCGCGGTGGTACCCAGAAACTGTCGACGGTTCATGAAACGCTCCAAAGCATTACGAATCGAAGTATATGGCACGGCCAGTTTCTATGCCGGATCAGTCAGTAGGTCGCCCGGCCTCCGCTCGCGTCGTAACATTGTGCGGTGACAAAAGAACACTCACTGCTAGCCAAAAAGTGGACGACGTTTGCGATCTCCTCGGGTTTGCCGGTGCGGCGCATGGGAATCTTGTCGGTCATGTACGCAACCTGCGCGGGAGTAAGCTGATCGAGTATCTGGGTCTGGACCACTGCGGGCGAGACTGCGTTCACGCAAATGCCGTCCGTGGCCACTTCTTTGCCCAATGCCTTGGTGAGCCCAATCACTCCGGCTTTGGTTGCCGAATAGGGTGTCATGCGAGGATTTCCTTCCTTCCCAGCAATCGAAGCGATATTTACGATTCGGCCGTAGGATCGGCTCCGCATGTGAGGAACGACGGCCCGGCAGAAGTTGAATACCCCGGTCAAATTGATGGCGATGTTGCGCTGCCAGTCTTCATCTGTTTGCTCCCAGATGTAGGCGGCCGGGCCGGCAATGCCCGCATTGTTTACCAGGATGTCGATCTGCCCCGTCTGCTGCAAGACTTGCTCCACGGCCCGGGCAACCGAGGTTGCATCCGCAACGTTGGCTTCGATGGCAAACGAGCGATTGGGAAGAGCGGCAGCGACTCGCTGCGCTCCGGATAAATTTACATCGGCGATGGCGACGGTCGCTCCCGCATTCGCAAGCCGGACCGCGATTGCCTCGCCGATCCCGGCCGCAGCGCCGGTAACAATGGCAGTCCTGCCTGCAAGGCTGAACATCTCTGCATCAGTCATCTCTTGTGCTCCCCTGCACTCCGGGGATTGTATGGAGAGTAAACAGGTCAGTCAATGAAGGGATGGCCGGATCGTTTGCTCAGCTTGATGGTCACATCTTGACAATCATATGGAGCGAGCGTAACGTGGGCGCCATGGACGACTCCAATACAGATGTCATCCAAGGCACGCTCGACATGCTCATTTTGAAGACGTTGAGCCTGGAACCGATGCACGGATTTGGCATTGCCCGCCGCGTGGAACAAATCTCACGCGGCGTGTTCAAGGTCAATCCAGGATCGCTGCTGACTGCATTGCAGCGGCTCGAGCGTGCTGGATTGCTGGACGCAGAGTGGCGTCAGACGACGAATTCACGGCGGGCCAAGTTCTATACCTTGACCCGGGCCGGGACAAAGCGACTGGAAGTGGAAACCGCAGACTGGACTCGCCGTGCATCGGCCATCGCACGGCTCCTCAGGACGGAGGGTTAACATGTGGCGCCAGGTGACATACGGTTTACGCAGTCTGTTCCATCGATCCCGGCGGGACCAGGACGTTGCCGAAGAAGTGGAACAATATTTCGAGGAAGCGACGACTGATTGGAGATCGCGCGGACTCTCTCCCGAACAGGCCAAGCGCGCGGCACGGCTCGAATCGGGCAACCTGACAACGGTCCAGGAGCAGGTGCGTTCTTATGGTTGGGAGAATGCGATTACAAGTTTCATCGGAGACCTCCGCTTTGCGCTGCGGCAGTTGTGGAAACACCCGTTGTTCGCTGCAACCGCGATCTTAACCCTCGCGCTGGGTATTGGTGCAAACACCGCCATTTTTACCGTTGTCCAATCCGTTCTGCTAGCACCGTTGCCCTATGAGGACGGTGGCAGAATTGCCGTTCTCAATACGCGCTGGACCAACAGCGGACATACGATCCCGCGGGTCACCGGCCCGGACGCCGGCGACGTACGCGATCAGGCTTCAGGCTTCGAGGCAGTGAGCCTCTACTCCGGCGGCAGCCTGGGTGTGCAATTGCGAGACCACGCAGTGTTCACGGGATGGGCCGGGGTCGATAGCAATTTTGCGCGAGTCTTCCGCTTGCATCCCATCGCCGGCCGTGTTTTTACCAATGCCGACGCGCATCGAGCGGTCATGATCAGCGAGCAATTTGCCCGGGACAACTTCGGCAACGCACAGGCTGCGCTGGGCCAGACGATTCAGGTCGAAAACGAACCGCTGCAGATCACCGGCATACTTCCCGGGTCCTTCGATTTCCCCAACAAGACGCAGGTATGGGAAGCCTACCCGCTACGGCCTGAGTCACAGTCTCGAACCGCGTTCAATTACAAAGCAGTCGGGCGCCTGCAACCTGGCGTCACCTTCCAGGCGGCACAGGCTGGGCTCGATGGAATCTCCCACCGGCTTGAGATCGCTTATCCCGTCGACAACGCCCACAAGCAAATATTGCTGTTGCCCTTGCAGCAGGCCCTTACCGGGGAGACACGCCCCACACTCCTGCTCCTCTGGGCTACGGTTGCGCTGATCCTGCTCATCGCCTGCGTCAACGTCACCCATCCGCAATTGGTGCGATCGATGGATCGGCAGCAAGAACTTGCGATAAGACAGGCGCTCGGTTCCTCGCGCCGGCAGGTGATGCAACCAGTCGTTCTTGAGAGCCTGCTGATTTCGCTCATTGGAGGCGTTTGCGGAGTGGGCCTCGCCATCCCGGGCCTGCATGGGCTGTTGGCCATCGCGCCTGAGAAGCTGCCTCGCGCCACTGAGATCCATCTGAATGGGTGGGTGCTGGCGTTTACTCTTGGGCTTTCCCTGGCTACTACGTTGGTGTCTGCTCTCTTGCCGGCGCGGCGGGCGGCGAACGTCAACCCGGCCGATGCCCTCAAGCAGGATGGCGCGCGCGGCCTGTCGCGCCCCGGCGCATCGCTGCTTCGTGACGGCTTGGTGGTAGCGGAAGTGACAGCGACCTTTGTTCTCGCCGTGGGTGCAGGGCTCCTGCTACACACCATGGCGAACCTGCTCACACGCGACCTGGGATTCGAGTCGCGACAACTCCTGGTCGTCGAGGCGGATGCACCGGCGCATTCCGAACAAGACGCCCAGCGCGTGGTGCGGCAATACGACGAGCTATTCGTTCAACTCGCTGCGCTGCCGGGTGTGGAGCACGTTGCCGGAATCATGGGTCTACCCACCGGCTCCTATGGTTCGAATGGTTACTACAGCGTGAGTGGCGGGCCACCGGTCGATCACGATCATGCACCATGGGCCAATTGGAGCGTTGCCAGTCCCGGCTATTTTCAAACCATGGACATCCCACTCAAGCGCGGGCGCGACTTCAGTTCAGGTGACCTGGATGGCAGCCAGTTCGTCGCCGTCATCAGCGAATCGGTGGCCAGGCAAAGCTTCGGCAACTCGGATCCCGTAGGCCGGCAAATTCGTTGCGGGCTCGATTCGGACAAATGGATGACGGTTATTGGGGTGGTGGGCGATGTGCGCCAGGAGTCTCCCGCTGAGAAGCCCGGACCCACGCTGTATATGCCCATGTCGCAGCATCCGTTTTATGCCAACCAGATTCATATGGTGCTACGGACCCAGGTGCAGCCGGTGAGCCTGATCAACGCGGTGCGAGAGAAGATCGTGCAAACAAATCCAGAAATTGCTTTGCGCTTCACCACCATGGACGCAATGGTCAACCAGTCGATGACCACGGAACGTTTTCGCGCTGCCCTGGTTTCCTCTTTTGCCGGGGTTGGTTTGCTGCTGGCCACGCTCGGCGTTTATGGAACCATGGCGTATTCGGTGACGCAACGGACGTTCGAGATTGGCATACGCATGGCGTTTGGCGCGGAAAAGGGCGATATCCTGCGCAAGGTTCTCGGGCACGCCGCGATGTTGGCCGGATGGGGCATAGCTCTCGGGCTGCTAATGAGTTTGGGCCTGGCACGTATGATCACGAGCATGCTGGTCGGGGTGAGTCCGTTGGACCCGTTGAGCCTCGGGATCGCGTCCGTGGTGCTGTTGATTGCGGCAACGGCTGCGGCGTTTGGTCCGGGGTGGAAGGCGACCCATGTGAATCCTATGGTGGCCTTACGCGCCGAGTAGTGCGTGGGGTTGCGGGCTATGTGCCGTCCCTCGGGACTGCGTTTCATAGATTACGATGAATGGCCCTCAGAGGCTGAAGAGGGTGTGTGAGTATCGGGACAAAACATCATCGATTCACGTCAGGTTAATGTCACTGTCGAAAACTATTCGTCGAATGACAAAACTTATATGGGCCGGTGTGGTCCTTTTATTCCTGGCACCCTGGAGTGCAAGAGCGGAGAGCGTCTGTCCTCGTCCAGAACCCGGGAGCGTCGTTGAAGAACCAGAAGACCTGCGCAGCCACAATGGTGTTCTGGAAGCACAACTCACCGCGAGCAATGCCGCGCAAGCAGACGGCTCCGTGCGCTACTGCTACACGGATGCAGCGGGCCACGAATCGCCTAACCTGCGGGTACATCCCGGCGACACGGTTGTGCTTCACCTGACCAATGCGCTGACCGACACGAGCAGCGAAAAAGCCGCGCCCATGCAGATGCATGCGCATGCTTCCTCCAACCCCTGCACCAGCGGGATCATGAGCCCCGTCTCTACCAATCTCCACTTCCACGGTCTTACCATTCCACCGGTTTGCCATCAGGACGACGTGATGAAAACGTCAGTGCAACCGGGAGATGCGGCTTTTGAATATCGCTTTCGTATTCCTGAGAACGAACCGCCGGGCCTCTACTGGTACCACCCTCACATTCACGGCTTCAGCAAACAACAGCTTCTTGGAGGAGCCTCCGGCGCGCTGATCGTGGAAGGAATCGAACGCGCCAAGAAAGCTACCGCCGGCTTGCCGGAGCGTGTCTTCATCATCCGCGACCAGGATCTCCTCAACCCGAATGCCCCACCTAACAAATCGGAACCAGTGGTGCCGAAGTTCATGATCGATCGCGACGGGGACGCAGCCAACAACGGCACCGGCTTCGGCAAGCCGGCCAAAGACCTCTCCATCAATTACGTTCCAGTTCCCTACCCCGACTACCCTCCCGCCACCATAGAAATGAAGCCGGGAGAACGGCAGCTATGGCGCGTGCTCAACGCTTCCGCCATCACCTACCTCAACCTCAGCGTTCTGTTTGACCGTGCGCCGCAACCGATGGGAATGGTGGCGATGGACGGTGTTCCTATCGACCAGGATGATTCCCTGAAAGACTCGGTCGAGTCGCAGACGCATATAGGATTGCCGCCTGGCGCGCGGGTTGAATTCATTGTGACAGGCCCTGCTGCCGGTGAGACTGGTTTGTTCGTCACGCGGACCGTGGACACTGGCCCAGGAGGGGAAAACGATCCCAATCGGGCGCTGGCTAAGATTGTTCCTTCGGCGACTGCACCTCAATCCCGGTCGAAGTTACAGAGTTCGCCCGAGGCCCTTCCTCCCTCGAACGAGGCCTGGCTCGGATCCGTGGTTCCGGTGCGCGTACGCCACTTGTATTTTTCTGAAAAGTTGATCGACCCGAACGACCCCACCAGCGCTGTCGAATTCTACCTGACCGTCGACGGAGAAGAACCCAAAATGTTCGACATGAGTTCAGACATCCCCAACATCGTGGCTCAACAGGGGACGGTCGAAGACTGGATCATAGAAAACCGCTCGCGGGAGTTGCACGCCTTTCACATTCATCAGCTGCATTTTCTGCTTCTCGAATATATGGGAACGCAGGTCAAGGAAGACATTCTGCGCGACACCGTGAATGTGCCCTACTATAACGGCCGCTCGCTCGCTTACCCCAGTATTCGCCTGCGTATGGATTTTCGCGACCCCAACACGGTGGGGACCTTCGTCTATCATTGCCATCTTCTGGAACATGAAGACAAAGGAATGATGGGATCCATTCTAGTAAAGCCCGCTGCACCTTTCACAGACCACATAGCGGCGTCACGATAACTCGTATGGTTAATTTTTGATACAGCAAGGCAAATTCACGATAGGTTCATGAAATAAAGATGCAACGTTAATTTCATGCGGCTATTTCTCGAACGGGTTGGACATTGAGTTCCGACTCGGGAGGAAGTATGACAGCAAAACACCTCGCATGCACCGCCATGCGGGCAGTACGAACGGGACTGGTCTCCACCGCGATTTTCCAGCTAGCCGTCGGCGGCTCTTTCGCGAATGGACAAACAGCGACCACGGCGGCCTCACGCGATAACGATACCGCCACGCCCATCAAGCACGTGATCGTCATCATCGGCGAAAATCGTACCTTCGATCACATCTTCGCTACTTATGTACCGGTGAAGGGTGAGACGGTAAACAATCTTCTTTCCGAGGGCATTATCAAAGCCGATGGCACCCCCGGTCCGAACTTTCCCAAGGCGGAACAGAAGGCAGCCAGCGATACGCCGTCCGACGCCTTCTTGTTGAGCCCCACCACCAGCTCCCTACCCGGATCCGTGCTTCCCGCACCGCTCAACGGCGGCCCTACGGATTCGTATGTAAAGAACGACAGCCTCAGCCTGGCAGTGCAATCTGAAAACGGCCTTCCTAAGGACTATTACGCCTATCTCGTAACCGGCGGTTCGGGCCTTACCGGTAAAGTTCCCGATACCCGCATCAAGAATGTGAGTGCTCTTCCTCCTGGTCCTTTTCAGCTAACCAACGGAGACGGCTTCACCTACAACTCCTACGCCGCCAGCCCGGTGCATCGCTTCTACCAGATGTGGCAGCAGCTGGATTGCGACGTTAGCCATGCGACCGCCACCAATCCTTCTGGTTGCGACGCGTCGCTGTTTCCCTGGGTTGAGACAACGGTGGGCGCGGGCACCAATGGCTTGGCGCAGGCCGCAAATTTCAGCACCGAGTATTCGCCCAACGCCAAAACAACCGGCGAAGGGTCCACCGCCATGGGCTTTTATAACGTCCAGAACGGGGATGCTCCTTACTTCAAGTACCTGGCCGATAACTATGCCATGAGCGACAACTTTCACCAGTCAGTAGACGGTGGAACCGGCGCCAACCACATCATGTTTGGCCATGGCGACGCGATCTGGTTCAGCGACGGCAAGGGCAATGCTGCAACCCCTCCCCACAACGTAAAGGTTGCGGCGGGCACCGCCAACGCCGGCGTCGTGGATGAGGTTGAGAACCCGAATCCGGCTCCTAAGACCAATAACTGGTACGCGGAAGATGGATACGGCGGCGGTTCCTTCGGTGCAGCCTCCTATGGCGGCGGCTCTTACACCAATTGCGCGGACACCACCCAGCCGGGTGTGGCTGCGATCACCAAGTACCTCAAGTCGCTCTCCAACCCTATCTCCCCGAATTGTGAAGCGGGCCACTACTACCTGCTGAACAACTACAACCCGGGATACTTCGGCGATGGCTCCAACGCCTTCACTGACACCAACGCCAACAACACAGTCTTCACCATTCCGCCATCCTCGACCCCGAGCATCGGCGATAAGCTGATCAGCAACCACATTTCGTGGAAGTATTACGGTGATCAGTGGAACAACTATCTGGGAGACAAGTACCAACTCAACTACAACGCCATTGGCAAACTCACGGATGAGTACTGCAACATTTGCAACCCGTTCCAGTACGACACCTCGATCATGGCCGACGCCACGGTTCGCACCGCCCACATACAAGACTCGGCAAACCTCTACAGTGACATCAAGGGGGGAACCCTGCCGGCGGTCTCGATCGTCAAGCCGAGCGGACTCGTCGATGGCCACCCAGCCTCGTCGAAGTTGGATTTATTCGAAGGCTTCACCAAGAAAATTGTTGATGAAGTCAAGAAGAATCCTTCTCTGTGGAAGGACACCGCAATCTTTATCACTGAGGATGAAGGCGGCGGCTACTACGATTCCGGGTACGTGCAGCCTCTGGATTATTTCGGTGACGGCACCCGCATCCCGTTGATTGTGGTTTCCCCTTTCACCAAGGCTGGTCACATCGCTCACGACTACGCTGACCACGTCTCTATTCTGAAGTTCATCGAGGCAAACTGGGGGATGGAGACAGTCTCCATCCGCAGCCGCGACAACTTCCCCAACCCGATTGCCACGGCAGATAATCCCTATGTGCCGGTCAACAGTCCGGCCATCGACGACCTGATGAGCTTGTTTAATTTTTAATTAAGCTTGTTCGATAAGTAGGGCCGGAGCCGGCTTGTCAGCTCCGGTCTTTTTTTTGTCAGCAGGCCGGAAAAGTCGCTGTTACGAATAGAAAGCGGCCCTCAGCGGCTAAAGCCGTATTGATTCTAGATTGGTTACGTACGGCCTAAAGGCCGTACCCTTCAACAACTTGAGTTTTTCCGCAGCCTGCTACAGGAGCGGCGCTAGCGCTACCGCCGACAGGCCGCAAAGGAAGAGAACAAACATCCAGAACAGCAGAGTTTTCGCGCGCGCCGGGGCGTTCGCGAATTCGCGCCAGATGAAGACTCCCCAGGCTGCGGAAATCATCGTGGCCCCCTGTCCAATCGAGTAGGAGACGGCAGGACCCACAATGTGCGATCGCGAGGCAACGAAATT
>Ga0302179_10002040_pt1 | contig 11891 bp, 16 predicted proteins | sample I_Palsa_E3_1_FD_198788 | JGI IMG/M metagenome (GOLD analysis project Ga0302179, IMG submission 198788) | Peat permafrost microbial communities from Stordalen Mire near Abisko, Sweden - I_Palsa_E3_1 | ecosystem: Environmental > Terrestrial > Soil > Palsa > Peat permafrost | place: Sweden...
GAGGAGGATCATCGAGGTCATCACCACACTCGCGACCGGAGCCTGCTCACGCGGAGGAAAGATTGATATCTCAAGACCGTCATGAGGAACGTCGGCCGTCCCCTCAACAACCCAAATCTCATGATCCAACCCCTCCTCGTGCACGCTCTCCGTTAGTGAGTCCACGAACTGCAGAGCCCGCTTATGCTCCCCCTGAACGACATTCACCTGCGGGCCCACAAAGGATGGAAATTGACTCCCCTAATGAGAAAAAGGAGAAAAGATCGGCATCTCACGGGGACGAGATGGAGGAAATGCAAGTGGAGGAGGATAAGCGACCTGAAGTCGAAGCTCCTGCGAGGACCATGGACGTAGATGAGGATTATGACAAGGAAGATGACAAGCAGGAGGGAAAGTAAAATGGAAATGATTTGTGGCAGGTTTGATTTATTTGGAGCGCGGTAGGTCAGGAGGCATGTATCAATACGTAGACTAGCTTAAGGAGACAAAATATTCCTTTTATGCTCTTATATTCTACTGTTGATTTACGGTCTGGTGATCGAGTCTCACAACATTGCCTGTAAAAAGCAAGTAACCGATCTCAAGCAATCAACGACTCAAAATAATATTCGATATCTTCAAACCTTCCGTATTCGAAATAAGAATGATTGTATCTGCCACTAACCTAAAATCCCATACATTCCGAAACCAATCCAAGTAACGAGCGACATCATCCCAGGAGGCATCTATTTCCTTGCGCTCCCACTACTTTGCTGGCCATAATCTTCATCGGACCCGCTCGAGCTACCCGAGTCTGAGTCGCTGTAATCTGACCCACTTGAAGACGCGTTACTGCCGCCTCGTGTTCCCTGATGTTTACGTTCGGTAGGCCCACGATGGCGTCGATGTTCATTCGATAAAGTATGTGCGAACGCCGGCACCAAAGCTCCGATGGCAAGCGGGACGAAATGACCCCCAGGATGTAAATATCCCGGCTGCGAATTTTCAGGAGCCATATCTCCCCTCTTATGTAGGAAATGATTCGCCAGGTCATCTATTGCGCCGGGAACGAAGTGTCCCTTTGGATGCAAATAACCCGGGGCAGCGCCTTTTGGCGGTTGTGCTACGTTTGGCGGGTTCGGTTGTGAGCTGCTGTTCGCGCGGCTGCGACTGTGTTTCTTCTCTTCGTGATGAGCTGCTGCAAGCCCAGCGCCGCCCGCGAGAAGTTCTTCAACAATCTTGCGAATGTGAGATTTTTTCTTCTTTTGACTGTGACGACGATGGTGTTGCTGAGGAGGAAGGAGATCTCCGTGCCCTTCGTGACCGCCATAATATTGACCCGACGCCCCAGGAAAGGACTGTGCGCCGGGAGCAGCTGCGCCAGCATTGTACGCCCCAGGAAGAGGGACACCAGCTCCTCCCATCCCGGGATGGGCAGCTGCATACGGGTTTTGACCGCCGAGACCAGCTTGTTGAGTCGCCGCAGCTTGTGTGGCTGCCATATATTGCGCCGCTGGAGAAGTACCATAAGCCGCTGCTGTTTGGGGTACTGCTTGTGGCATATATTGAGGCTGCTGTTGCATGTACGGCTGCCCTGCCATTGCATGAACTGGCAATGTTGCCGTCCTGGGAACACCAGAAAACGAATTATTTGCGCCACCCGGAAAGCCGACACCTTGAGATCCTAATGCTGTCGAACCTGGTGCTTGAATATACTGGCCAGTGCCAGGCACAGGGGTTCCCGTCTGACCTTGAGGGATAGCTGTTCGCCGAAATGGATCATTGTAATAAGCCATATTGGGAGTTGTTTTTAGTGAAAGAATAGTGGCACAGTTTTATAGACAGGGAAAAACAAGCAGGACTCATTGCGGCCATCCTATGACGAGTGTTCAGCTGACTAGCCATGTGTAATTCCGACCCGAGATGCGACAGGCAGGTTATTGAACTTGGAGTGGGGTTAGGTTCGACCCCGTAAGAGAGTTGTATTTACAGGTAAATTTAGGTAGACAGGTTGAAGGCCATGGAATGAATACTCATGGCGCATGGAGCCGAAACTTTACTTATTTTAGTGGATTTCATAATCTCCATTTCTTGTTGATTGCCCACCTCACGCACGGGACACCATGAAAGCTTTGCAGAAATTGTCATCCGGATAATGGATGGATCTAATCCTTCAAGTCGTACAAGCGCCGCGGTTGTACATGGTCAAATCAGATACCCCCGAAAACAATGGATTTCCTTCTTAGCAGGAGCAATAGGGGGGATGGCAGGTACTACGCTAACGGCTCCATTCGATGTTGTGAAAACCCGCCTTCAGAGTGACTTGTACGCGAGCAACGATGTGCCGAGGGGGCTAGGAGTCTCGGGAAAAGTGAGGGAAACATTGCGCCTGTTGGGGTATTCGAGTGAATGTCAACGTTCTGATTGCCAGAGATATTCGAACCAATGAAGGAACGCGCGCCCTGTTCAAGGGCCTTGGCCCCGCGCTGATCGCTATTGCGCCCTCCAAGTATATGTCTCTTTGCGTACACGAATATAAACTTCAGAGCCATCAATGCATTCGCATATGACACAACAAAGCGGTTTATTACATTGAATTGGACGAAGGACAGTCAGTCGAATGCATTAGTTCATATGGTATCGGGTATCGGGGCGGGATTTTGCACTTCGACAGTAACAAATCCGATTTGGGTTGTAAAAACGCGCCTCCAGCTCGACGGCCGTTCCGCGCATCAGTACAACAATGCTTTTCGGTGTGCATTAGCGATCTGGCGGGCGGAGGGACCCAAGGCTTTTACGAAGGGGTTAGGAATTAGTTACCTCGGCATCAGCGAAGGGACGCTTCAATGGATGTTGTTTGAAGCATTCAGTAAAAAGATGCGCTCCTTAACCCTTAGTTCAGAAGAGACAAAAAAAGAACGAGGCCTTAGCTGGACTGTATTCCCAGCAAGCATGTTAGCGAAGCTCATCGCTACTCTAGCGACCTATCCACATGAGGTCAACCATATTGATATGGTACTAACATTAGGTCGTCCGAACCCGCCTTCGTCAACCGCCCACTGAGAGTCAGAAATATAATGGAATAATAAAGACATTTGTATTTATCGGGCAGAGAGAGGGCATCCATGGCTTATATGGAGGACTTGTCCCACATTTACTGAGGTCTCTTCCCGCCGCAGTTGTGTATTTGGCGATATACGATTTTGCACGACGACGATGGGATCTAGGAGCATAGCACAACAATGGATCTTATCAGATCTGGTTACAAAATATATTGATCCAATCACTACCTATCTAGAAGAGAACTATTACTCCCTACTTAGCAGAGAAGCGAGTGGTGTGGCAAAATACTATGACGAAAAGAGATTCAAAGAGCATAATTCTTATCCATGCGCCCGCCTCAACGATGCCCCAATATCAGAAATCCGATCTACGCTTGCCAGACGTATCCGGGACATCGATTCCAATACAATTTTGCAAGTCCGGCTCCACAAACTCTTGAATTCGAAAGAACTTAGTAGAATTAGTGGGACAATGAACTATTCAAAGCGAATCCCGATCCGAGATGCAGCTGACCAGTTACATAAGTTGGAGCTATCTCCCTTAGCTATTAGTTTTATCCGGAGCAAAGGTGATGTCATTGAATAAGATCACGCTCTTCAGTGTACTCGGCAAAGTGATGTAACCCAAAACCTTATTTCGATGTGACCGGTTCTAGAAAAGTTGGCATACCCTGCTTTCGGGGGCTGCAGCGCTACCCCCGCAGAAGGTTAGGTGTTTCTCGTGTGTGGTTTATATAGCACAAATTTTAATATCTACCAGCTACGGCCATATCTCTTAGAACACACTGGATCCCGTTCGATCTCCAAAGTTAAGCTGGGAAGAGCCCCCTTAGTACTCTAGTCGGTGACGATACGGGAATCGGCGGGTGCTGTAGTTTTTTTTAGATTTTTTAGATTTTTTGTCAGCTTTCACAACATTAATGAAGTTTTTAATCGTATAACTCAGTATTTGCGGACGACAATAAGCCAGGGAACTTCAAGGCAAAGTTTCCAGACCAGCAAAGTGTATATCGCGACAGATCAGCTGCAGATCATAGAGCCGAAATTCGAGGCGGCAAGGTTTCGGGATTGGAAATGATTGAGTACATCTGTTTGGGAATGGGAAGAATGTCTCGTCCGTCGTTCGTACCAGAAATTCAGTGCGTTGGAAGCTTCCCCAGCGGTAGAGGTTGCATCAAGCTTAAGCATTGAGGCGACGAAATCGAGTTGCGTTATAGTTTCGTCCGAGCCAATCACCGCGGGACAATTCTTCTCATTAACTGCTTGATTGCGCGCTATCTTTTCACTTATTCGCAACTCCACTATCTCCATAACCAAAAAAGGGTATCACTATACTCTGCGATGCGAATAAAATGCGCAGTATTAAATTCTGGATGCGATATCCAAGGCCAGATCTCCAAAATGAGCGTAAATGTCCTCCTGCAATGCGATGCTATAATCCATAAAAAAATCGCAGATAATCCCCACCTAATTTTCCCAATACCGATTTTGAGGTTGATTTTGATTGTATGATGGCTGTGGGTTGTGACGTGGGGGAGGCGCGCTTGCACGCTGCCGTTGGGGGAGTTGTTGGGGAGGATAGAATGATCCGTCTGGGCCGCGAACCCATTCTTCACCGGGTCGTTGTATTATACCTTCGCTTACAACGCGATTGTGTCGCATGGGCGGCTGGTAGGGTACAGTGTATGCTGGAGGGTCTGTACTATTATTCATGCTTTGTCGTTCGTTGAAGGCCGGCATGCCTTGAGGGTAATAAGTCATAGAAGGTTGGCGGGGCGGAGGGGGTGGAGGAGCATTCCGTGGTGGTGGAGGCGGCGGAGGTGGCATAAAGGCATGTTGTCTGTTTGATGCCAGTACTGCTTTTCTCCGCCCAAAGCATCTCCTCCAGAGACAACATGCCAGACATAGGAGTAATAATCCTCCTAGCACCGACGCAATGACAATGACGATAACCTTGTTCTATAGGATTAGTGATGAAAGGTAATGAAAGTACATTTGCGATCCAGTTACCAATGGCGGCGCCTGTGCTTTGATTCTCGCAAGATCCATTGTCGCATGTTCCGCTTAGACCAATGCCGCAAGGAGTACCATCGATGAATGTTTGTTGCACCAAAAGACAAGTGTTAGGTCCGAGAGTTGTGGAGCTGCAACTCAACATACAAGAAGTATCGTCACAAGACCCGGTACTTCCATTGATAGCCTGTTGACATTGAAGATCTCGCGACGTACAAGTGCCTCCCGCGCACTGGAGCCCATTCCCGCAAGACGTGCCATCGGCGGTGGTAACATCGGCAGGACAACTAGAAGAGTTGCCGGGACAATATTCGACGGGATCACAAGTGACGTCCACGGACGCTCGACAGACTGTGGTTGAGCTAGCGAATTGACAGTTTTTGCAGCAGGCATCGTTTGAATCGTCACACACAGATCCGGTGGTGAATTTGCAAGTCGTAGGATCGCAACAGGTGTCTCCAGCGCAACCTGCTGTGCCTCCACAATCACATTCCTCGCCTTCTTCTACAATCCCGTTCCCGCACTCTCCGGCAGTTATGAGAGTGACATTTTTGTTTGACGTAAGACAAGATTGCGATACTTGCTTGCTTGCGAAACCAGAGCAAATGTTGCCAATTGTGCACGGAGAGAATCGGTTCGTTGCGTCCATCGTTGTAGGATTCATCTATTATCAGATATTGAAACAGGTCAGACATACGATGTACTGTTGGTTTGCATCACATACCGTGGCGCTAAGCGGACAACAAGTTTGAGTGGTAGCACATATCTGAGAAGTGCAATCGTGATAAGCGCCAAATCCATGTCCGATTTCATGAGCGAGGACTTTCCATTCATCTTGTGTGGAGCTAACAACGTTTGCACCGCTGACAGTTTGGTCGCCTTGTGTTGACGCCTTATATTGGCAGAGCATGCCTAACCAGGCGACACCGACTTCTGCACCAGATGTACACCCAGTCAATAGAGTCCACAGACTAACGCCGTCATTTCCTCGCTCACCGCGCCAACTACTAAAGGTGCTAAGATCGTTGTCCATACTGAAGTTGCTGGTGCAGGCTGTATTCCATGGCGCGGAAGCAGGGGCCGTGGCAGGACAAGCGGCATCTGTCATGACGATATTGCTCAATCCAAGCGTGATATTGAATTGGTCCTCATATAAAGCGGAAGCCTATTATAAGCGATGGCCAATGGTCGACATACCTGATTGTAGATACTGATGATCTGAGCCCTTGTTGCCGAGGCATTTCCATATTTAGTCACATAGGAGCAGTCGGCAGCAGCAGCAACGAGAGCAACCCGTCTAGTGGTTTGACATCCAGCAGTATCGCCGACCGTGGCCGCGAGTTGCGATCTTGAACCGCCGGTGGCAAGGCTCCCACCAACATCACTGCTCTGACGACGAACTAATCGGCCGAAAATATCTTTTCCTAGCGTCCAGGGACCTTGCTCTTTCGACTGCATATTGAACGGCAGTCGATCATGAGCACATATAGTCGTGTTGGCATCTTCACTCGATACCGTCCCATCCACGGAGCGTGCTAGCAAAGTCGCTTGAGAAAGAAATCGATCCGAGTCACGATATACCACCATCGTGTTGTCGGGATCTTCATCCGCAAACTCGAGATCCCTCAAGTCCTTTTGCGTGTTATATTTTGATAGCAGTTTGACATGATGAACGTCCCTGTCTTTCAAAAAGACTCCCTCAAACAGCGGATCCGCGCCATCTCGCAATACCATTATTCTTGTCCACCCACAACTGGTCCATTGCTTCGTAAGCTCGTCCTTGAAATACGCCTCTCCCTTGTATACTTTGTGGTCCTGTCTCACAATCGGTTCCGTTCGAACCGTATGACCATCATCATTGATGTATTCAACAGTTGCGTCTTCGGGGAATAGATGATGGTTGGGCTCCAGGGATAGTCGGATTTGTGACCTTTGCTCGCCTTGGAATTCAACACTGAAGACCAGTGTGAAGGTTGATGTGCAGTGAACGATACTTGGATCTCTCTGCCACGATAATATTCTCGCATCCTTCACCGTTGTCGCTACAGACACGGGAGGTTGACGGAACGAACGAGCTACAGCGTCAGACATCAATTCAGGGGTAACCATACCGGCAACAAACACATCAAGCTGAACAAACAGCAATAGCAAGCCTATCAGAGAGTAGACTCTGCATATTCCGAACATTGCGCCCCGCAGGGTGGCGAGCGACTCGTTTGAGACGACAATACGCTTCACACAGGAAATGCGATATGCAGCACTGGACGGTCAATGGACCAAGCGACGTGGAAAGGACAACGCGGCGACCTCTCCTGAGCGAGCGAACGACGCAGGAACCAGCGACGGCGAGACGGGTGTCGCGGCGAGATGGCTGGCGTGGAGCAAGCGAGTGTGCTAGTTATGGTGGTGAAGCGAAAGTCTATCCAGCGCTCACAGCCTCGTTCGCATTTTTCGTGAGCCTAATTGGGCAGGTGGGTCTCCTTTGACACATAATTCCCGCACGGACGCAGCCGCAGTCGTCCTCCGCACTAAAATAATATCCCCTTAAAACGGCCCAAGCACAGCCAAGCCCCTTATTAGTGCCGATATTAGTAAACTGATTAGTAAACCGTCCACCATAGCTGTGTTTAGGATTAGTACCCAACGCATATTCTATATATAGCCGGTGCGCGCGTCAATTTCCATCGAGTTGGTTTGCTGAGTATCACTACTAGATACGAAGTGCTGTGTAAGAAATAATTATCGTTCTCCCTGTTTACATCTCTCGTATGTCGCCATGACTGAGTGATGTTGACATGGTGGTAGAGACACTCACAAAACAAAGTATCAAGTCGATTCATGTCCTCAAAGCCGTTAAAGCTGTCGTAGGAGATTACATTCAAAACTCCATCAGCGAATATCAGAAAGTCCCCCCTGAAGAAGCTCAGGATGTTGACACGGGACATCAAATCGTGGAGGAGTACAATATGGACCCTGACGTGTTTGATCTACTTCGGCTAAGATAAGATTGCCATCTCTTGATTTGGATGCGGGGAGACTTCATATTCGGACAGCTCCTGGTTTATGCCACGAAGCCGCCTGTGGAGCGTGGGACATAGATATCGGCGGGTGGTCAAGTAACTATGGTTGTCCCACCAAACTCATCAACAACGCAACAATGGCGGCAATAGCAGAAGCCATCCTCAACAGGGCCCTCCGCCCGGTCTTCACGAGCCTGAAGCAGGCTCTGGGTCCTGAGGACGCGAAGAAATCCATCGTCTCTGTCGCTGGCGGCATGTATATGTCCCCTTCCTCCGAATACTCGTCCCCCCCCTTCGCCCTACACGCTCAGGAGGTATATGCCGTGTCAGTGAATTTACTAACGTTTTAGACTATTACTATTCGGCACATCGAAAAAATCTCCCGATGGATCTTTTACGCAACGAGACATCCGCATACCGCCGGCGATTGCTACTCTATCCAACGCTGGTGTTCGAGTTTGCGCATCGGCATGAGGGATGGCAAAGGTATCTTGGCACGTACCGCAATTTATGGCGGTTTCACGCCGCTTGTTGTCAAGAGAGGGTTTGGACAGCGGTATGGACAGATAATTGAGAGATTTCCATCAGATTTCCATTCCTCCCAGAACACTCGACGAACCAAGTACCACCAATTAAGATGTAGTTGTTTTCGCAGCTATCAACACCCTAACTCAAATAATAAGTATACCAAATCCAATCCTGCCTTCGCTGCTCTCTCCAAAAATTCCATTTAGTGCTTTTTATGGGCATGGACAGTCTGAATAATCTTGTCCACAATCGATGGGTCACCAAGGGTACTTATATCACCCAATTGATCCTCCTCGCCCGCCAAAATCTTCCTCAGGATTCGCCGCATGATCTTGCCAGATCGGGTCTTGGGCAGATCTTCCACGATGATGATGTTCTTGGGAGCCGCGAACGGGCCAATTGCTTTGCGAACTTGGAGGATGAGTTCCTTGGTGAGTTGTGGAGTTCCTTTTACGTCGTCCTTTAGCGACACGAAAGCATTAACCGCTGCATGATTAGCCTCGAGAAGAAAGGAGGGTACATTGTCCGGTCAATTCATCGGCAGTGCCAACGACGGCTGCCTCGGCGACGCCCTGGTACATCACTAGGGCTGCCTCGATTTCCGCGGTACTCAATCGGTGGCCACTGACGTTGACGACGTCGTCTACACGTCCTCGGATCCAGTAAAACCCTTCATGATCTCGGCCTGCACCGTCGCCCGTAAACTAGAATGAGCATACATACTAGATAGAGGAATTACATAGTAACCAGGATAGGGTTTCAAGTAGACATCCATAAATCGATCATGGGCGCCCCAGATAGTGCGGGCCATACTTGGCCAGGATTGTTTAATACACAAGACACCCTCGACATCATTGCCATGAAGTTCTTCTCCAGAGGTAGGATCGACGATGGCGGGTTCGATACCGAAGAAAGGGAAGGAGGCACTGCCGGGCTTGGTGGGAGTCCCGTACGCGAGAGGCGTGATAACGTGACATCCAGTTTCGGTTTGCCAGTAAGTCTAGTATTAGAATTGATTGACAATAGGGTTTACATCGACGACTGCGCATCTGTCATTACCGATCATTTTCCTGTACCATTTCCATACTTCGGGGGCGATTGGCTCGCCGACAGATCCGAGGACTCTTAGAGATGACAAATCGTGGTGGATATGTTGGTCGCCGGCGCGTTTGAGGAGACGGATAGCCGTGGGCGCAACATAGAAATGTGTCAACTTATGTTTATCAACGATATCCCAGTATCGCGAGAACGAAGGATATGCGGGAGTGCCCTCAAACACAAGGGTGCTCAACCCAAGCAAGAGAGGTCCATAGATGATATAGGTGTGTCCGGTAATCCAGCCAACGTCGCCGGCAGTTCCAATCTTGTCTCCTGGGTGTGCATCGAAAACGTATTTGGTAGTTGCGCCCGCGCCAAGAAGGTATCCAGCAGTCGTATGCATTACACCCTTTGGTTTGCCGGTCGAGCCAGAAGTGTAAAGAAGGAACAATGGGTCCTCTGAGTTGAGCACCACAGGGGGACAATAAGGACGTTGTTTGGCGGTTTCCTCGTGCCACCACAGATCGCGGCCTTTGGTCCAGGGGACATCGGCACCCGTGCGACGGAAGACGAGGACATTGCGGACGTTGGGACACTCCTTCAATGCGTCGTCGACGATCTTCTTGGTACCAATTGACTTGCCGCCACGACGTCCTTCGTCGGTCGTCAAGACAATGCGGGAGTCCGCGTCTTGAACACGGTCCCGGAGCGACTCGGAAGAGAAGCCTGCAAATACAACGGAGTGGAGTGCTCCAAGACGGATGACGGCAAGGAAAGCGATGATGGTTTCGGGAATCATGGGCATGTAAATTGCGACGGTGTCCCCTTTTTTGACACCCAAGTCTTTGAGCACATTCGCGACTTCGCATACTTTTCTGAAGAGTTCGCCATAAGTGAGGTTCCTGCCCTTGCCGGGCTCATCGGCCTCGTAAATAATGGCAACCTACAATCAACACCGAATAGGGATCAAAGGTACGCTGTCAGGATTTTTAATTGCGTGTCGATCGACCAGGTTGTAGCAGGGGCTCAATTCTCCGTCCGGGAACCAGGCCATGTCGCCGTAGGTAAAGGAGCCAGTCCTTACGGTGGTGAAGTCCTTGTGCCAGGTGATCAAATCCCGAGCAAGGTCTCCCCAGAACTCATTCGGGTTCTGAATTGAGTGTTTGTACAACTTTTGGTAGTCTTCGAGGCCATGGACGTGAGGCGTTGGATGATGGGGGAGAAGTTCTGGGTGGTCGAACTTCTCGGCATCGGCAGCTTCGAACACAACCTGTACGGTTAGCGCTAGTCCGGCCAGGAGAGAATACGTGGCCGCCTTGCTTTTTCTCAGCCATGACGATGTTGAGTCGATGAAGATGATGAAGATGATGAAGACGGTGCGGTTGAGACTACTTCAATTGCTGTGCGCGGACGATGTGTGGGACGGAGCGATATATATTGTTGGAAACGGTGACGAAATGTCGAGTCCGGGACAGGCTGGCTATATATGGACAATTGGGGGAGAAGGACGCTGACACCGCGCGGACGACGAACAGGCTTATTTTTAATGGAGCGGCGAGGTCAGGTGCGATCGACAGGCGAGAGAGAAGCCGGGCCAGCAGCACAGCATTTCATCACCGGCTCCTTTATTTGTGTGTGCCTCCGCTCAGCCGGTCAAACGGAACTGGGCGTCACGGGATCGGAGTCTGTCCGCCAATGGCTGGCCGCCGCACTCGTCAGCGCCACGCACTTGCGATCTCCGCCAAAGCGGACGAATGGTGGCCAATGCGGGGAGACTCACCACACAAAACCCAAAACCCACACCACACAGCCAACAGCCCATGCGGACGGACAGACGGAACATTGTGCCGAAAGTAACACAGGGCCATCTCCTTATCGTCCCTGTCCAAACAGCGCACCATCCGAGTCGATCCGGCGAACCGATACCACAGCGTCCATTCCAACTGGTCTGATGCGGCCAGTGGCTGAGATCGAATCTGGCAACGGATGCAAATCAGGGGCTAGATCCACAATGTCGCCGGGCCCGCGCGACCGAAGAAACGGAATGGGAGAATGAACAGCTATTCTGGGGCCACCCCCACGCCATCGACACAATGGTACACTTCGCTGTTGAGGTCCTACAGATAGGCCGAACGGAACGGTGTGACGCAAACTTCTATCCCAGTACCACATGCTCGAAAAGTATGCATCAAATTTGGGATATATAGACCTACTGCCCGGACAGAGGCTCGAAAATATATACCAACACAGA
>Ga0302179_10002043_pt1 | contig 11886 bp, 5 predicted proteins | sample I_Palsa_E3_1_FD_198788 | JGI IMG/M metagenome (GOLD analysis project Ga0302179, IMG submission 198788) | Peat permafrost microbial communities from Stordalen Mire near Abisko, Sweden - I_Palsa_E3_1 | ecosystem: Environmental > Terrestrial > Soil > Palsa > Peat permafrost | place: Sweden: Abisko...
CACTTGCATAAGGGCCTCATGGAACATGAACCAGATTGGTTGCTGTTGTCTCACCTTGGCGACTTCATCCCTGAGATCGCAATAATCGAAGATCCGTTCAAACCAGTCGAGCAAGGCGGATTTTCGTTTGGCAGATGGATTTACCCTGGAGTCGATGGTGACACGCGGAGGGTGATACGAATCTGTAACGGGAAGGAAATTCATATCGAAATAAGCGTGATGTGATTTAAAAGCAGCAGGTGATTGCGTACGATAATATGAAGTGCCAAGGAAATTTGCCAGATGATTCAGAATGAGACTTAATTCGGAGGAGTGATCGCAATGGGACTGCTTCGCCGAAAGTCGAAAGCGATGTGCAAATAACATTGCCTTGAACGCTCTTTGATATGTCCGCCGGATGTCCCGCAGTGAGCTTGTAAAATGGCGGTTCAAGTACTTGGCCGCAGTAGACGCAACCTCCAATCTATTCCCCAAAGTCTCTTTCTTCCACTCCCTGAAGAGCTTGTCAATCGGGATCGTCATGAGATTCGATTCTGTATCGGGACCCTTATATTTTACTTGAAATCCGGTGTGTAATGGGCGAATGCATGTCTCCTCTTTGAATAAAGGCTCTCGTTGCTCAAAGTGTATCTCAATGCGATATGCACCCCTCTTGAGCGGAAGCGGAGCAGATACAGCGTCTGGAGCATCTTCCTCGTGCCAATTTCGATTGAGCACGGTCCAATATTGTTGACCATACCGAAGTGTGACAAGCCATCGATTGTGTTTCGCTTTTTCGAAATCCGGGGCCTTGTTGTCTGGCTGATGATATCCCACGTAAAATGTATATTCCCCATCATTTTCAACCAAGAGCACACCTGACCAGCAGACGGTGAAGGGTTGAGCACCACCCAAATGTTGGCCATTGATATCACGCATAGCAAATCCATTTCGGAGCCCAACAAACTGTTGTTGTGCAGTTGTGAGATTGACTTGGAACGGAGGCAAGATAGTAGGAATGGGGGCGTTGTGTTCATTACGGCTGTCTCCTCCAAACAACGTGAGATCCCCGCTAACCTCTCGCCAGATTGTATTCCCTTGAATTCTGTATTCTGCCAAAAGTCCCGTCCCTATTAGCCCATTCAGTGCAGCAAAAGCTCCGCCCGAGATATGAGGCTGCCAAGTGTACTCTCGAGGGGGTTCGCCGGAGTCATGTTCCCAGTGTTCAGGCGAAGTAGGCTTGTTTTCGTCTGCCAGAAGATGTCGTATGATTTCCCACGCAACGGCATGACCCTCGTCATTCTTTCCATCCGTCACGGATGCAACATGATCTGCCAGATGCTGAGCAATTACTTCGCAGCGAGAATAAAAGTTAACAAACTCGGTCCTGAACAGCGAGAATCGAACTTTTTCGGAGGGTTCGTGAATGAGTTGCTCGACCACATGATTGAAATTGGCAAAAATGGGAGCAAATGGAGCCAGTGCTGCGCGAGGCGCAAAGTATAGAGTCTGTACTGCTGCTGCCTCGGCTTCGTTCAATTGACGAATATCACTTAATTTATGGATTACAGCTTCATCGGTCAAAGGAAGCTCCGTCCACAATTCCTCATCCTCTTCGTCGTAACGGAACGGTCCGTGATGAGGCGCATGCCACAACCGTGGTACAGTGTTTTCCTCCGGTAATCCAACCTTGAATCTTCGGCTCTCTTTCCTTACTCTGTGACCGTCCGCCTTCAAAACATATGGAAAGAAATGCTCCGCAAGTCTCTTGAGAACTTTGTTCTTTGCATGGTATCCGAGTTGATGGAACCCTTTCTCAATGCGCTTCCAATCCCATTTCTCACGTTCCGCCTCATTGATATTGACTTCCAACAGCTTCTTGCGTAGCTTCCAAAGATGGTCGTCATGATTGTCTGGATAATTTAGCGGCTCGACCTCTGACTCTTCCGGCGAAGGGAGCGGGAACGGATCGTCGCCATGGAGATGCCGATTTGTAGTAAAAAGGAAAATAATCTCCCCAATTGTGAATTTCGATGCACATATTTTGGCGAGAATCTCGGAAAATCGTAGAGTGCTCGTAGGTTTTGCGAACCAAGGATCGATATCGGTGAATCCGGCCAGATGGGAAAGCTGGTTGATTGTATTAGACAGTTCCTTTCGGAAACCATGGCCGCGAGTTGAACACTGGAAGCGAGCTGTAGCATAGTCGTCGATGTGGTCGAGGAGAACACGGACGGCCCAGTCCCAGTCGTTTGCGGAGGCTACGGGATGAACCCAAAGAGCCAGTATCTGAGTTCTGGTTTCGGGTAGGTCATTCGGGTTAAGACTTTGGAAAGGAAATCGTGAAAGAGGGAGGTTGAAGTCATCCCGCAGCATGATAAGAGCTGCCAACTGACGAACGAAGTCAGGGTTGACAGTATTGCCAATGAACAGTGAGAGAACATTGCAAATATCTGCCAACAGCAGGAACGTTAGTTTCGGTCCCCGCAAGTACTGTAACTGACGCCATAAGCGAATAAATACGGCTAATTTATGGAACAGGATGATCGGATCCACTGTCGAGATGAACGAAAACCGCAACTTTTCAAGACAAAATGGCTCGCAGTCGGGGAATAAACTTTGTACGTCGTCTTCCCGGACTTCATCTCTCACGAAAGGAACATAGCGACATCTCCATAGTTCAAGAAATTCGCAATACGATAGCCCTGTCCGCTTCATGAATTCAGGGACACTGAACAGGATTTGACGCCAATCGTCGGTAGTGTTGTCTAATTCATATAACTCGAATGTGAATCCAGTTGGTAGATTTCCAGAATATAGCATCGAATATTCGTCAGATGATATACCGAAATATTCCAATGCAATGTCCAAACGGACGGGAAACCGCCATAAACTTCGCTGGAAATCAATTGGCTCAAGGGATGCATCTATTGCCAGTTCCGTGATATCTTCTCTGAAATGCCGCATGGTCTGATACCGATCTGTTCCAATGTGCTGTAAGTACGTCCGACAAAGGTCGAGCGACTTGGAATATGGCAACGTTGGCGCAGTAAAACACCGTTTGAGGGTCTCGTAGATAGCAGGATCCGCAACTGGCGTAGCAGGCGAGGAATGTTCTGGCATTGTGGCGAACATAACGGTAGGATCATAACCTCCCTTTCCAATATTGTACCCAGCAAGGGAATTGGCGTTCGTATCGTGCACTGCGCCGCAACCGCTGTCTGGTGCACCACCCAAAGCTTCCAGACTTTCATTGACCAGATCGATACACGGGATAGAGCTACTCAGATTCGCCGCAGTAGCATGCAACGCCCCCAAAGGTCCTCGTCGTCTCGCAATGTAATCTCCCAGATTCGTGCCATTCATGGACAATCCAAGCATCTCATGGAGATACTGCACACTCCCTAATGGAGACAAATGAGGCGGAGGGATACAAACCGTCAACATCCCATCGGGATTGACTGGAGAAAATCCCCGTGCAGGTCCATCTCCAACAATTTTCGGTGGAGGGCCCAATGCCAATGATAAAGCATGAATGGCTCGCGCATGCGGATATGCGATCGTCCCAGTCAATGCAGTTTGGAAATTGTCAACGGTGAGATCGTTGATTAGAGAGGTAGACGTGTATCCTCGAGCGTACAAAGCTTCCATGAGAGAGAATTGGAGTTGAGGTTGGCCGATAGAAGTGACTTGGTAAAGCGCCGTTATTATATCCAGTGCTTGCTTTAACCATTTTCGTGCGGTTTCGCTTTGCGGGAATATCACATGGAGGGCTACTTCCAGCGCCGTTTGATCTAACGGGGAAGAGAGATCGAAGCCACCGGGGTGAAGTTGATTGTACTCCGCGATGAAAAGTTGCAATGCATCCGAAACTGGGACGTTGGGTATATCAACGAGACCATTGAGAGCAGGCGCCGTGGTCAATTGGATGGGAACTTGGAAGAACTTGTTCAATCTTTGGATCCAAGATATGGCCCTCTGAGTTGGACTCCCAGGAAGCGTGAACGAAGGAAGTAAATCGGGATTATCGATGAAAAATCTCATCCATGTAGAGTCGGTGATTTGTGCCAAATCCGCGACCGTTCGAAGCCCAATCATTGTAATAATTGCGTTGACAAGAACCGTGTTTCCCTCCGTAATGGTTTGCAGCACCAAATGGAGATACGCCAACGGTTGCCTGGCAATAATTCCTGTTTCACCCATCCAATACGAGGCATCAATTTTGCCATCCGAAACTGCTCCGGTGTAATTCAGCCACCCTGTTCCCACTCCGGATGAATTGTCGACAATAGCTGAGATGGGCGGCGCCAAAACCACCCTGGGCAACGACCCTCCAACAGCACCCAAAGCAGCCAATCTCCGTGCCGCTTGTTCCATAACCACGGGGGGAGCAGGAATAGTCACCGGTGTGATTTGAAGGTCGAGAAACCCGGCGTTAAAGTCGTTTCTAAAGGCCGTCTGTGATTGCGCAGCGGACAACATCAATGCAACTTTATACCGCTCTTCAACCGCAATTTGAATCGGCAGTGCAACGCCCAACATGTAGAAGTATTCGGCGGGCACATAGATTGACGGATTCAGCGGGGCAAGTTGTCCAATTGCATCAGGGATCCCAGTAAGCAAGACAGAGGCTTCTTTGTAAGTGATGGGACTTGGTGTTAAGGCCGTGTCGATGGGGAAACGTAATTCCATGGTTGTCGCCAAGACGCTAAGCCGCTCGCAAAATATGGCCGCTGAAGCGCTGTAAACGTAGCCCGCCAGTCTTAATGCCTCTGCATCATGACTGGCCCGATACCCGAACAATTGGCCCTCGAATTTCAATCTAGCTTGCTCCGTCGCTTCAACAATATACGACTCGTTTTCTGGAACGGTGTAGAGATCTGATATAGGCAGAGGGGAGGCTGGCGGGGGGAATAAAGTCCTATTCCAGACGATCTCTGCAGCGATCTGGTGACATTGCGCTGTCGTCAGAGGAGTATTGCGAACTTCAAGCCGATGTAATTCATGTTCCACGGTGGGGTGGTTCAGTGAAAGGACGAGATTGATTGCATCGACCAGAAGCCTGAAATCGGGAGGTTGACCCGTTGCCTTGAGCGGAACAAATGCAATAGGATTCTCCTCGAGACCGAGATTTCCTGCTGGTATCGGGATAATAGCACTTGCAGGTAATGCCAAGTAATCGGCCTGAATAGGGGACAAAGCGACCATGAGTTGAGTAGTGATATGGTATTCGACATTCGTATCCAGGAGAATCAAACCCGCGCGCTCTAATTCCAATCTTAGATGAAAAGCATTTGTCCCACGGTGGTCTAGATGGCTCGTCGGCGGATCAACGACAATCACTGCCGTTGCCACAGATTTCAGAATCGGATCTCCAGCGTCGTGTGCCACAAAATCCTGAATTATAGAGTTCTCGAACGTAGGGATGATGCCATCGACAATTGCGAGAGGATGAGAAGGTACGGGAACGCCTATAGCGGATCCGATTTCGACTCCGTCGATACTGTTCTCAACTGTAAGGTCGAAGACTCGTATTCTGAGGCCCTGGAGCGCGCGAGTGAATGTCGCGGCGATCACTGGTGAAGTGGGAATAAGTTTCAGGATTATTAGTTCCGGCATCGTGTCTACTGATTAGTCGCTTGCAAATGGCAGTGTCCCCGAAGAGTAAGGGTAGCTACTCTGGAACTAGCGACTCGAAATAACGTCCGATGAACTATGTCAAAGTCGAAATACTATCGAAGGCTGCGAATGCGTCAGCTTCGAATTTTCTCGATACTGCTCAATTAGGGAAGCTCCGTGAAAGGTACATACACGCTCGAAGTAATATACACCTCAGAAGGTGTCCCGACTTGATTGCTTTGCTCAAATTCCTCAAGAGGATATCCCTATTGTAGTTTCGCGATGTTTTGTTTTGATCTCCCGTTTCTGAGTTTCAAGCCTACGTCAGCGCCCCCCCAAAAAACGAAAGTCAACCTCACAAATAGCCGCTCTCTGCGATGACGAATCTGTTGAATCTGTTCTCCCGAGATTCTCTCTCAAATCCGTCTCTTTGTAAAGCAAAGATACAATCTCTTTCCACAAGCCGCGTCACCCAAACTTTTTGAGAAGGCTGGATGAGGGAGGCGCGCCGGCGTTTATTGGTCAAGCAGGGTCCGTTGTTTACGTCCAAGCGCAAGGTTCGTGCTTGCGCTTGGACCTTTTTTTCTGGTTCCGGATTCATTTGTGCGCCTGGGAAAAAAGGTTCGAATGGGAGTTAATTTGTGGATTGGAAAAGGTTATTTGGTGTTTGGAGGATTGCGCGAGTGGTGTGGCGCTAACCTAAAATCCGGGGTCATTTAAGTCTTAGCGGCCGGACGGAATCCCTGGATAATTAATTGGGAAAAGAAGGCACAGGGACTAGATTGACTTGGAAAAAGAGATTTGATATTGATATTTCGATGATGTACTGATTAAGCCACGTATTCGGTTTCATACCCATGCAATACTATTCATACAATGCCTATTGCCCATCATCCCGCAAACGCCAACCCAGCCCCAAATGTCCAGTCATATTAGATATACCCCACGAAGTATGAAAAGCATACACACACTGAGATGAACTCCCTCTAAACACTCCTTCCTCTAGGATCACCGACCTTATTACCCTGTTCCCCCGCCCAACTTTTCCACAAGCCAACAGCACGTTTCCTCCTTTCCCCAGTCCCGGTATCGACTTCATCGTCCTCACTTTCACTCACCGCTGCGCCGGATGAACTATTTGGTGTCCATAATCCTGTGCTGGGGGAATTGGTCTCGGAGGCGGCGCGGAATAAACCTGATGTGGTGCGCACACTGAGAGACAGATGACGACCCATCGTGACGGGTTGGTACCCCCCTGTGGGCGGTGTGGTCTCGGATTTTATTGAAGGAGGGAAGGCAGCGAAGCTCCTTGATCGAACGGGGTGGTATTCCAGGACTCGTTTGTCGGGTATTATAGGTGAGCGAGATTGAGATGATTCTCGTGAATGTGACGAGGATGTACTGCCAAATGCTTTTGACCCGGCAAAGGGAGAGGATGAGGAAAGGTGAGCGGTGTTGGCTTGGAGAAGTAATTCGTATTCGCATTGGGAGGGGGTTGTTGACGGCGTCGCAGGTCGTAGTACCGCCATTGATAATGAGGATATAGGGATATCGATCAATACTGGTTTCCCAGTCAATGCCCCCAAGAGAGCATTGCACCCAGCCCCATGCGTTACTACAATCACCACGGTCTCTTCTCGCTCCTCTGTCTCCTGTTGCTGTTGGAGGAGCCCATTCTTTGGTCCCATCCCATCTGGTCCATCCACGTCCTTTCTCTCCCCCCTTGCACTAGTATCCTCAGCCTGATAATACCGCAACAGAGCCTTGAATCCCCTATCGAACCGTTCCCGCATACTCCCCCATTCCTCGCCATATTCGCCTCCGTCGCCAAACTTCAACGAATCCCACATCCAATCCACTGTGATCCCCTGCGTCCGACCCGCCAGCCCTGCCAGCGCAGAAGAACATAACTGCCTACTCGGCGGCGGGGGATCAATATCGGTATAATAATCCGGCGTCAACCATTCGCCTAACCAGCCATCGACTCTTAACAGACATTTCTCTTCCACGGTGGTAGATAATTGCAGTGCCGTCTGAATACATCGTAAAAAGGGGGAAGTGTGTATCACCACCCGCCTGCGCGGACGATGCGTCCCATTCGTCGCAGAGGAAGTCGTTTCGCTGGGGGGCATTGTAGCAGGTTCAGATACACTGGATGTAGTGAGAGGAGACAAAGTGGACTGTATTGCCGCGCCGGTCTGTCGAGCCTGGGCAATGCCCTTGGCCGTAAGGGGCGGATCATAGGGCGTCGGAGAAGATAAATGCCATTCTGGGTCAAACTGGTCTAATCTCGCCCCGTGCCTGAGAAAGAATATTGTTGATGGAGACGGCATTCTGCTGGAACAGCGGGCCGCTGTTTGTGGGAGCGGGAGAGCGAACAGCGGTGGGCGAACAACGGTGGCCGTGGGAAGAATGGGAAAAGCCGATCGCAGCACGTGCAAAATCTTTGAAATGAGGGTCGGTGAGTCAGCGAATCAAGATGAGCGGCCAATCATTTGCGGCAGGTCGAGTGAGTCAAAAATGTCGGGGACTGTATTGGTGATGGGAAGGGAATTAGTGTAATCGGCATTTAAGGAGTTTGTTGCCTTCAGTCTCGCTGTTCATGTGTCTCTTCCAGACTTAAACAGGTGCATCTTTCCCTAGCTTCGTATATAAACGTGAGAGCAAATCATGAACTCCCTTTAGTCTTCAGATCGGCGATTGCCGATCAATCGTCTGTCTCAGATATGAATTAGCCTCAAACAGTAACAGGCACCACACTAACAATCCCTTCACAAAGCAAGTCTTTCCGTCCAAGCAATCATTCTCACATCCCAAAGTCTACAAAATCAAGCAACTCATCCAAGCAATCCAAAACCACACACCCCTTCCCTCCCAAACACATCCTAAACCATCTCACTTTCCTGGGGATTCCACTCAGTTGGATATCTTCCCTGAACATTATTTGGCGCTTCCCCCGCATCAGTCTCATTTTCCTCTTCCGCCTTCTCCTTCTCCGCGTTCGTTTTATTCTCCGCGTTCGTTTGTGTTTTTTCTGCGTAATGTTCGACACCTTGGACGACTTTGTATAGCATCGCGCCAAACAAGGATCCCATGAATGGTCTAGCATCAAATGTCAGAAATCTCTAGGCTCACAACGAAGGGCGCCCAATGTAAAAGGATCCCTCTTTCATGGCACCCGGGGAGAGTACCCAACGAAGTAAAGCCAATCATATCCATCCCAGTGTCTTGCCACAATAGCAGCACTAAGAACGCGCGCAGGATTAACCCCCCCACCAGAAAACGGGGCAGCAACCAATTCAATGGTAATAAGCGTCACGCCAATAACCACCTACCATCAGCCCATCCCCTCCACATTCGTTCAAGGAACAACGTCGGAACAGGAGCAGGGTTGTTGTCAGATGGGAAAGTACCGGTCCGATGATATGTGTATTTGGGATATGCAGCGGTAACATCAGAACTGTGAAACACAGAATTCCTGTCAAAACAGCTTCAAGGAATAGACCTTCTGCGGTCGTCGTATCTCTTGCCTACAATTTACTTCCCTTAACGCCTGTTCCTCAGATGATATACATACGTTATGTCCTTTAACGGCAGATAGGGGGACGTGTAAAGGGGCCAGACGAGAGCAGTGTTGACGACGATATTGGAGGGCAGGACAGCGGCGAGGAGGTATGTCCCTGCTATTGCCCCGGCGAATTGTGCGATGAACTCCAATACTACAGTAAGTCAGACAGGGAAAATAGGATAAGGATTATCCAAGTAGAGGAAAGACGGAATGGGACTCGAGGGACCCGCGGGGGGTTACTTGTGCGATTGAAGTGGAGCGTTCCGGCGATGAAGCAGGAGAGTGAGATGGCGGGATTGAAGACACTGCCACTGATCCTAACGAACAATATCGCCACAGAAATCAATGCAAGGCCCTACCGTCATTCCCCATCCAAACCCCCATCCAATCCACCATCCAATCCACCATCTGAGGCCACCATCTGAGGTCACCATCGCCAGATGGCCGGCGCTAGGGCTTTCGATGATTGTGGGACGCTAGAAACTTACCTGCGAGAAAGCGACGTAAAAATATTGACTTGAAGATGCAGAGTCATACGCAACTACATACCACCATCAACACACCACTCAAGAGCCCCCTTGTGACACAAGGGACATTGGAAGGGGGAGCAGACGAGCGAAGTTTGTGCCACCGAGGGCAAGAAAGAGAAAGATTGCTGTTCCAAGGAATTCTCCAAACGCGCAAAGGAGATCATTTTTGAGCCCGAAATTTGGACGTTTGTTTTTCCCTCTTGGAGAAAAGCGTGATGACCTTTGCGCGGGGTGTTTACTTTCCGACATGCTTAGAGTGAAATTGTGCTGCTGGAAGTCTTATAAGCAATATGTTGAGGTGAGAGGGTGAGAATTTGGGATGGGTTGTGTGGTGTTGTAAGCAAGTGATTTGTGAGGATTTGGATGACGCACGGTGGTGGCGGATGGAGATGTGATTTGCGGACATGGGGGATAGTTTGGTGGATTTGGGGCAGGAAATTTGCAAAATGGGAAGAAATGTTCATAATTTGAAGGGAAAATGGACACTATATTTCTGATAGCGTCATACATATGTACTTCTCACGTGCTGCTGGCGATGACAATCAGTGATCAGATCAGATCAAGTGCATCTGTCATTCGCGAATGCCATTCCAGGCGGAGTGCAAAGGCGTCACAGTTGGGGAACGAACATCAATGGAAATAATTCAACTTTTCTATGTGACTTTTCACACGTCAGATTAACATCAATAGAGATCCGAGCTTGCGACGGATAACTCTCACTTACGACAAGTAAGTGGTATTCCTCTTCGGCTCCCGTCGATCTCACGCAATTTATTACATATACTCGATCGCCGATAAGCTCCAATTATTTAAAGTTACAACCTTAATTCTGGGCGCCCGTCGGATCACGCGACCCCATCTAAGAATAGGTGGACAAGTTCGGTTCCGTAATCCCATTCCTTGGTCGACGTCTTAAACTGTTTGCCCGATCCGTCGCCGCAGCCGAGGGCCATCAGCATCATGAAGCCACCGTTCGTTCTGAGTCTCTCGCTATTACCTTATGCCTCCGCAATCAACGTCGATCCAAGTTCGAGAAGTACTATCGGAGGGAATGCAAGGGTTGACCGTAGGTTCGTTGATAGCGGCTTCAAGGGTGGCTATAGAGAATTTACTTTCTTTTTATACAGGGAATCAACCTGGAGGGACGCCCGGTATCTTTGACATTGCTAATTGGTACTGGTGGATGGGCGGAGCTGCCTGGAATGTACTCCCCGAACAACCTTTCCCAACTTGCCCTCCAAATCCATCTGTGGAAAGTGATCTAACTACATTTACTAGGCTATGATGCAATATTGGTGGATAACAGGCGATACGCAATACAACGCTCTCATCACACAAGCACTATTATGGCAAGTCGGCGACGGATGGGACTACATGCCCTCCAACCAATCCACCAGCGAAGCCAACGACGACCAAGCATTCTGGGCCCTCGCCGCGATGGCAGCCGCGGAAATGCGCTTCCCGAATCCGCCCCCCACTGAACCCCAGTGGCTTGCGCTCGCGCAGGCGGTATTCAATCAACAGGCACGGAGATGGGATGATGTATGTGGTGGGGGACTCAGATGGGGGATCAGTAGTTTTATGACGGGGTATACGTATAAGAATAGTCCCACTAATGGGGCACTGTTTGCTTTGGGTGCTAGACTGGGGAGGTATACTCAGAATGGGACGTATACTGCTTGGTCGGAGAGGATTTTCGATTGGATGGATGCTGCTGGTAAGTAAATCTCATTCCCCCTGTCCACATGTCCTTTGCGGGAGGCTGCTGCCAGGGATCTGATCTGGGGACTGATGGTAGGACTTATTGATCCTGATTTCAGGGTGTTTGATGGTGTCAGGGCAGATAATTGTTCTCAGATCGATGCCACCGAATGGAGTTACAACAACGGCCTTCTCCTCCTTGGCTCCGCCTTTCTCTACGACCTGGTCCCCCCTTCGCCCCAATCTCAAAGCTCACTTCTAGACCAACGATATGAAATGGAAAACCCGCGTCGACGGCTTTCTCACCGCCCTCCAACCCCGCTGGTTCCAAAACGGCACCCTCTGGGAAGCCGCCTGCGAACCCACCCGCGCCTGCGACCCCGACCAACTCTGTTTCAAGGGATTCCTAGCCCAATACATGGCCCTCACAGCCCTTCTCATCCCCTCCACAGCGCCAACGATATTCCCCCTCCTAGCGTCTTCGGCGCC
>Ga0302179_10002044_pt1 | contig 11885 bp, 16 predicted proteins | sample I_Palsa_E3_1_FD_198788 | JGI IMG/M metagenome (GOLD analysis project Ga0302179, IMG submission 198788) | Peat permafrost microbial communities from Stordalen Mire near Abisko, Sweden - I_Palsa_E3_1 | ecosystem: Environmental > Terrestrial > Soil > Palsa > Peat permafrost | place: Sweden...
ACTACTATTGATGGCCAGTCTCATTGAAGCACACACCCACAAAGTAGAGTATCACCGCCACCGCACAGTTCTCCAAAACCAGCTGCAGGTAGTTCATCTCCGCTGCATTCGAACTTGTTTGATGATCCCGTGGGTCCCGCCGCTTTGACCGGCCGTCATGGGTAGTAATCTCCGCACCGGAAATCAGGGCCCTTGCAATTGTCCGCCAATTCAAGACCTGTCTCGAAATAGCCATACCTTGTATCCGCGGAAGTATAATATACCTTCCGCGCGCCATTATGGTCGATACCTCCGCGCGACAGCTTCAGCAGAACTTCACATCCTAAAGACAGGTACCAAGATGAAGGTTCCTCCTCCCTCGGGAGAAAGAATGCTGATGGTAGTTATTCACACTGGCCCTGATCGGTCTTTCCGCCGCACTCACCACCGCCATCCCAGCATCAACCCCTCTCGAAACCCCCGCCACAAAAACCCTCCTAACAATCCCCCCAACACCCCTCATCGAACTCAACCCCGCCATCCCGCTCCCTTCCTCATGCCTTACAAACAACCAAAAGATGTGCTGTTCCCGCAGCAGCACCTGGTTCGCATGTACCTCCGGGTTCCATCTCCCGATATACACTTTCCTGCCCGATATTATTAAACGGCAATGGTGTCCGTCGCATTATTGTCCGTTTGAGGGGCAGTGCTTTTATTGTCTGGGACAGGGCGTGCCGAGGAGTAATGACACCAAGCCGGTTGGGACGGGGCTGGAGGGACGCGCTGTTTTGGAATTGGATGGGAATAATTGTCCGATTGCGTATTGTGGGGTGTTGTAGGAGGTGTTTACGCGATGGAGACGGGGTATTTTAGATCTACGGATTCAATTGGAGAAGAAGGGGGGTTGAATTCACGCGACGAGCGCGTGAGCTCACTGGTATCACTGGTATCGGAAGTACAAGGGGTTTAGTTTTGCATTCTTCAAATTCATGTTTAAAGTTAAATTGCCACAGCCACCGCTCAGTTCTCACTGCTGGGAGGTTATTTTCCTCATCAAAGTTTATTTATGCGAGTCAACAATTCGGGCTGCTCGGGCCCTGTAAACAAAATATCGCGGGCAGTTTCTGGTCTTTAGGCTAAAGCCCCTTCAGATACTGGGCCTCTCATTGGCATAACATCTCTCCTGACTAGCGACAGCCCGCCGCATCCATCTGAAGCGATCAGGGGGTACGTACCTTTTCCTCAACCAATCAAACCACGCCAAACTGCGCCGCAAATCCCGCCGTCATCATCGCCGCCATCCAAAAATCGCCCCTCATCACGCAAACCATGTCTCCCCATCCCCGTCCACATCCACAATGATCACCCCCTTCAGCATAACCCAAGCCTGGGCCGCCTTCCTCTTCGTTCTCCCCAATCCACCTCCATGTCCTAACAAACACTAGATCGTCACACTTGTCTCCACGACATTTGCCTCCATTCAATGGACCCGCGTGATGGAGTATCATTTACCTATCCCTGTGGAGTTGGCGGGTCTGTGTACTGTTGCGCCGGTGTTGAATTTATTGGTTCAGCCGGTGGGACATGTTTGGTTGCGGAAATATGCGGAAGATTATACTGGGAATGCTGTCAATGTGTTGCATGTACGGTCCCCGTGCTTCCGGAGTTTGTTCGATGCGCTGGGAGAGTGTATTGGGGATGCTGACGGTGGGTAGTTGGGGACTCTCGGAGTGGGCTTTCTGGTCTTTGATGCGATTCTAGCGAGCATGGCAGCTGAACGAATACAATACCAGGTATATGCAATGGACTTGAATTGGCGGGAAATGTTCGTACGGAAATCCCTGGACATAGAGTCCATTCAAAATTCAGTAACGTCCCTTTCCCTGCCTCGCCGCTCTTATCATCCACTCGCTAATAGTAGCTCCACTGCTGTGGCTTCATGACTACCAAGGATCGCGCATATCCATTCCCTGGGAAAGGCGTGTCTCCCACAGCCTGCACCGACACTTACGGCTTCACATCTCCCTGTTCGCCTGCTCTCGAGAATCTCGCGCGCAGCGCAGCACTAACCTTCTTTCTCGTTACATTAGCATCCATTCTGACTAAGGTATCCCCCCGTTTAGTGCAGGTGACTTATACAAGGTTATGTTCTCGTATATCATTATCCGGTTCGAAATATTGAAGGCGCAGTTCCCGCAGGAGGTGGAGAATCTGTTTGAGTCGGGCACGGGGGAGGATAGGAGTGTTTATGGGGAGGATACAGGGCTGATTTCGGGGAGGAGACAGCATCGGTTGTATAATGGATTGGAGCCGGGGAGGAGTGGGCCTGGAAGTTTGGTTGACAGTGTTGATTGAGGGGGTTGGATGAGTCTATCAAATTGGCGTAGGTGGACAGGTGGGTCTTTGTCATATCCCCTGCCGTCTTAGCTTCTTCCATTGTATCTTCTGGAAGACAATGTTTGGATATTTAATTAGGCGGAGGAAAGGTATTAGATAATGTTATCGGGATGGGATTGTATCTCGTGGACGAACGTTCGGATAATTCTATGCAGGAAGGAGATGAAAGAATATACGGCTTAAGCGGGAGGCCTTCCTCTGTAACTTGACGGAATTATATGCGTCTAAGAATTCTTAACACTGAATATACCGAATACGAGAAATATGGTTGGAGAAAAGCTCGCGCGCGGGATGCCTCACCTCCTTCTCAGTCGCCTGGAGCTTGGCTTTACTCCACGTGCTGCCGCTAATTCTCAGCATCTGGTCATCAAACCATATCTGCTGCGCTCTCAAATTCAACATCAACCATCAGCGGCACATCCCCGGGCTTGAAAGCTGTTCCTCGATCGCGCGACCAGTCGGAGGCCAATCCCTCGCCATGTGCGTCCGCCACGGGCTCAATCCAATGACCGTCCCTGCCCAAGGATATTAAATCCTCCCAGATCTAGGTGCGCTAAAATTATCCAATCGCCGCAGATCAGATTAGATTTGGTGTGCCTGAAAATTGCGAATGCGACTGATTTTCTTGCACCGCCTCGATGATGGCAGGTCAACAAACCACGCATCCTCAAATCCGTGGCTTTTTCGTCGTTGAAAATGGCTCACAAAACAGCGCAACGAAGGACCCGTCCCTGCCACTCATACGCATGGAAAATGGACCAATCACTTGTGGTGTTTACACACGTGTTGGTGTTTGCGACGGTGTCTCGCCCGCGCGAGGGTCGATGAGTGTTCGGAGACCGATTGATCGGTGCAGATTTGCTGTCGTCTAATGTGGAACATTCCGCCACTGATTAACGTTGCTGTGCCTATGGGCCAATGGAGTCTACGTCTATGTGCACGGGATACACGTACAAATCCGAGGCCAGAGGTTGTCGTAAATCGGTATTTAATCGAGCTTTCCCAGCTGAAGACTTTTCGACTCGTCCGCCACTGCACCCGCCGTTCTGCACTCGAACAGTACAGTACCTCGCAGCCAAAGTACCCCGACACTAAAGTTATACAACTACAACACTAGTTGGTTGTCGTCGACGAAATGGCTTTCGCACCCCATCAGTTCGATTATTTGCTTGCAATGGGCTTTATTTTTGCGTTCCTTGACGCATATAATATCGGTGCCAACGACGTTGCTAATTCGTTTGCGACGTCCGTTTCCTCACGATCCTTAAAACTGTGGCAAGCATGTATTCTCGCTGCCATCGGGGAGTTTCTCGGAGCAGTCCTCCTTGGAGCCCGTGTCACTGGCGCAATCAAAAACAACATCGGTAATTCCCCTCAATAAGTAACTTTTGCTGAGAATAGTTCCCATTGGGGCGTTTGAACAGAATCCATATGTGCTGATGTTGCTTATGGTGTGTGCATTGATCGCAAGTTCAACGTGGCTCATGCTGGCGACTATCATGGGTCTTCCTGTGTCGACTACGCATTGTATTGTCGGGGCTATTACCGGAGGCGGTATCGCTGCATTGGGATGGAATGGTCCCAACTGGGGTTGGCAAGGCGGTCAAGGAATTGCTGCCATTATTGCTTCCTGGTTCATCGCTCCTCTTGTGGCCGGAGGATTCGCCACAATCATTTATTTGCTCACTAAATACCTCGTCCTTGAGAGGAAGAACCCTCTTCAAAAGGGAATGATTGCTATTCCTATATACTTTGGATTCACTCTTGGCATTCTGACCATGATGATTGTGTGGAAGTACTGCTCTCGCTGTTAAAACGGATGCTGATATTTAGGGGTGCTCCCGGATTGGGTTTGGATAACTTGTCCAACGGTGCGATTATCGGAGCCGTTCTTGGAGTCGCGGGAGTGACTTCGATCGTCTGCATTGTATTCCTACTGCCCTACTTCCATCGTCGTCTCGTCAAAGAAGATTGGACGATCCGCTTCTACCACGTCTTCTGGGGACCCGCTCTTCTTTTCCGCGGTCCTGTCCCTCCCCACCCTACGGACGCCAATGTCCAAGTCGTCCAAGATTTCTACCGCGGAAAGATTACCAAACAAGATCTCCAGAAATCGGCCCTGGAGCAAGATGTCATTGCCACGAAGGAAGCGAAAGAGGAAGGACCCGCTCCCGTCAAAGAGACTACTTCGTCCTTGGACTCGCCTACGGAGACCAACGCCCGACCTCTTGCGGAAGTCGACCGACCGGAAGCGTTTTACAAAAGTCCCAGTGCTTTCTGGCAATTCCTCAAACGCACTGTCTTACGTGGTATGTTTGTTGAAGTCGTCGAGGAACAGAGTCGTTCAAATGGTTCCAGACTTGATAATCTGTTGTCAAAGAATGTTGCCGAGACACATGCTCACGCACACAAATACGATAACAAGACCGAGTATCTCTATTCCATGCTCCAAGTCTTCACCGCCACCACTGCCTCTTTCGCTCACGGGTACCCTCCCCCCTCCCATTCCATGGAATAATACTAATTTAACAAGGTCCAACGATGTATCCAATGCAATGGGTCCACTAACAGCAATCTATCAAGTCTGGGAAACCGGCACCAGCGGCTCCCGACTCCCCGTCCCAGTCTGGATCCTCGCCTTCGGAGGCGCATGTATCGTCATCGGTCTCGCCACTTACGGCTACAACGTGATGCGCAATCTCGGCAACCGTCTGACTCTACAAACCCCCTCTCGGGGATTCAGTATGGAACTTGGCTCTGCGCTTACGGTCGTGCTTGCGAGTCGACTGGCTTTGCCGATTAGTACGACGCAGTGTATTGTCGGGGCGACGATGGCGGTTGGACTGTGTAATGGGAGTTATAAAAGTGTTAATTGGAGAATGATTGGGTGGTGTTATTTTGGATGGTTTATTACTTTGCCTATTACGGCGGTTGTCAGTGCTGTTTTGATGAGTATTATTTTGAATGCGCCGCATTGGGGGTTGACTTCTTGAGATTGGGGTGGGAGAATAGGTTATAGATAGCATTGAATAGATATCACGATGGATGAGGAAGATTGTGTAGAATGATACCAAAAAAATTCAAGTTGATTTCGCAAAGCATTGTTGGTATAGTACATTTAATGAACCACATATACATAATTTTATGGTCAGACTGGACCTAAATGAGTTTATTTCCTAATTCAATATTTATCCATCAAGATAATCTGAGATCCCCATCAAAGATAGACGAGTTATTATATCCACGATAACAATATGCCCATGCAAAGAGTGACTAAATCTGACAACACCAAAAAAGCATATGTCCGCCCATCTTTATACACCCGCAGCCACCTCAAACTCCCCCACCTCAAATTCCAAGTCGTCAACATCGTCCGTCCTAATACTCTTATCAACAACAGGCATATCCTCTGCACCACCTCCCCCTCTCGCAACATCAAACACACTATACCCATCACAATGTCCCATCCAACACCACTTCTGCAATTCCTTGTGCAAACCAGGATAATACTCTCTACTACTCTTCCTCAATTTCCCGCCCATAACACTCTCGAACCCACAATTCCGCATATCCCTCCTCGCAATAGCTCTATCTCTTCCCCGCAAGCCGCCCAAAATAGTGTTGATAAGCGCCACGTGCGAGGTGAGATACTCCGTTGCATGCCATTCCACACCGCCTTTGAACCCCGAGGGCACTTGGGCGGTGATCTTCGCCGACAGAGGGAAAGGCTCGTCGTGAGGAGTGGAGACGGGGATTACGTTCCGTGGATGGAGAAAGATCCAGAATGTGTCGCGACAGATACTGTTGATTTCGGCGTGCCATTTTTTGTATGGGCGGGGGATATAACTCTCTAGGAGGAAGTCGTGGGGTGGTACTTCTGGAGGGGGATCTGTTAGGTATGAGAGAATTGTTTGTGCGGACGACGGGTTCGCTGAAAGATGGGCCACTAGATGTTAGAATAGATGTCTGTGGGGAAGGTGGTACGCAGGAGGGTTGGGATTAGGAGACGGGTCGAGAATTCGGCCGGTTGTTTATCTGAGAAGAGGTTGTTTATTAAGAGGGGGAACAATGTGGTTGACGATTCTGAAAGTTCACTCAAACCAGCCTACCGTTAGTTTTCTTGGGTTCTCTGAGGTAAACCTCCGTGGTCGACAGCGCCTTAAGACAGAGTAAAATTTGATGAAGCACTGCATCGTCTTTCTCATTTCTCCATTCAATTCCCAAAACCTCTTTCAACAACCCAACCACCAATTCAAATCCTCTCTCGCTCAAAAACGCCTCAATCCACCTACCATCAACTTTTACTCCCTGGCTTGGCAATACATCATACTTTCATTCCGGAGTAATTGCCATAACTTTTTGACCATGCCCACATCAATATCCGCAACCTTAGTCTTCCCAAAATACTCTATTACATCGCTGACACTTTGCATTTCCATATCCCATACCTTTCCTTCGGTGAAAATTGCCGCCGGGTGTGCCTTGGTGGGACTTGCCGGAGTGAGTGTATTGTACTTTTTGCCCTTCTTGGGGGATTGAAGGTCGGCATTGCTTCCATAGCGGAACAATTTCGATGGTGATTTTGTGGGAGAATGAGATAGTGAGGATTGATTTTTTAGCATCTGTTTCTTGACGGAGGCGTCGACTGAGCGTAACTTGCACCTCAATTCACTGGGAATCGATCGGGAATTCTACCGTCAACAACACTCCAGACGGGTAAAGACCATGAGTTCCTCGAATTGATTATCCAAATCGTTATCCTGGGTTTTCAACATTGCGAGACTCTTGGTGATCCGTTTGTTTAATTTGGAAGGACTGCGGCCCATGATCTGAGCAACGAGATCATTCGGCTTGTTCTGCACATTTTCTTTGTTCGGATCAGAAATTGGGGCGCGTGGCCCGTCCACGACATCCCATCCGCTGGACCTCTCGGAAGAGGAAGACGAATAATTACTGCTTGTCGATTCAGCGTACTTCCAATTCGACTGTTCTGGCTGGAGGGTCAAAGCAGGCGCGGTTTTCTGTTTACTTGGCGACAGGAGTTTCTTGAAAGTTTGTTTGATGGGCGACGGAGGTCGCGATTGACCCATCATCGTTCAACGACTGGGATTAGTCCAAGTCCCGGATGGTTGTTGATAAGAAGAGTCAGCAGGCGGTGAGTGGGATTATATGATGCTTCGTGGAGGCGGGAGTAAACAAATCACACAGGAAATTAAAGCAACAGGTTGCTACGGTGATCTGTGTCCGGGGACGGAATCATCTAAGACGCTTCAACCGCCTCTCTGAGAGTTACACCGCATCTGTCTTGATCAATCGGCTAATAGCTGTACGTCATTCACCGCCGAAATTCCTGGATTCATTTATACTTCGCCTCCACAAACAGCCCGTCCATCGTCCCTTCCAATCGCCCTGAAGACGCACAAGAACCCGCAGCAGAGAGCTCCTGTCTCTCATTCACACACTAGACGATGACGGCGCCGGGACAAGGCTGGCGGGGCCCTGATTTCAAGTTCCTCAGCACGGGGATTTCATGTACGTGTCAGCTACTTCAGTGCTAATCCTAGACGCTCTCAATACTTATTTATCGCACTATGTTTGTGTTCTCGGCATGCAAGGGGCTTACGTGTAGATCAAAAATGTGGATAAATCAGCAGTGGAGGCAAGCACATATGAAGGAAAACTCGTCTTCCACGATTTACATCTGGAAGAAGGGGTAACTCCGCAATGCGGACGGTAAGTAACAGTAGGTCCTCGATCAACTGGGACTGCCCCTCGAAATCACAGAATCAGAGATCAAGACACTGGAAGTGCTGTTACCGTGGCACAGAGATTCCAAGGGCGGACTACGATTGACTTTGGTGGACGTTAATGTCGGCATCTACACCAAGGATTTGACTGAGGTAGACTTGATGTAATTGATATGTGTGCTTATTCAGTTCGAGGGAATGTTCAGTGAGGAACGAGAACAGAAATTGAAGGAACGGTTGCTGGCTGCGTGGGAGCTGGCCAGGACAGCGAAATTGAAGCCCAAAGTGCCGGAGGCGCAGAAGAGTAAATCGTGGTTCTCGGGATTGATTGATCAGAAAGTCGAGTTGGTATGACACATATACGTTCTAAAGCATCAGTATTGACTGTAGATGGCGGGTAATACACAGATCTTCTTGAAGAACATAACGATCCGATATACAGATCATGTCTCTGCTGATGTATCTCCGTCCTTGGCGTTTTACTGACTGTAGCATAAATATGGAGCAGAGATATATCTCAAGAACTTCGAAGTACTGTCCTCGAACCCCGAAAAGAAGAAAGAAGAGGGCTACAACGACGACACAAATCATGTCTTCAAGAAAGCCAACCTGGAAGAACTCTCGATCCGCCTGGACACCCTACAACCCTCTTCCTCTCCTCCCTCGTCCCCACCACCAGACCACACAAGTATCAACCAACCACACTTCATTCTCGCTCCCGTGAACGGCGAAGCAGACGTCGAAGTCAACAAACTCGCCTCAGGAATAGACCAACCCACCATCAAAATCTTCCCCCGCCTAAGTAACATCCAACTCAACATTGACGAAGAGCAATACAAAACGCTATTGCAGACCGTCGACTGGTTCGCTCAAACTCAAGTTCTTAGAAGTAACTTGAAACACCGACCCCATCGACGAATCTCCGAAGGCGAAGATCCGAAACTTTGGTGGAATTATGCTATCACCGCAATTCGACAAGTTATTTCCGAGCGAGAATCTCCGTATACTTGGTCTTATATTCTTAAACGCAAGGAAACAAAGACTGCCTACATGAGATTATTTGCGAAGAGGGAGTTGAAAGTCGCTACCCCGGTGGAAACACAGACTCTGAATAGTATGGAGCGGGAGTTGAATGTCAATGATATTAAATGGTTCAGAACGGTGACAAGACGGTATTTACAGATGCTACGGCATGAAACGGAGAGCGAAGACGATTCAGAGGTAAAGAAAGGGGCATGGGATTTGGCACGACAGCATTTGGGTGATTTTGCGACGAAGGATTTGGATACTGCACCCAGTAGTGGCGGGTGGCTTTCGATGGTTTGGGGAGGGTCAGGAGCCAAAAAGGAGGACCCACGGTGGGAGGAGACGGCGGAGGAAGTTGGATATGTCATGGGATGGTCCAATCCCAACGAGCACAGTTCTGTTGATTCCTCTGAGATGGAGAGATTGTCCTCAGAATCAGCTGAGCGGCCTTCGGAGAGTGATTCCAGACCATTGACCCCTGCACCTGCAAGAACGTCTATAGAAGTTTCACGACCCCCAGAATCCCCTCGCGACTCTCTCCCTGAAACACCTCAGTCATATTCAGCATTGGCCCAGAAACCACTGAAATTCGGTATAGAACACATCAGCTCTCGACCGATCAACGCCGACAACTTCCTCCTGGTCGATGTCCGTCTCCTTAAAGGAAGTCTTACCCTCCGACAAGATCACGGCACGAAGACTCTAGCGGCGATCAGCTTCAATGGCTTCCGTCCTATATTCCGAACCTTCACACAACCCCAAGAAAACGCTCCCCCAACATGGGAGTTTACGTCCAAACTCGCCAAACTCATTGTCACTGACGAATCGAATCCTCTCTCTAAGTTCAAGAAGATCGTTCAGGCCCCTCGACCCGCTGGAAATCTCGACGGAAGCGCTGCAGTCATTGAAAGTGACGACGATACTCCCCCTGATTTCGACGATCCAGCAATATGGGATAGCCCTCTTCTTTCGTTAAATGCTGCGAAACTGTCACCAAAGACAGGATACAATATGCGTGTTGAAATCAGACTGGAGGAGTCCTTGATTTTCTACCATCGAACATTCGTGGAGGAGATTGCACGGTTCTTCAGACCGCCAGATAAACACGAGACTTTGAATGCGTTGTTTGATGCCATGATGGAGGCTACAAAGGAATACGCGACGGAAACAATCGATAATCTACGCACGGCGGAACAGCCACTTACAAGGAGTGCTCTTGAATTTGCGATCACCGAGACAAAGGCGAACATCATTGAATTAAATCTCAAGGCCCCATTGATTATTTTCCCAGAGAAGTATTTCCCTTCTAGTGACTTTGTTAAAATAGTGTTACGGACGTTCAATCACGGTGTATTGGCTTAGATTTCGGAAAATTATCCATCAAGAATGCTGCAAGAGATGCCATGTCATTGCACGCTTTAAAACGATTGTCATTTGCGGAATTACACGACCGCGCTGCGGACATCTATTCTATCGACGTAGAGAACGTTCAGGTCGCAATATCAGGCTCAGTACCATCTCTGACTCTCCTCGGCGCAGAAGGCTGGGACGAAACACACCATATAATCCCCAAAATCTCGCTCAAATCATTCATCAAACTTGCATTCCGTCCTCCCAAGACCGTTCCAAGAGCTGAAATCTCTGCTATCACGGAAAACATGTCCGCTGCAATCTCCGATACACAACTCCAAGCTCTGCGAACTATAGTCCTACAACTAATTCCCCACCTCAGTGATCCTGCGCCGATACCGAAACTCACTGTCGAAGAGAGCGAACGGAAAATCGATCCTGTGTACACTGAGGCAGAAACGAATCGCATGCGGAATAAAGAGGCTTTCCTGCTCGCTTTGCAACTTGATGTAAGTCAGGCGCGTGCCGAGATCACTACCAACACGTCCGGCTCGTTGACGAAGGGGAAAGACCGCTTCTTACATGTCAATGCAGCCGGCTTGCGAGTCAAGACGTGCGTATTTGCGTATAATTTCTGGGCAGAAGCGGAATTACGAGGAGCCACTATTTCCACCGCAGATGCGGAACCACTTCTGATCTCGGATTCCGAGTTACCGATTGTCAAGATCAGTTTCGAGGATAAATTATCGGCCGTCCCTGTTGGCCCGAACAAGACAATTCCTCCTCGGATATTACGATGTAATATTGGCAAGGTAAAGATGAATGTTCCCGAACGGATATGGGAGTTTATCACTGAAGCACGGAAGATGGTGGAATTTGAGAAACCTCGTCAAATCGCGGAGGAGCCTGCAGCTGAACAGCCTTTGCCAAAGGAACTGGTTCCCCAGGACGAGACATTAATATTCCTCGATGTGGATGATGTCCAGGTTGCTTTATGGGAGGATCTCAAGAAGATTGCGACCTTGGATTTAGAAGCGCTGCAGGTGAAGTTCAAACAGACATCTCCTGATTCCGTGGGCGAGGATGATATCATTTTGAGGAAGATGAGTGCAATGGTTCAGAGGCTTAGGTGTCGACATCATTTACATGACGATATGGACTGTGATGTTCTCGATTTTGGAGGAGGCGATACTCCTGCGACTCTTGACTTTACTCAGTATGATCGAACGAGTCCAAACTATCCTGGTTGGGCAACATCAGTTAATGCCAATATTACCCAAGACATTCTTTTCAACCTCGATCAAGATCCTTTATCCCATTTACTGCTATACATCATCAAAGTACAAAGTCGAAAGCCTCCAGAATCGGTCCAACAAGCACAAGAAC
>Ga0302179_10002048_pt1 | contig 11874 bp, 11 predicted proteins | sample I_Palsa_E3_1_FD_198788 | JGI IMG/M metagenome (GOLD analysis project Ga0302179, IMG submission 198788) | Peat permafrost microbial communities from Stordalen Mire near Abisko, Sweden - I_Palsa_E3_1 | ecosystem: Environmental > Terrestrial > Soil > Palsa > Peat permafrost | place: Sweden...
CTGAAACGGGCATTCGATGCGGCTTTCAGCGAGGCGCCAGATGTCGCTCTGGGATACCACACACCGGATGGCGATTACGCGCTCCGCGAAAAAATTGCGGAACGCTTTGTGCGCAGAGGAGTTACGGTAACTCCGGAAGAAATGGTGATGACGACCGGGTGCACGCAGGCACTGCACGGAATGATCAGACTGTTGGCTCAAGCGGGCGATGTCGTCGCTTGCGAAGCGCCGGCCTATTACGCGACGCTCGAAATGCTCGGGGATACAGGAATCCGCGTTCTACCGATCCCGGTGCGGGACTCTCAGGGGGTCGATCTCGACCTGGTCGCCACGTTGTTTGAACGATTTCGCCCACGATTCTTCGTTGTTTGTTCGACGCTCTCCAATCCGTCCGGGGCAACGATGTCCAATGAGGCGCGACGCGCACTGGTCGAGATCTGCCGAAAGACCGATACGCGCATTCTGGAAGACGAGATCTACGGAGAGTTATCGGAAATCGAGGAACTCCGGCCGATCCGTTCTTATGACGACGGCAATACCGTCTCATACGTCATGAGTTTTTCGAAAACGGTGGCACCGGGCATTCGCGTTGGGGTCTGCGTGCCGGGAGGGAATACGGATCGATTTGCGCAGCTGAAATGCCAGCAGGATATGCATTCAGCGACCCTCTGCGAAGTTGCATTCAGAAAATACCTCGAGGGCGGCGATCTCGACTCGCATTTGACGTACCTGAAAGCGTTGAACCGCCAACGTCGCGAAATTGCCAGGGAGCTCATCGAAAAGTATTTTCCGGAAGGAACGGTCATCTGGATCCCGGATGGCGGATTTTTGCTTTGGGTGGAAGTCCCGCAACGCATCGACATTGAAGTGGCCTACCGGATCGCATTATCGAAAAATGTTGCGTTCAGCCGCGGCAAATCCTTCTTCACAACCCCGGACGAGAAGGTCAGCGCGATGCGAATCAATTGTTCGCGCCCCACGACAAACGAGCTTGTGCAGGGACTCGAGACGCTTGGCAACATCCTTTCCCACGGCGTATGAATCGGCATTTCATTTTCCACGGCGGTTTTCTCACTCTGGTTGGAATCCTCTCGGTACTGTACAACCCGCACACTGGCCTACTCGGTTTTAATCCGGATGCCAAATCAGGTCTGATCGTCAGCGGCGCGTTCGCCCTGATTTCGTTTTTCTGGGCGTTCCTCTATTCCAGGCAGGCCCATCGCGTGGCTGTGATTGGGGGCTTTATTACCACGATCCTGCTTTTTGCCGGAACCATCCCACGCGCATTCAGTGCGTGGACCGCGTACGCCGGCGGCGACACAGCCAAATGGTTCGCCGGGACAACGATTTCTCTAGTCGTTATCGGATCGATTCCGCTTTTCGCGTCGCTCTGTCGGAGCCTCCGTACAAGAGTCCGGTCCCCGGAATAGCGTGTATTGCGATGAAATCGGGCCGACGGCCCGCGGGATTGTTTCTGTCCCATTCAAACCCAAGCTTCCGCCCGAGCCGCTTCCAAAGCAGCTCTCCGGCCTCGAAATATCGCGAACGCGCCGGCTGGCGATATTTCCAGGCTATTCATTTGCAACAAAGTAGAATCTGCATGTGTTCTGTTACCGATGTTAAACCGCGACTTCTTCATTTCGGCGATCAGAAGAGCTTTCATCCATCTCGCGATCAAAATCATTCTTCTAATTTCCGTCTCTACTTCGTTGCTGGCCTCGGCCGAAACTCCTTTCCCTGCCTTGGGCGTGGAAAACAACCCTCTCTGGCTCCGCTACCCGGCCATTTCCCCGGATGGAAAGACAATTGCGTTCAGCTTTCGGGGACACATTTTCACAGTGCCTGCCGCCGGCGGAGCGGCGGTCGCTCTGACTGCCGGCCCGGCGCATGATTCATCGCCAATCTGGTCACCGGATGGCAAACTCATCGCGTTTGCATCCGACCGATACGGTCACTATGACGTTTTCGTGACCAGCTCCCAGGGTGGCAGAGCCAGGCGGCTGACGACCTACTCAACGGATGCTGTCCCGACCAGTTTCACCCCTGACGGACAATACATCCTGTTCGGTGCGTATCGGATGGGCTCGGCTCAGAGCTCGCTGTTCCCGCTGAGGATCTTCCCGCAACTCTATAAGGTATCAATTCAAGGTGACCGCGCGGCGGAGATGCTTTTGACCACCTCAGCGTTGCATGCGCAGTACGATCGCGCCGAAAACAGGATCCTCTACGAAGATCTGAAAGGCTACGAAGATCCATGGCGAAAGCACGAAACGTTTTCGGTCGCACACGATATCTGGCTGTATGACGCGAGGACTGGCGACCATAAGAAACTATCGAGTTTTCAAGGCGAAAACCGAAACCCGGTATGGTCGCCGGACGAAAGCGCTATTTATTACCTGACCGAACAAAGCGGCTCGTTTAACGTCTGGCGCCTCGCTTTGACGGACGGTCAACCTGGACCTTCCCAGCAGCTCACCAAGTTCCAAAAGAATCCGGTCCGTTTCCTCAGCGTGGCCAACGACGGCAATCTCTGCTTCGGGTACGATGGGGAGATTTACACGCTCCAGGCCGGAGCGGCCCAACCACAGAAGGTCAGCATCCAAATCGGGCTGAGCGACAGCACCGCTGAAACCCAGATCAAGACATACGGCGACAACGTCACCGAAATGGCGCTCAGCCCCAGTGGCAAAGAATTTGCCTTTGTCGTTCGAGGGGGTATCTACGTCGCTTCGGTCGACCAAGGCGAGACCAAGCGAATCACGAACACTCCCGGACAAGAGCGCAGTATTTCCTTCAGTCCGGATGGCCGCCGACTCGTGTTTGCGGCCGAGTACGGCAAACCCTGGGGTCTCTACGAAGCCTCGATCGCTCAACCGAAAGAGAAAGAACCCTATTTTTTCAATTCCACCGTCATCGACGTCCATCCAATCCTGGAAAACGAGCAGGAAAATTTCCAACCAAAATATTCACCGGACGGTAAAGAGGTAGCTTACCTGGAAAACCGGACAACCCTGAGAGTCTTGAACCTCGAAACAAAGCAGACCCGCCTGATCCTTGCCGGCGACCTGAACTATTCGTACGAGGACGGAGACCAATGGTTTGACTGGTCCCCGGACGGAAAATGGTTTCTCGCCAGCTTTCTGACTCCGGAGCGCTGGGCCTCCCAAGCAGGACTGGTCGATGCGGAAGGCCAACAGAAACTGACCAACCTGACCAAGAGCGGATACGACAATGTTCGTCCACACTGGATGGTGGACGGAAAATCGATGATCTGGTGGTCGGACATCTTCGGTCTCCATGGGGATGGCAGCGCCGCAAAAAGCCAGCAGGATATCTACGAGATGTTTTTTACTCAGAAAGCGTATGACAGGTCCAAACTCTCGAAGGCTGAATACGATATTCTGACCGAGTCGGAAGCCGAACAGAAAAAGAAGAAAGACGCCGGGAAAAAGGAAGAGAACAAAGAAGCCGACACGACCGCGCCGAAAAAGATCGAACCGATCGTCGTTGACCTCAATAACATCGAAGACAGGATTGACCGGCTCACGCTCGGTTCGGCCCAAATCGCAGATGGACTCCTGACAAGTGACGGCGAAACGCTGCTCTATCTGGCCAAGAGCGAGAAAGGGTACGAGTTATGGTCATTGAAGCTGCGTGAAAGCGAATTGAAGCGGCTATGGGAAACTGAAGCGCCAAAACCATCAATCCGTGATGATTCCGGTTCAGCAATGATCGAGATCGATGAGGAAGGCAAAAATGTTTTCGTGCTCGCTGCCGGGAGGATCACGAAAGTAGGCGTCGCCGACGGCAAGGCCGAACCAGCAAAGTTCAACGCCCTCAGGGAACTCGATGGCGCGGCGGAGCGCGCGTGTCTGTTTGAACATATCTGGCGCCAAGTGCGTGAAAAGTTCTACGTCAAAGACATGAACGGCGTTGACTGGGACTATTACAAATCGGTTTACCAAAAGTTCCTCCCGTACATTTCAGACGACCGCGATTTTTCAGAAATGACAAGTGAGATGCTGGGCGAATTAAATGCGAGCCATACCGGGTGCAAGCTCTTGCCTGAATCGCAAAATGCCGATGCAACCGCTGTCCTGGGTGCATTCTTCGACAGCAACTACAAAGGGACCGGGCTCAGAATTCTGGAAGTCATCGAGAAAGGGCCGTTGATCACCGCCTCAGCTCCGATCGAGGCGGGAATGATCATTGAGAAGATCAACGGGAGAACGATCGATCCAGGGATGGACGTCAATCCCTTCCTGAATCACCTGGCAGGCCAATCGACACTGTTGAGCATTTTTGATGTGGCGAAGAATGTCCGGTTCGAAGTCACAGTGAAGCCGATCAGCACGGCTGAACAGGATGAACTCCTGTACCAGCGTTGGGTGAAACAACGGCGTGAACTAGTGGATAAACTGAGCGATGGCACGGTGGGCTACGTGCATGTCCGTGGGATGAACGACGAGAGTTATCGAGAGACCTACTCCGAAGCCTTGGGTCGCGACAGTACCAAGAAGGCGTTAATCGTTGACACGCGGTTCAACGGAGGCGGAAATCTCCATGACACACTGGCAACCTTCCTGAGCGGCAAACCCTATCTTGAGTTTCTTCCGCGCGGGCAGAGTCTCGGATGGGAACCGAATGAAAAATGGCACAGAAAGAGCGTCGTCCTCGCCAGTGAGAGCAATTACTCCGACGCACATTTGTTTCCCTGGGTTTACCAACATTTCGGCATCGGAAAATTGGTCGGCATGCCGGTCCCGGGCACTGGAACAGCGGTCTGGTGGGAACTCCTGCAGGACCCAAGGCTGATCCTTGGCATTCCGGAAGTTGGTTTCCGCGATGAAAAAGGTCAGTTAATGGAAAAGACGCAGGTGGAACCGGACGTCAAAGTGCGGAATGACGCGAAGAGCATTGGAGAAGGCAAAGATCAGCAACTCGAAAAAGCGGTCGAGATCCTGATGCAAGACTAAAACTGAGATTCCAGAAGCCAGAGGTCGGAAGACAGAAGGTCAGATCTAAACATTCAACGTTCACCTCTAATCTTTCAACGAGCGCCGAGTGTGAATGTTGACAATTTAGATCTAACCCTGACGAATAATTTTTTGATTGAAGGCAGTGGCATTCGGTTCTAGCTTCGCCTTCCTCGGATTGGAGTCATAGCTCAACTGGTTAGAGCGCCGCCCTGTCACGGCGGAGGTTGCGGGTTCGAGCCCCGTTGACTCCGCCATGCACAGATCGATCGTAAATCCTTTGCTGGAGCAAATTCGCGCGGGGCGCCATTGTACTCGAAATATTGGCTTGTTGACGTCAAAGTGAAGCTCCGCAAAGAAGGCGAATTGCTGCCTGATGATCTGCTCTGGGTCCCGAACCTAGAAGACAAAGATCGCGTCCAGGTCATCCCGGGCCAGCTGCGGACTCACGATGTCGCGGTCGGCAGACACGTTGCTATCAGTGCGCCCGCCGTGCCGCGCTTTCTGGACTGCTTCAAAGAAGTCTACACAGCAACCTTGGCAAGACGGAAACCATCATCGCCGCCGCGCATCACTGTCTTGTCTGGATTCCCCCTTTCGCCGACAGCAATGGCCGCGCGGCCAGGCTCATGTCGCACGCCACGTTGTTGGAAGTCTTCGACACAGGCGCTGTGTGGTCAATCGCCCGCGGCGTTTGCCCGAAATGTCGATGACTACAGGGCACACCTCGCTGCCTGCGACGCTACAAGGCGCAACGATCTCGACGGCCGCGGGCATTTGAGCGAAGAGAACCTGGCTGAATTCACGTGCTTTCCTAGGCAATTACGGTTGATCAGGCACTCCGCGAGATGCAGAAGTTCGGCTATTTTGTATCCGCCACTATCAGAGGTCCATCAAAACGCTTCTTCACTTGCGCTGGATTACCGGCCAGTAGCAAGCCGCTCCCTTCCGCGGAAAAATCTTTCGTGACAACCGCCCCAGCACCGACAACTGAATCCGACGGTATTTGACAATACACTAGCGTCGCTCTCGCTCCAAGGTAGCACCGATCCGCAATGACTAACTCGCGCCAGTCAATTTGACGCGTTCCATTCGGACGTAAGGCTAACGAATGCGTCCAGAATTGCGAATCTCTTCCTCCCACACAGCATAGGTTTCCAATTCGTACCCTCCCGCCACAATCAAAGAAATGATGGCTCGTTACCAGGGAATTGCTTCCTATCGAGAAGGCAGCCGGCCATCCATCTTCTATCCTCGCCATAAAATGGTTAAAATTGAGAATCTCGGTTTCGTCGCCGATCTGAAGGATCTTTAAGTCTCTGAAGATATTGAAATGTCCAATCCGGGAATTCGAACCTATGCGAACATTCGGGCAAAGAATGATAGAAAATCCGATCTTGGTTCCTTCTCCGACTTTCCAGCCTAAAGCCAAACTGAACAAAAAGCGTTTGGCGCCGCTTGGTAGTAACATTCCAAAAATTTGAACAAATAAACTAAGGACCTTCCTCATAAAAATTAAACTCCCTCTCACCGGCCCGTTCAGCCCCGAGCTGCTCCAGTCGTACATCGCGCCCGCGAACCGGCAGACATTGTGTCGAGTCCTCAGCTGAGAGGTGCAGACGTTTCCCATAGGTAGGGACAGCGATTATCGCACGACTTGCGGCACTCTGCCAAGCGGCTTTTCTGCAGGCTGACAACTGCCTAGATACTTTCTGCGCGGTCGTACCGTGGCGACGTTCGAGTACGGTTGTACTAGTCACCATAGTCCTTCCTGGTCACGGTTCTAGCAAAGCCACGGGACTAAGCGATTTTAGTCTCGCGCTCTCAAGTAAACCGGGAACGGTCTTTGTAAAAGGCTCTTTACTCAGTGGAAGGTTGGGTTGACGGTTGCCACCCAAAAGCAAAGGAAATTAATTAGAGGACAATTTTTTATGGCGTACACCCACGATCTTGGAAACGGCCAACGGCTCCTTGTTGAAAACGACGGCGATGACACACAGGTCGCATTGAGCAGCGGCGACTCTGGTCAACAGCAAAATCAAAGCACGGGGTTTCATACCGGCAAATGGTCGAGGCCCCCGGAGCTATTTCGCACGCCCGAAAACCTTATTCTGCGTTTTGAGAGTCAAAGTGGCGTGAAGTTTGTCGGGGTTCACGGTAATCAAATCGAATCGGTTAGCGAGCCCGAGGTCGAGAATGCGGAAAAACTGACTCTTAAAGAATCGAACGAGAACATCCCGCGAATGAAACCAATGGAGCCCATGAAACCAATGGAGCCCATGAAACCAATGGAGCCCATGAAGCCGATGGCGCCTATGAAGCCGATGGATTGACCGGAACCACTGAAGATGGAAGAAGGTACCGGAATTGCGGAAGTGATTAGGGTGACGCGGCAACCTGTGGTCGAGATCGCCGAGGGTGTCGAAGTCGGGGGCTACACGATTCATGCCAGGATGTACGCGCCTGCGCAGAAATACTCAAATGGCTTATTTTTTGTGAAGATCTCGAAACCATCCGCTTTCTCAACTGTTCAGCACGAAAATGGCGCACAGATGGAACATGGCGAATTTAGCTTCGACTCTGGAGAAGAGCTTAACGTCGGTGACAAACTGGAGGTTTTGATTTCCCCTGGTGCTTCAAAAAATCTTCTATAAAAGTTCTGACCGGCAGAGTCCGTAACTACCGCTGGTTGGCGTCCGGACAATCCGTGCTAAGGTTCGAAAGCCCTTCGTGGTCCTGAGTGAACGAGATGGATTTTGTCGCGTCGCTCCTGGTGATCCGCACGATGTAAAGGCTGTCAAAATCCTTGCCTTTCCAATGCGGAACGCCGTCGGGATTCCCATGAAATTCGCCGACCAGCTGTTTGACGACGTTCTCCAACTCGTGATGTTCCCACGCGACAAAGATCAGAGCGTTTTGGTACTTTTGCCCGGTCAATTCGGACCGAAGCCCGTTGATATCCGAATAGGGGAAGTCCGTGTTCACGGGCATGCCGAGTTCGATCGCGGTCGGCTCGATCGTCGCAAGTGGCCGGAGGTAGTTGTACCCGACTCCTCCTCCGATTGTGGACAGTCTGGAAGCTGCGGGAGCGAAAATGTAATCGGGCCTGCCGAATTTGGACGTCAGAACCCGAGGCAACGCCAACGCCCGATTGAGGCCCTGACAGTTCAACTGGCCGATCTCCTTATCCGGCTTTTCGCCGTGTCGCAAAAAGACGATCGTCTCAACCGCTGTCGCGGACGGCGGCGGCGAAACGGGTTGCAGCGGATCCGCCCCATCCGATCTCAAACTGCCAAAAAATGCGAGAAACGCCGCGGCGTAGAGTAGAGTTTTCATGAATCAGTTCTCCGCCCGAAAGGGCCAGCAGAACTTAGCCCAGGTTTTAACCGGGGTGGTACGTTTTATTGTGCGTTGCCCTGAAGGGGTTGCCCCGGACAGGAGACTCTGCGAGCGGTCCGCTTAGGCGTTGCATCCTTCGCGTTCGTTTGCGAACGTGACAAACTTTGAAAATCCCTTCGATCCAAATACCGGATTCACCGCAATGAGCGATTCACGTTTTCGTTACGCAGGTCTCGGCAACGTCAAAAATGCGGGGTTATCGGTTCAGTCAGCCGCCGCGCGACTTCATCATCTGTCGTTCGTCGAAAAGAGCTTGATGTTCTTTTGCGCTGCGCATCTCGTTGGGACACCGATACGGGATTTAAAATTGCTCCTTGGTCGCGCACAGTTTTTGGCCGCTGAACGATGCGCGGCGTTGCGCAAGCGGCTCCAGGAACTGCGGATGGCTAAAGTACGCATCGACAGACGTCCGAGCGAAGCTCTCGAACTTGCCATGGACGAAGCGCTTCATTGTGCAACCAGCACAGAGGTCGCGTCGATTGCTCATGCGCTTCACGCAGAGCTGGTCACGACTTATCTTCGTTACCTCGATCAGACAAATCCGCTCGCCGATGCGCCTTCATGCGACCTGATCACTTCGCAGTTGCCCCTTTTGCGCAGAATAACCGAATCGATTGAAGCGTACATTCAGACATCGGGAGAACCCTGTTCAATCACGCGGATGGAGAAGTTTTTTTCCGCAGCTGCAGGACTCGATGGTAGCGGACGATCCAGTGACAAACTCCCGGCGCGCGAACGCTCAGAAAAGCCGTTTGAAATTGACCGCAATTCCGGCCGACCGTCCGCAGCGGCGATGGTCTGGGACTATATCAAACCGCCCCTGGAAGAGACTGCCGCTCATTTCGTGCATATGTTGGGAATTCGTCTTTCGGAGATCAACGTGGCGGAAGGCCTGGCAATCGTGATCTTTGAAAGCAAAGATAAACCATGGGAATTTCACCATGATCTGTCGCGTCACCTCTGGGACGAAATCCGGCACTCCATGATGGGTGAAGCGGCCATCGAAGCCGTTTTTGGCAATGCCGGCGCCATCCCGATGCGGGAATATGAGCGCGCCTATTGCATGGAAGCGCCGCCTCTTGAGCAATACGCAACCCTTGGAATCGAAATCGAAGGCGGCCAAATGCGCTATCCTGTTGGAAAACGAGGCGAGTGGGAGTTTTGCCGTGATGCTGTCAAAGATCCCTTAATGACCACCTTTCAAGACTACGATTGGGCGGACGAAGTTCTGCATGTCTATTTGGCGAGGCGACAACTGACCGACTGGTTTCCGGGCGGCGGAAAAGAGCTATCTTTATTCGCGCAAGAGGGCAGATTAAAGCGAACCGAAGTCAAACAACGCCAAGCCCCTGTGGAATTAACTGTTCCCGCTCCGAAAGAGGCAAGCCAAGAAGTGGATCGCTAGCGTCATCCCATAAATGCAGTGTCCCCCCGGAGCGGCGTGGTCGTTGAATACTCGAACTCGAAATGAATAAAGTACGCCCGCTCGGAATTATAGTCGTCGCCATCGCAGCTGTCATTGGGCTTTCGTCCTGTCACGTTGTACCGCCTGGATATCGGGGCGTGAAAGTGACTCTCGGTCAAGTTGATCCAAACCCATTGAGTGAAGGAGTAGCGTTCTACATCCCGATGATCCAAACGGTTCAGGATCAAAGCGTGCAACAGCACACCGAGGGTGACAAAACGGTCTGCTACTCCTCGGATTTACAAACCATTTCCGTCAACTACAAGATCTTGTTCAGAACATCGGCGGATCAGGTTGTAAATCTTTTTCGGAACTACAATGGCGATCCGTACGACACGCTAATCGTGCCCCGTTTTCAGGAGAGCTTGAAGGAGGTCGCTTCGCATTATACCGCCGAAAACTTCGTCAAATCGCGGGAAGAAGTTAAGAAACAAATCCTGGAAGCCTTGAAAGCGCGACTGGCAGGACTCCAGGAGATTGACGATCTGGCGATTACCAATATCGATCTCTCGGGGCAACTTGAAAAGGCGATCGAAACGAAAATGACGATGCAGCAGGAGGCGCTGCAAAAGGAGTTCGAACTTCAGAAAGCTCAAAAAGACGCCGAAATTACTGTCGTCCGCGCGAATGCGGAGGCTCAGGCCATTCAAACCCAAGGCAACGCAATCAAGGAGAACCCGGAGATTATTTCCCTTGAAATCGCCCGCCGATGGAACGGGCAGAGCCCGCAGTCTGTCGTCGTTGGACAGGGCGGAGCCAACGTTCTGTTGCCGTTGAAGTGACGGGAGGCGGGTGGCGCTCTGCGTTCGGCGTTCGGCGTTCGCCGCGCTGACCGATACGGCCCGCTTGCGAAACGACGATCCTTGACTGGGGCAAATCGTCGCCGGTTTGCTCGCTAATTGAAGAAGCGAAGCGAGACGCTTCGCCCTGCACTTTCGACATTTCGAGCACGCTTCAGTCAGGAGGGTAAGGCGAGACGCCTTACTTACGGCCGATGCCCGTCCGCGTAAGTTAAGTAAGGCGTCCCGCCTTACCCTCTTCCGTCAGCAAACCGTCCCGGTTTGCCCGCTGCAGTAAGTAAGGCGTCTCGCCTTAACCTGTGGCGTAGCTAACGCTGAACGGCTTAGTCGCTCCAACCGCCGAGGAATGCGTCCACCAAAATCGGCAGATCGTTGCTGTATCCCCCTTCCAGGATCGGGGCGGCGGGCAAGCCAGTTTCCTTGAGCCATCGCCCAAAGTTTGCGAAGTGTTCCTGCTCCAGAGTCATTTCTGTAAGCGGATCTCTGGTGTACGCATCAAAGCCCGCCGATACCAACACGATATCAGGGTTGAACTCGATCAGACGATCAAGTGCCTGGCGAACGGCCGACGCATGTCGGTCAGCGTCGCTCCGCGGCGGAATCGGCCAGTTGAAGACATTCCCCCGAGACACCGTCCCGGTGCCCGGAAAACAGGGATGCTGGTGAGCCGAAGCGAACCGTATTCGATTGTTGCCAAAGACGATCTCTTCGGTGCCGTTGCCGTGATGCGCGTCGAAATCCCAGATCCCAACGCGTTCGCATCCCGCTTCAAGCGCATAATGCGCGGCGATCGCAATCGAGTTCAGATAACAAAAGCCCATTGCTCGATTTGAAGTCGCATGATGTCCGGGAGGACGCATGAGGGCAAAGCCTTTCTGCCCGCGGAGCGCCATGGCGACCGACTCAATCGCCGCGCCGGCAGCGCGCCGGGCGTGTCCATCAATCCCGGGATAATAAGGAGTGTCAGCGTCAAAATCGACGGGTTGCCGCAGGCGCGCCAAGTGTTTCGGGTGATGGACCCTCAAGATTTCGGTTTCGGAGGCTAGTCGGGGCTGGATCCAGGCCCAATCGGGATGCCTTTCGACGAGGTGCGCCTTGGTCATCATCAGACGCGCGGGCCGCTCCGGATGATAAAGATTACTAAACTCGGTCGCTGCTTTGTCGAAAATAATAGTAGGCATAGAAATTATATCGACTTTGATCGCCGCCGGCTAGGACCGGCAAACCATTCTTG
>Ga0302179_10002052_pt1 | contig 11865 bp, 9 predicted proteins | sample I_Palsa_E3_1_FD_198788 | JGI IMG/M metagenome (GOLD analysis project Ga0302179, IMG submission 198788) | Peat permafrost microbial communities from Stordalen Mire near Abisko, Sweden - I_Palsa_E3_1 | ecosystem: Environmental > Terrestrial > Soil > Palsa > Peat permafrost | place: Sweden: Abisko...
CCTCGCTAGACAACCTGGGCCAATACGACTGCGTGCTCATAATCACCGATCACTCCGACTATGATTACAAGAAGATCGTCAACGAAGCGAGGCTGGTGGTCGACTCCCGCAATGCCACGCGCGGCATCAAGAGCGACAAAATCGTCCACTGCTAACCAAATGTAGGCTGGGCGGTGAACCCATGTGGTAAAGTCTCTGCGCGGTGAAGCTCGTGTGGGGATGGGCTCTACCCCGTCCGTACCAAGCTGGTTTACGATCACCTCTGGCGCTTTCCGAATTTGTGATGAAGGCGGCGTGCCAGTCATGCCGCTTTTCTCTTTCCAACCGCACACCCAGAACGCGCACCTTATGCTAGTATTTCGCGTTGAACTGGGGCAGCGTTCGCAGTGCACGTTGCATCCATATGGGGTGGCGATGAAAGATACGCTCGGAATCTTGCTCGCCGGGGGTGCAGGCGAGCGCCTATACCCGCTCACCCGCGACCGCGCCAAACCCGCCGTAACTTTCGGCGGCATCTACCGCATCATCGACATCACCCTGTCCAACTGCGTCAACTCCGACCTGCGCCGCGTCTACATCCTCACCCAATACAAGGCGCTCTCGCTCAATCGCCAAATCCGCGAAGGCTGGAACATCTACGGCCGCGAAATCGGAGAGTTCATCGAAATCCTTCCGCCCATGAAGCGCGTCAGCGAGAACTGGTACATGGGCACAGCCGACGCCGTCTATCAGAACATTTATTCCATCGGCTCCGAGCAGCCGAAGTACGTCATCATTCTTTCCGGCGATCACATCTACAAAATGAATTACGCGCGCATGCTCAAGCAACATAAAGACGCTGGCGCCGATGTCACCGTAGCCACCCTGGTGATGGATCCAACCGAGTGCCGCCACTTCGGCGTAGTCGACATCGACCGCGATAATCGCATTATCGGCTTCCTTGAAAAACCGCAACACACCGATCTGCGATCCCCTTACGATTCGACCAAGATTTCAGCATCGATGGGCATCTATATTTTCAATACCGACGTCCTCATTCCAGTCCTCCTGAAAGACGCCGAGGACCCCGATTCGGCCCACGATTTCGGCAAGAACGTTCTCCCCAAAATGCTGGACGAATACTGCGTCCACGCCTTTAATTTTGTGGACGAGAATAGAAAAGAGGCTCTTTACTGGCGTGACGTGGGAACACTTGAGGCCTACTACGAAGCCAACATGGATCTGGTGTCAGTCTCTCCTGTCTTCAATCTTTACGACGACCAGTGGCCCATCCGCACCCATCAACGCCAGTATCCGCCGGCAAAATTCGTATTCGCCGAACCGGGACGTATGGGCCACGCCGTCGACTCGCTGGTCTCCTCTGGCTGCATCATCTCCGGTGGCTCCGTTCAGAAATCCGTTCTCTCCCCCAACGTGCGCGTCAACTCTTTTTCCGAAATCGAAAGCAGCATTCTCTTCTCGCACGTAAACGTGGGACGAAGTTGCCGCATCAGGAACGCCATCATCGATCGTGACGTCCACATCCCCGAGGGAACCACGATCGGCTATGATAGCGAAGCCGACCGCGAGCGCTACTACGTCACTGACAGCGGAATCACCGTAGTGACGCGCGATTATTCCCTCTTCGAGAACCCCGTCAGCGTCGACTACTTCACCAGTGAGTAGGACAAATCAAAATACCCGGAAAAAGAGTACCCGTTGTCCCTGACTTCAGCCGCTTAACGAACGGTCAGAAACTTGTCCGCCTGACTCAAGTAAAACTTAGTTAGATGGATGTCGGACCCACAAGTGCGGCACAGAGAAAAGTCAAATATGAAACCAGGAAACTTCTCGTCGCTGTAGCACTCAGTCTTCCCGGGCTGGATGCGACAGAGATTCCGGAGTCAGAGGTCCGCTAAGCTGGACGCGGGCTCTTATGTAATCCTCCGACATCGCCTCCAACTTCCTAGACCACTTGTTTAGCCTTCACGAGGCAGGGTTATTTCCGTCCGTCTGTTCGGCAACGTCGCGCTGATCATATCCAATAGCTCGCGATTGTCAGCAGGCTTCTGAATGAATGCCACTGCGCCTGCGAGCAGGGTTTTTAGTCGATTGTATAGAGGATCGCGTGCTGTCAACACAATTACCGGGATGTTCGATAGAGGATCGCTCTGCTGGAGTCGCCTCAAAACGGTAAACCCATCACCGGCTGGTAAGCCAAGGTCGAGAATAATAAGATCTGGCTGCTCTTTCTGTGCCACTGCAATTGCGGAATAGCCATCAGAAGCCTGCACGGTATCGTAATGGTTGGCTCGCAGACGTATCTTTAGTGCTCGTCTCAGATCGGGATCGTCGTCAACAATCAGGACTTTCGCTCGCCCCATTTCTATCCTCCAGTTAATTTGTGAACCATATTGTAAAAGCCATATTTACCGCGCCTTGCGTTCCTTCAAGAAGAAAAGATGGAACTTGGAGCTGTGTTGGCACGACCGTTGCCTCTATAACTCAATCATTCGCGCATCACCTAATTGATTGCTTTTAGTAGTTGCAGCTGCTGGTTACGGCTTCGCCAGTAAACTGGCGAGCGGATAAAAGGGGGAGGATACGGCGCAACTTAGGGTACTGCCTCATCGGGGGAGAAGCGTGGGACACTTTACATTCCCCTGTGTCCCTGCCGCACACAATACAGCGGCGCGAGGCGGATGGCTGGTCAATATTGCACATTCTTCACATTAAAGTTGGCGTCCCCTGTGAACAAGCCGAGTTGGGCTCGAACGGCTCTTGAGAAGCAACTGGGATGTCAATACTACTCAGACTCGAAGCTCTGCGACAGCGGAAAACCTTGGTGTTCGCACGCGGGGTGTGCTAAACCGGCAGTCTGGCAGTTTGGTGGACTGGAACCGCCGGAGTAACATAGCTGTACATCGCTTGCTTTAACTGGGAATCGACCTCATCTGCAATCGTCACAACATCCAATAACACTGTGCTGAAATCTACATAGGACAAATTTCTCTGCAGAGTGCTGAAGATACTCACCTGCAAAATGCGAGATTCCTCAACCACCATTGCTGCGGTGTAACCCTGTCGTCGGCGCATCTCTCCGTGGTCGCGGGCCGCGTCGGAAGCTCGAAGCATCAATCCCAAGTCCCCTCGTAGACGGCAAGAGAGGTCGCGGAGAAGCCTTGGAAGGTGACCGGTGCGATCGTGACGATTCAGCTGAATACAGGTCAGCTCCCCATTTTGCTCCACAAGGTCCAACCAATACTGAATAGTACCTTCAAGCTCGCGCTCTAATATGGAAGCAACCGACTCGCGCTTGCCGCGCTTAGTAACGCGAGGGTTGCCCAGCCTCCCGCGAATGAGCTCCTTGATTTCGGCGATGCGTATGGGTTTCGCGAGGATTTCATCGGCTTGATCCAAAATGGCAGACAAAGCCTCTTCCAACGCGGGATACCCGCTAAGAACCATAGTCACTGCATTAGGATGAGTATGGTGCATCGCGCTCACTACGGTGAAACCGTCCCCTGCCAGCGGCATGTGCAAATCTGAAACCAGCGCGTCAAAATGTTCCGTCGTGATGGACTTTAACGCGTCGCATACGTTCGAAGCAGCCACGACTTCAAACCCATCGCGCTGCAGCCCTTCAAACAACATCATCCGCACCGCTTCGTCATCTTCCACCACAAGGACTCTGGGCATGTCCATTGCGAGATCTCCTCATACTTTAAATCGGCTGAAATGTTCGACGCACAAACCCGGAACGTCCTTGGGGTCCGCATTCCTCATGACGAAAATGCCTTGCAACCACCTGTAGCGAAAACGACACAGCCATCAAATGATCCTGATGTTAACTGGGGTGGTGATTGTAATACTGTGCAATAGTGAACATGTAACGTCTAGCTAGTACACGGGTAATAAACTGCCAAAACGTTACACACGCCATAGCCAAGGTTGACTCGCATTCGCTCCGCGCCCCTGCAATGATGGGTGTCAGAGTGAACGGAAACAACTTTCTTTACAAAGAAGACGTCCGGGCCCTTACCGTCGGAGGACACAAGATGAGGATAAGAGAATGGCGACTCTGCAACTTCAGTCGCGGCAGGAACAGTCTAAGAGACTCACGTGTCTTCCACAATATTGAGCGTCGCGAGCGAATGTGGGCCCCGCACAAATCGGACGTCCTCGTCATGACCGGTGCAGGAACCACATAAGTCAATCAGACACCGAAAGTACGCATTATCTGCCCAGGCGATCTCGCAATCAAACACCCTGATTGTTTGTATTCCCTGTTTCGAGAAACGATATTGTCATGTTGGAACTCAACGGTTGTGAGATTACGGAGCACCGCTGGCATCGTTTAAGCCCGCACGAAGTACTAACATCGTCAACGGACAAGTCGGTGAGCTGTGTCAGAACTGTTCGGTCTGCCGCAGGTCGTAGTCACGCAGCTTATAGTAACTGACCTGAAGGTACGTAGCGATTATCTGTTGTTGAGATATCCTGCATACTGAGGAGAATTGCGGTGATACCAGACACTGGCTTCCCGGCAGACGAAAATGGGTGCTGGCTGTTTGCTGCTTACGAAGCTGCCAATGCCAAGGAGCAGGCTACCGCCATCCAATTGTTGTATTCGCGCCATCGGCTAGCTCATTCGGAATATATGAAGCTCCTGAGCGAGCTCCGATCTTTACGCGCGGAATGCAACGGGACAATGCTTGCCATCGCGACCCACCGTAGAAAGATGACGGGGATTTGTGGCGTGCATGGAGGACATGTCGACATGTCTAAGACAACGTGCGATCGTCCTGCCTTTGGAAGATGTACCGGCAATTCCATGGCGTACGTTTCGAATTCGTTCAAAGCTGCACACCATCGAAAGTAAAGAAAAAGAGAGCAGGCCTGAACGGTGTATAAAATCAGCAAAGTGCCGGAAGGTATTATCCTGACTTGTCAAGACTGTACTCACATCGAACGGGTCGCTCAGTTTGACCCGACTTGCGGTAGTCAGCGCACGCAGGCCGCGCAAGCCATGCAGAATCACTCACGCGACGAGCACAGTGCGGGACCATTACTTTCGACCCTTCCAAAGAAATACGGAGTAATGGCGCAGTGGTAGAGTGTCAGACGCAGCGGTATGCGGCCTTGAAAATGGAATCTCACGTGCAGGTCTTATGATCCGCTAACATGTTGCGCTTCAGAGTTTGACTCCAGATGGCGGGTTTCAACAATCAGCGAGCGTTTCAGGCGGTGTGACTTCTAGCGTACCCGCACGGCCGGGTATGGATATTGATTTCGACTCCAATTGTGAACCGGGGTTGGCGACGGTTGTCGACAATGGCTCGAACCACATTCGGTGGGAGCTGAGTCTGAGTTTTCAGTGTGACCTCTGTTCGAGTAGACCCCGCGAGCTCTTCCTGCAGGGAGGCTTATTGCACTCTTGCGAGAGCACGCTGTTCGACGATAGCGTCGTAAAGGCGCTTTTCCACGGTCGCCAGGTCTGCCTCGCTGTCTAGTACGAGATTGGCGAAGCGTTTGCTGGGTAATAAGTACCGGCGCGCTGCCGGTAACACATTGTTTTCATATTGTGATTGTATGAATTCCAGAGAGCGCTGACGCTCGGTGATATCCCTGACCTTGCGCCGGTGATAACAGACGTTGTCCGGAGCTTCCAAGTAAATCAATAGATCAAAACACGAACGGAGTTGCGGGAAATGCAAAGCCAGAATACCTTCTACGATGAGCAGCGACGCGGCGGGGATTCGTTCGTGCCGGTCAGTCACGTGCAGGTGTTTCGAAAAGTCAACGATAGGAGTATCAATGGCATGGCCTGCCGCGTAGTTGCGGACGTGGCTTTCCAATAGGCTAACGTCCATTGCAAAGGGTGCGTCGTAGTTCTCTTTCGCCCGCTGCTCCAGAGGAAGATCGTTCATAACGATGGAATAGTGTTCCATGGATATAACGCATCCTTTTAGACGAGAGGCCACATGCCTGGCAATTGTCGACTTGCCGCTCCCAGACGGTCCGGCTAGTCCAACGATGAAAACTCCTTCTCCGATTGGAACGGTTTTCACATGGAAATATTCACTCAGCCATTCAATTTGTTCTGAGCAATAATGCTCATCATGGTTAATCACCAAAAACACCATGGGATTAGGGCGAAATAGGCCGATTTGCAGATGGAACGTTGTACCATGCTTGACGCACTAAGCTGTGAGTAAAATTAGCACGACAATGGTCTGCGAAATCCAGTCGATATACGCAATATTTTTTTGTATCGGGACAGTTACTCGAAGACGTCCAGCGCAAAGGATGAGACAAGTTCACTAAGCCACACATCCCTCCGACATCATTCGAGGCTCGGGAGAGGTGGCCCTTTAGCTCGCTCTTTGTCGGGCGGCTCGCCCGGTGTTGACGGGGGTTCGGCGTTCTTACCGGCACGCGCATTTTCTTTGTTGGCTTCCGAAATCGGGCCCGTTCCCTGATCATCATGAAGAACGACATTGAGGAGAGAACTGTTGACACGTAGATGATCACCCACGTCGTAGTTGATGAACCCCAGCTTTCTAAATCGGTTCATAAAAAAGCTGACTCGCGAACGTGTTGTCCCCACCATCTCCGCCAACGTCTCCTGGCTTAGCCTGGGGACTAGCATCTCCGACACCCCTTCTTTGCCGAATTGCGCCATCAGCAGAAGAACGCGAGCGAGTCGCTTTTCGCTGGAATTGAAAAGTTGATCGACCAAGTCATCCTGATACCGGATATTTCGTTGCAGGAGGTATTTAAGAAACAGGACTGCCAACTTTGGCTCGCCAGCTAACGCCCGCATCATCGCCTTTTTCTCAACATGCAGGAGGACGCACTCCGTCATTGCGGTAGCGCTTGACATGCGCAGAAGCTGACCGGCGAGGCCGCCCTCTCCAAAGCAGTCGCCTTCGCTCAAAATTCCAAGAGTTGCCTCTTTCCCACCTTCCGATACAACGCTGAGCTGCACCTTTCCCTTTTGGATAAAGAACAGTCCATCGGTCGAATCGCCCTGGACGAATATGGCGTGCTTTTTTTGAAAGGACAACATTTCCCTACCCTTCCCAGTACTCGAAAGGAAGGTGTGGGGGTTGAAGTCAGATCTTTTCTTCGAGCCAATCATTTGTTATTGCCCATGATTCCCCGAGCGCCAATCGATGTATCGCCCGTGTCAAATTATGCCTCCGGGCGATAATGCTTTCTGTTCAATAGAGCACACAATGACTCCGCGAGTAACGTGTTTTCCCGCTCAACACTGTTCAATGCTGACCGGTTTTCCGAAAGTGATGGTTGATGCTCAAATCGTTGGCCCGAAACGGCGCTGCAGAAGTTTGCATGCCGAAAGGAAAAATGGTCGGGGCTGTCATTTCCCTAAAAAGCGTTTTCCATGTTTCGCACAAGAAGACTTGTGACCGACAAACAACACTTTGATTTACTTACTAAAGTTCACCTCCGTCCGACAGTAAATGCGTGGTAATAATCTTTAGACTGGTCTCTTTTGAACACCTCAACCATGGCGTGCATGGTATCTCTGGACGTACGTGATATCTCTGAGTAAGACATAAGGCTTCAGTCGGGATAAGAAGATCTATTATTAACCGGTAACACACACGCTAGGAACTGTTTAGGTTAAAAAAGAATGGAGATTAGATGACTGAAGCCATCGCCCCGGTTAAGAGTTCCGCTTCCTGTTTAACTAACTCCTTAGGTGGGAGAGTGCCAGCCGTCGAATACGTCCGAGACAAAATGGACAAGCAGCCATCCGGTGCTCAGACCTGGTTTGCGACCGATGGATCGCCCAAGGCAAGCACTAAGTTGCGGGTGTTGCTGGTCGAGGGCAATGCGTGCGACGTCGAGTTGGAGTTACTAACCCTGCAGAGAGATGGCTTCGATGTCTCTGGCGACGTGGCGCAAAGTCCCGAGGAGTTCACCGCCCGGATACAGATGACAAACTACGATCTCATTCTTGCCGATTATAACCTGCCGCAATGGAGAGGAACTGAGGCTCTTGACATTCTGTGCCGTGAAAACCTGGACGTGCCCTTGATCGTGGTGACCGGCTACTTGGGCGAAGAGAAAGCGGTGGACTACATCAAGCAAGGTGCCACCGATTGTGTCTTGAAAGACCGCTTGGCCCGGCTACCCACCTCGGTTCGCAGAGCTTTAGAGGAAAGGCGACTACGCGATGAACGCCGCCGATCTGAAAAAGAGTTGGCTAGCAAGGTCGCCGAACTGGCGCACTCTAACGCAGAACTGGAGCAGTTTGCGTACGTGGCCTCACATGACCTGCAGGAGCCGTTGCGCATGATTGCCAATTACACGCAACTGCTGGCAGAACGCTATCGCGGCCAGTTAGACGAGCAGGCGGACAAATATATCAAGTACTCGGTGGACGGCGCGGTGCGCATGCAGGCTCTGATTCAGGACCTCCTGCAATTCTCACGGGTCGGAAACAAAGATATTGAGACCACCGCTACCGAGTGCTGCGCCGTGCTGGAACAAGCCGTGAAAAACCTTCAAGCCGCCGTCCAAGAGACTGGAGCGGTGGTGAAGTGGAATGGTTTGCCCGTGGTCATGGCCGACCCGTTACAGCTCACGCAGGTATTTCAGAACCTGATCGCAAATGCTATCAAGTTTCACGGCGCGGAAACCCCGGTGATTCAGATTGACGCCGAAAAGAAAGACCACGAGTGCGTGCTCATCGTTTCTGACAACGGCATCGGCATCCCGGCCGAAAGCTGGGATGAGATCTTCGTTATTTTCCGGCGTCTCCATACTCGCACCGAGTATGCCGGTAATGGCATCGGTCTGGCGATCTGCAAGAAAATCATCGAACGGTTCGGTGGGAAGCTCTGGATCGAAGCTCAAGACAAACCGGGCAGTTGCTTTAAATTTACTTTGCCCACGGAACCCTTCCTGAACGCAGCGCAGGAAGCAAAGTCATGAGAACTCCCGAGATTTTGCTGGTTGACGACAACCCCGCGGACACAGATTTGATTGCCGAAGTGTGGGCGCGCAATGGCCGTTCCAGTAACATCCACGCCATAACCGACGGGGTGGAGGCAATTGCGTTTCTGCGCCGGGAACAAAAGTACGCCCACGCGCTTGTTCCCGACTTCGTGATTCTTGATTTTAATCTGCCCAAAAAGGACGGTCGCGCCGTGCTCGCCGAGGTCAAAACCGACACCTTTCTGCGGAAAATCCCGATTGCAATCTTCAGCACGTCCGAGGCGCAGCAAGACATCGTGCGCAGTTACGAACTGGGAGCAAACTGCTATGTCAGCAAGCCCGGCAACCTGCAAGGGTTCATCTCCGCTGTGACATTGATCGGAGATTTCTGGTTTGGTTTGGCGCGCCTCCCACGCGAGGAGAAAGGATGAAGCAAGGTCATACTCAAGGTCACACGAATGTCTTGCTGATTGAGGACAACCCCGGAGACGCGGACCTAGTACGCCTGCGCCTGGTCGAAAGTCACTCCGACGTCCAGGTGAACTGTGTCCCCCGCCTCTCCGACGCACTGGCAAGTCTCGACGCGGAGGAGCCCACGCTGGTGCTGCTCGACCTGGACCTGCCCGACAGTCACGGCGCGGAAACTTTTCGTCGGATTATGCGGAAGGCTCCGAACGTTCCGGTGGTGATACTTTCGGGACGGGACGATGAGGCGCTGGCGATCAAAGCTGTCCAACAGGGCGTCCAGGACTACCTGTTTAAAAGTGACCTCACCAGCAAACAACTGGGGCGCGCCCTTCGTTACGCGGTGGAACGGCAAGGGCTCCTACATGCCCTGGAAATAACTCGCAAGCAACAAATTGAATTCAAGAACCAGTTTCTGTCCCACGTTTCTCACGAATTGCGTACGCCGCTGACCTGCATTCACCAATACGTCACCATTCTGCTGGATGGGTTGGCTGGTCCCCTGGCGCCGGATCAAAGTGAGCACCTTAAGATAGTCCTTAAAAGTGTGAATCAGTTGCACGCCATGATTCGCGACTTGCTCGAAGCCACCCGCGCCGAGAGCGGCAAGCTGCGCGTCGAACCGGGCTGCATCGATATCGGTGAACTGGTTCACCAGGCTGTCGCTATGATGCGAGGGACTGCGGGGGAAAAAAACGTCGGCCTCAAAGCGGAGGCGGTAGAGGCGATCCCCCTCGTTTATGCGGATCCCAACCGTATTCTCGAAGTCCTGATTAACCTTATCGACAACGCGATCAAGTTCACCCCTCCCAATGGGTCGGTGCTGGTAAAGGCGTCGACGGTGGACACCGATCCGAGCACAGTCTATCTCTCGGTCAGCGACAGCGGACGGGGCATTCCTACCGAGTCGCTTCCGCTGGTTTTTGACCGTCTCTACCAGGACCCCAACACCGTTGATGGCAATCGGAACGGCCTCGGTCTTGGGCTTTACATTGCCAAACAAATCGTTTCTCTCCATGGTGGGAGGATGTGGGTCGCAAGCCAACCCGGAAGCGGCAGTACCTTCTCATTCACCTTGCCGCTCTATTCTCTGGCCAAGCTGCTGACTCCGGTGATCACTTGCAAGGGACGTTTGCGTGAGAACATTGTGCTGGTGTGCGTAGAACTGACTCCAGTGTCCAATGTTCTTCGTGGAAGTTGGAAGGAAACCTGCCAGCGGTCTCTGGACCTTCTGCGCCTGTGTATCTATGTGGACAAAGATCTCGTTCTTCCACCCATTGGAAGCAGTGGCCCCGTCAAAACGTTTTTCGTGGTCGCCTCGACCGATATGGCGCGGGCCGGCATTCTTATGAACCGCATCCGCGACCAAGTTGGCGCCTTACCCGAGTTGACGGACAGCGGCACCCTACAGGTGACCGCCGAGATGGTACCCATGCCGCCCGCGGCCGCTCCTGGAATCCTGGAACAACAAGTTCTTGTTGTGGCCGACCGTATCACCGAAATCATCCAGCAAGATCTTTGGACCAGGCGAAAATTCGCAGACGAGAACCAGGAGAATGCGCACTAAAGACGATACGAGGAGCAGTCCATGAATCGAGCAAAGATTATGGTGGTGGATGATGATTTCGATCTCAGACAGGCGTTGAGTCTGCGCCTTCGGGCCAATAGTTTCGACACGGTCAATGTTTGCGACGGTTATTCAGCGATCGCCATGGCGCAAAAGGAAAAACCCCACTTGATCATCCTCGATCTCGGACTGCCGGCGGGCGACGGATTTGCCGTGTTGAAAAACTTGCAGCACTTTCCGGCGCTTGCCAGCATACCGGTGATCGTTCTCACGGCTCGCGATCCGGCGGCCAATGAAAAACGCACCCTGGAATCGGGAGCCGTCGCCTTCTTCCAGAAGCCGTTTGACAACGAGGAGTTCATGAGTGTGATCCGCGCCAGCTTGCACTCTCGATGGGGCCGAGAGCTTTCTCATCGCGAGCAACACGCATAGACTCCGAGAGACCCTGGACCAGGGTGGGTTAGGGTGTGGCAATCGGGTGGCGCCGCTGGCGCATGACGACTTCAGGCCGCGTGAGTTTGGTGATGTTGCCTCGGCTAGTGAAGGCGAAGCTGGGATAGTTGAAATTGTCCAAACAATCCGATGCCCCAATCGAAGCCAACCTCCGTCGGAGGGTCGCCGACAGTCTCGTCGTAGCTGCGCTTCTAACAATGGTCGTTGGCTTTTTCTCCTGGCGGAGCAGCCATCGGGCGGCAGATGATGCCGACCGGATGGCAAGCGGTTATGCCGTGATTGAGAAGCTCGATCTCACAACAAGCGATGTCATCGAAGTGGAAACCAATGCGCAGACACCGTTTTCGTCTAAAAAAATATGTCCTGAAAATGTTTTATTACTTTCCTGAATACCAGTGCCGCAAACTAACACTCGAGCTTCAACCCTAGAC
>Ga0302179_10002055_pt1 | contig 11860 bp, 11 predicted proteins | sample I_Palsa_E3_1_FD_198788 | JGI IMG/M metagenome (GOLD analysis project Ga0302179, IMG submission 198788) | Peat permafrost microbial communities from Stordalen Mire near Abisko, Sweden - I_Palsa_E3_1 | ecosystem: Environmental > Terrestrial > Soil > Palsa > Peat permafrost | place: Sweden...
TTTCACTCCAACCCAGGCCCAGAGGGCACTTTCAACTAATGAGATGCACGCCAACAGCCGAAAGGCGGGCCGGCCTTCCGCGATACTCTCAATTGACTTTAGAGGGCGTTCGAGCAGAGTGCCAAGTTACAAAAGGAGCACCCATTTGGTCATGACCGAAAGGCCGCAAGGGTCAAGGGTTGTGGCCGGAGGCGAGCAGACTTCCACAATCGGAGCCGCATAACTTGGGATTGTAATGTCAAAGGACGCGCTAAGATGGTCGTGGTATGCCGTGAAGTGTGGTATGCCGTGAAGTAAGGAGAACGAGCCCGCGGAAGACCCGATACCACGGAGGACTTGATGAGGATAAATAGGATCGCAGCATGGTTTCTGACTTTTTGCCTGCTCGCACCGGCAGCATTCGCCGCCAATGACGAGAAGGAAGAGGAACGCGTGAAAGATGCCGGCCAGGTGATGAAAGAGATCCTGAACATTCCTGACGACATTCCTCAAGACTTGCTGGATAAGGCGGAGTGTGTGGTGATTCTGCCTTCGGTATTGAAAGGAGCATTCGGCGTGGGAGGCAGCTACGGACGCGGCGTGATGATCTGCCGCAGCGGCGAGCACTATACCGGGCCGTGGGGAGCTCCGGCTTTGTATGCGTTGGAAGGTGTGAGCATCGGATTCCAGCTGGGTGGACAAGCTACAGATTTTGTTTTGCTGGTGATGAACCCCAAGGGAGCGCGGTCACTGCTGTCGAGCAAAGTGAAGTTGGGGGCGGACGCCTCGGCTGCGGCGGGGCCCAAGGGGCGCACGGCCGAGGGCGCCACCGATGTGGTGATGGAAGCGGAGATTCTTTCCTACTCGCGCAACAAGGGGTTGTTTGCGGGGATATCGCTGGAGGGATCAACCTTGCGCTCGGATGGGAGCGCCAACGAAAAGCTGTATGGAAGAAAGCTGGACGCAAAGGAAATCATTGTCGAGCACAAGGTCGCGATTCCCGCTTGCGCGAAAGAGTTGGTGTCGTTGCTGGATACGAAGTCGCCGAAGAACAAGTCGGATCCCAAGTCGCTGGAGTAGAAGTAGTTTTGAAAAAGCGCAGCTTCCAGACTGCGAAAAGGGGTGTCGATCTCGGCACGAACCTTTCAGTCGGCAACTTAATGTCAGTTCCGGGGGCCCCTACGATTCACCGCACGCTCAATGCGCGATAGCGTCCGTTTTTCGCCTATCCTGCACTCCCAGACACGCTGGACACTCCAGCCATCCTTTCGTAGTTTCCGTGAGACCCGCGCATCTCTTCGACGGTTGGATACGATTTTTTGCTTCCAGAACTTCGTGTTGCTTTTCGATGGGCGGTCACAGCGTGGACATCCGTGCCAGTAGCATCCATCCACGAATAAAGCGACCTTAGCCGTCGGCCACGCGAAGTCCGGTTTGCCGACGACCGGCCACTGTCTCCTATAACCGCGTATTCCGCGAAGCCGGAGGAGCTTCTCCATCTTGCGCTCCGTCGTGCCTCCCGACGTGCGGACGGAGGCCATGATTTTCGACCGAACTTGCCGTGTAACCCGGTCCATTGGCATGAGGGACTAGCGGATCGCATACATCTTCAAATCCTCGGCTTGGATGGAATCAGCCAGGACGAGTTGATAGTGCCGCTCCTCTGCGATTTTAACTACTTGTCCCTTCATCGCAAGTTCAAAGAGGGCAATCACGTCGTCGACCATAAACTGGGCGGAGACAGGCCGACATGTCAGCGTGGGAAACTTCTGACGGCAGCAGGCAATGTCCTGTGCGGTCTGGATCGTGGCGAGTTTATCGTTTCCGCCCTTCGCTTGAACGGGGACGACGAATTGCTGGCCGTTTCTGTTGACTCCGACATAGACTTCTTCAATCTCAATCTGGCCCATGTTCGGGACTGTGGTCCGAAGATGGCTCTGGAGCGAGTACGTCGTGATACCGAGAAAGATGTCTATGAGTCGGTTGTAGCGGACTTTGGCAAGGAGCGCTTGTTCGTCACTCAAGGCATTCGCCGTGATGATTTCTGGCGTTGCATCCGGAATCTTGATGGCTAGAAGCTCGGCGTTGGGAATGATGCGACTGACTCGTGCGAGTTTGAATCGGTAGCGAGAGCGGCCAGCGGGTTCAATTATCCACTCCTTACCTGCCGTTGCAGTCTTCAGGATGTCATCCGGCAGAGCGGTTCGATAGCGAAACGAATAGATTACGTCGCCAAGATTGTCGGGCAGCTTTATGTTGAGTTTCTTCGCATTACTGTTTAGTTCGTTGCGCTCGAACTCGAACTCAGTCATGCCCTTCTTGAAATGGTCGTCGAATATCCGGCTGATTAAAGCTTGGTAGCGGTTCGGTCTTGACTCAGGCATATGAGAACTCGACATTTCGTTTTCGACGTGGCACGACATCCGACGCGACGCCATAATGTTCCGCCGCTTCTGACATGCTTAATGACAGCAAGGCTGGGTCGCCGAGTTGCGGAATTATATTGGTAACGCTCGGCCTCAACGCCTTCGGCAGCGCAGCGATCACCCGGAGGGCGACGGCTCGGGCGAGAAGCGGTGGAACCGAATTGCCGATCTGCCGAAATCCGTGCCACTTTGTCACATGGAACCGGAACCAGTCAGGGTAGGAGTGTAGACGGGCCGCTTCGCGCACCGTGATACATCTCGGCGTGTGGGGATGAATCGGTCGCGGCGAAGTGAATGCACCCCGGTCACTCGCCGTTCCCGCTCGGAGCGTGTTGCAATACCTTGCAGGGTCGAGCTTGAGAAATCGACTGACTTCCTCGACGCATCCGTGAGGTGTCTTGGCGAATCGCATCCGAGACTCAGGTGTATGAATCGTTCGAAGGCTCGACGTCAGTCTCAGAGTTCTCTTTCCGTTTGCCATGCTCAGGCTCTTCGCGTACTCACTCGGGCGGTCGAACTTTGCATCGACCCAATCCCTCTCCAATAGGTCGTCATAGTCTTCGACCTCGGGGAGGTCGCCGATAGCATCCCAGACGGTTGGAGTCAGAGGCAATTTACGAATGTCATGGATTTCTCTGTCCTCCTGATGAGTCGGTTCGGGATAGGACGGCAGAGGCGACCCGCTTCGGGCACCGATAAGGAACAAACGCTCACGGTCTTGTGGAACGCCGAACCAGAGGGCATTCAAGACTCGATAGGGCTCGACTATCGAATATCCGATGCTCTTGAACTCATCGATCAACGCGTTCAGGAACTCCTTGTGATGCCCGATGGTTAGCCCTTTGACGTTCTCGAAGACGAAATATCTTGGCTGTAGTTCCTTGACCAGACGAACGTAATGAGATACCAGTTGATTTCGGGGGTCATCGAGCGCTCGATACCCGATGAGGCTGAAGCCCTGACATGGCGCACCTCCGACTACCGCAGTGATCTCGCCCCGTCCGATACTCGAATGTGCCCTGATGTACTCTCCATCGATCTCGGTGACGCTTCGACATATCGTCGCACATTCGGGGAAGTTGAACTCGTGAACCGCGCAATGGACGGGGTCGTACTCGACGGCGGCACGAACCTCGAATCCTGCCTGCTGGAAGCCAAGACTCAGTCCGCCAGCCCCGGCAAACAAATCGACTGCGATGGGATGTCCCGCCATGTGATTGAAACCTAAATGGCGCACCGTCATCGGCGCAACTATGAATAATCGCGATGCTGTGGAAATCAGGCGCCCTGGCGACAGTGTGCCAGCGACTTGGGCGAATGTAAAGCGAAAATGGTACACTTCAGGACGTGGACAAGAGACGTACACGCGTCATCGGAATTATGGCCGCGATTCCCGGGCGCCCGGAAGCCAGCGACGCACGACGCCAGGAAGAGGGTGCCTGCGACTGTCGCGTCCGTTGCGCATGGGCAACCAGCGAACTGATGATGCGCTATCACGATGAGGAATGGGGTGTGCCGGTGCACGACGACGGCAAGCTTTTCGAGTTTCTCATTCTCGAAGGCGCGCAGGCTGGGCTGAGCTGGGAGACGGTCCTCAATAAACGGGAAAACTATCGCGCAGCTCTTGACGGTTTCGAGGTGCAGCGGGTGGCGCGGTACGACGCGCGAAAAATCGCACAGCTGCTGAGGAATCCGGGCATCGTGCGCAACCGGTTGAAGATCGCATCGGCGGTGCGGAATGCGCAGGCGTTGCTGCGGGTGCAGGAAGAATTCGGCAGTTTCGACCGTTACGTGTGGCAGTTTGTGAATGGCCGGCCGCGAGTGAATGCATGGAAGTCGCGGAACCGGGTTCCTGCGCGCACGCTTCAATCCGACGCGATGAGCAAGGATCTGAAGAAGCGGGGCTTCACTTTCGTGGGATCAACCATCTGTTACGCGTTTATGCAGGCGGTGGGGATGGTAAACGATCACACGGTGCAGTGCTTCCGGCATGGAGAAATAAGCGCGGGGAAGTGAGCGGTGTTTTCTTGAAAAAAACGGGCGCGGTCATCCACCACGCCGAGATTATCGATCGAGCGAAAGGCCGCCCTCGCGGGCGGCCTTTGCTGTGATTGACGGGTTGTTCAACTGCAATCCGGCTATTTGGAAACGATTACTCCGAAGTAGCCATCCGTGTCGTTAGGACCGGCGGTGAAGAAGAGCTGATTTTTCGCGCCGTTGGTGGACGTTCCACCGCCGAACTCGATCCCCCAAATCCCATTGATATTTAGGGCTTTGCCGGACGAATTGGAGAGCGTGCCCAGGAGCGCTCCAGTAGAGGCATCGTAGGCATTGATGGTGCCCACGGTTGCGTTGTTCGTGATGAGCAGGGCCTTGCTGAATGTGCCGAAATTCGCCGGAGACACGGCAAAGCCCCAAGGCTGGTTCAGCGGCTTGCCGTGGGCGAAGTGCTTCAGCAGAGTTCCGCTTTCGCTGAAGATGTCGATGTAACCGCCCGGGCCTCCAGATGTGGCCGCGAACGAAACGTAGACCTTACTGTCGATATCCTGGATCCCGAACGGTGCGAACCCGGCGGGGACAGCCGGATCGGTGAAGGACGAAACGAAGTTGAAGTTTCCGTCGTAGATGTCGACTTTGTTATTGGCGGCATCTGCGGCAAACAGGAAGTTCCCCGAAGGGTGGCTGGTGATGGCCAATCCAGTATAAGACGCTCCCGGGGTAGTTACGGCGATCAACGCTGTCGTTGGTTCAAAATCCGACCAACCGCTGATAGTCCCATCCAAAGTGGAAAACAGGAAGACCGAGGTCCACGTGTCGATCTTGAACTCCGTGGAAGCGTTGTAAACGATGCCTGTGGGCGAACCTGATCCCGAGCCGCTGGCGGAAGGAACGATTACCTGCAGGCTTTGCGGGACACCCGTACCGCTGTAGAGGGTGGACCAACCGCTGGCTTCATCGCTAACCCAGAAGGGATTACCCGGGCTGTAGGCGAGTCCCCAGGGATTCTTCAGAAGAGGATCCGTATACTTTGCCTTGCCGGATATGTCTGAAACCAGATATTCGAATTGATATTGCGCCAGGGCTGCGCTGGAAGACAGCACCAGCAAAAGCCCAACCAAGGCAGGAAAAACGTGATTGCGACCAAGCAAACGATGCATGCGAGTTCTCCTTGTATGGTGCTAAGTGAGGGATGGATCCCGACCCATTTTTTTTACGCGGCCGGTTGTGCGATTTTTCCGGTCGTCAAGCACCGCAATGCTAGGCGGGAGACGAGCCCGCGTTGTCAAGGGATTGTCATCAGTTTGTACAATTCTTGTCTTCCCGGGGAAAGGTCATCGGGTAGTGGCTCAGTTTGAATTTCTTTTGGCGGCGTCATCCTGAGCGGAGCCGCTTTTCAGGCGGAGCGAAGGATCTCCCGCACAGCGCATGCCTTTGTCTACGGGAGATCCCTCACCCGGCTGAACTGCGCCGGGTTTCGGGATGACGCACCCAAAACAAGACAAATTCAAACTGACCCACTGCCGGTCATCGGGCGTGGTTGCAAAGGCGTAGACCCTCGATTAAGCTAGTCTTCTCATCAAGTTGATGCATTCGGCCGGGATGGCGGAACTGGCAGACGCAGCGGACTCAAAATCCGCCGGTACTTAGTACCTTGGGGGTTCGACTCCCCCTCCCGGCACCACTAAAACCCCTCTATTTACGCCGCTCGAGTTCGGCTCGCCCATCTGGCAGAAAGGATTTTCGGAGGTCCGAATTCTCGATGCCGGCGCATTCCTGCAAACAAGCGAATACATCCGGAATAATCCGGTTGTCCGGCATCTTGTGAATGAGGCTACGCGATATCCATACTCTTCCGCCTATCCAGGATTTGAAGTTGACTCTGCTCCTCAGGGGCTGATGCCCACACCGCGGCGCCCCAGCAACTGCTCTCAGCCGCTAAGGGGTTGGAATCTTCTCCAACTCCGCATTGAGATGCACGCTGCTCCCGCCCGTGACCTTCAGCTTCCGCTCCCAATCCTTGAACCCCGCCTTCTTCACCGTGACCGTGTGATCTCCCTCCGCGACCTGAACATCGGAAGGAGTGTTGCCGACAAAACTACCGTCGACTTCAATATCAGCACCGTCGGGAACAGAGCCGACCGACAGTTTGCCCGTCAATACAGCCGGGGCCGGGGCCGGAGCCGCGACCACGGCTGCGACGGGTTGCGGGGTCGCGGCAGGCCTACTCTGCTCTTGGGCTGCAGCAGCGGCTGCGCGTATGGCTGCGCCATGCTCGGCCCAATCCTTGGTGATGGCCTCGCAAGCATCCTGGACTGAACCACCTAGCGAGAGCGTTGATTTGCTGACGATAGAGTCGCCCGAAATCCGTGCAAAAACCGCGACCTTAGTTCTTGTGGCGCAAGACCCCTTTGCCACCCTCGTGATCAAGCAGCACGATGTAATCCGTCTTCACCTGAATGTTGTTCACCATCACCCCAGGGCACCGCTCCCCGAAGGTCTTTATGATCTCGGCGGTCTGTGGTCGCGCCCCTCCCGCCATTGCGCTTCCGTATGAACCCCCGGACCCCCCGCCCGATCCGGCGACCGACCACGACTGGCTGTCGGTTATAAAGACTCGGGCTCTCTCCGAGTCGGAGGCTTGGACTGGCTGAACCGGTTGTTGCGCCGTAGGTTGGGAGGTTGCAGTCTGAGCAACTGAAGTGCACGCGAGATAAAACAGCGCAAACAAGGACACGTACGTTTTCATAGCGACCCTCCGCTCACGAGATTATTCAAATGTTGGGGGAGACACCCGGGGATACGCCATTATCCTCTTGGCGTAAACGGTGTCAATCTAATTCCGTGAACCGCATGTCACCAATAAAAAAGGGAGCGCTCGCCGCGCTCCCTCCAGAAACTGACCACTAACCCCTGGCCACTGATCACTGCCCTTCAGTACTTCGGCACCCTCGGATCCACTCTGTCCGACCAGGCCGTAATCCCGCCCGCCAGGTTGTGAATTTTAGTGAACCCAGCCTGCTGCAGAAACGCGACCGCCTTGGCGCTGCGCCCGCCCATCTTGCAGTGAACCACGATTTCGCGGCTGGAATCCAACTCACTCACGCGCTTGGGCAGATCGTTCAGCGGTATCAGATGTCCGCCGATATTGCATATCTGATACTCATGCGGCTCGCGCACATCGAGAACGAACAGATCCTCTTTCGCATCCAAACGCCGCTTCAGCTCTTCGACTTGAATTTCCGGAACTCCATTCGACACCGGTTTTTCCTCCCCGCGAATCCCGCAAAACTCGTTGTAGTCTATCAGCTTCGTCACCGTAGGATGCGTGCCGCAAACCGGGCAATCCGGATTCTTGCGCAGCTTCAGTTCGCGGAACTTCATGCCCAGCGCATCAATTAGCAGCAGCCGTCCGATCAGAGGCTCACCCACACCGAGGATCAACTTGATCACCTCGGTGGCCTGCATCACGCCCACCAGCCCCGGCAGAATGCCCAGCACTCCACCCTCGGCGCAGGAAGGCACCAGCCCCGGCGGAGGCGGCTCCGGGTACAGGCAGCGATAGCACGGTCCGTCCTCCGTAGCAAACACGCTGGCCTGCCCCTCAAACCGGAAAATCGATCCGTAAACGTTCGGCTTCCCCGTAAGCACGCACGCGTCATTCACCAGATATCGCGTAGGAAAGTTATCCGTGCCGTCGGCAATCACGTCGAAGTCGCGGAAGAGTTCCAGTGCGTTCTCGCTGCTCAACCGCGTGTCAAAAGTTCGCAGGTTCACAAAAGGATTAAGAGCCGACAGTTTGTCCGCGGCGGAATCCAACTTCTTGCGCCCAACGTCGGCAGTCGAGTGAATGATCTGCCGCTGCAAATTCGTGTAATCCACCACATCGAAATCGACCAGGCCCAGCGTGCCCACGCCCGCCGCCGCCAAATACAAAGCCAGCGGAGATCCCAGTCCTCCCGTGCCTACGCACAGCACCCGCGCTGCTTTCAGCTTCTGCTGCCCCTCCATGCCAACCTCAGGCATGATCAAATGCCGCGAGTAGCGCAGGATTTCATCCTTGTTGAGTGTGACTGGAATTTCGGTAGTGATTGTCGCCATAAACTCCCCGGTTGAAATTCTAAAAAACCTGATTTTTGAGTCAGGTGACCAGGCCGCCGAAACCGTTTGTCATCCCGAGCGACGCGAGGGACCTTGGTTCCGGTTTGCGCCAGCCCTCAGCGACGGACCACAGGCAAGAACCAAGATCCCTCGATCCGCTCGGGACGACAAGTGAGGAGAGCGTTTTCACCACCCCCGGCAATCGAAGGCACGATCGAGATGTTATCACCGTCTTTCACCGCGGTCGCCTCCTTCTGCAGGTAGCGAATGTCCTCGTCGTTCAGATAGAGATTCACGAAGGCCCGTAGTTTTCCGTCCTCCGCATACAAATGACGCCGCAACTCGGGATGCTGCGCGATCAGGTCGGTCATGACTTCCGCCACGGTCGCGCCCTTCACGTCCACCGTGGATTGTTTGCCGACATACTGCCGCAGAGGCGTAGGAATGTGAATCTTGCTCATAGGTCTACGCATAAAAGATGCGCCGCGGAATGGGAAGATTCAGGACTGTCGCGCGTCGGCCCCAGATCAGTCACTTACACCGATGAGCCGCCCCGCCTAAAATCACACCGGGAGATACTACGATGACGATCTTTGATCCAGCCCGGGGCAGAATTATTGATGGCGGTGGTGGTGGCGGCGGCGGCCTTCTCCGCCTCATTGGCATCGGCATAGCCGCATTCTTGCTGGTGATCTTGCTTTTTAGTTCCGTGGCCAAAGTAGGCACCGGCCACGTCGGCGTGCTCACGCTCTTCGGCAAAGTGCAGACCGGCGACACCCTTGGCGAGGGCATTCACCTCATCAGTCCGCTGAAGACCAACAACGAACTCTCCATCCAGACTCAGACGCTCAAGGAATCCGCCAGCGTACCTTCCAGCGAAGGCCTCATGATGAGCCTGGATACCTCGCTGATTTACCATCTCAATCCCGACCGCGCCGCCGAGGTTTTCCAGAAGATTGGCGCCGATTATGAAAACGTCGTCGTCGAGCCCACCCTGCGTTCTGCCATTCGCGAAGCAACCGCCTCCCATACCGCGAACGCCCTTTATACCGGCGAACGCGAAATGGTCGCCAAGCAGATTTACGACCAGGTCAGCGCCCAGCTCAATCAGCGCGGCCTGACCGTCGAGAACGTTCTCCTGCGTGACATCCAACTGCCCGCCACGCTGAAGGCCGCCATCGAAGCCAAACAGCAGGCCGAGCAGGAATCGCTGGCCATGAACTTCCGCCTGCAGAAAGAAACCCAGGAGGCCCAGCGCAAGCGCATCGAAGCCGCCGGCGTCCGCGACTTCCAGCAAATCGTCGCGCAAGGCATCACGCCATCACTGCTGGAATGGAAAGGCATCGAAGCCACGGAGAATCTAGCCAAGAGCGCTAACTCTAAAGTCGTAGTCATTGGTAACAACAAAAACGGCCTCCCCCTGATTCTGGGACAGTAGGTTTTCTTGGCAGCGTGAATGCTCTTGTGGGAAAAGCTGCTCTGGGAATTGTTAATGCTCAATGTGGGGACAGCCGCCCTCGGCTGTCCCGTCGCCGCAGGCGACGTTTTTGCAGCGCTGCTAACATGACACCGTGCCCCCGCTTCTCGACATCCGCCACCTGAACATCGAATTCGCAAACAACACCCGCGCGACCAGCGACGCACCCGTTCTATCTCTCTCCGCCGTCCGCGACCTCAGCCTCTCCATTGCCCCTGGCGAAGTTCTTGGCCTGGTTGGCGAATCGGGTTCCGGCAAATCGATCACATCCCTTGCCATCATGCGCCTGCTTCCGCCCCAGGCCCGCGTTTCCGGCGATATCCTCTTCGCCGAGAACGGCTCCGCCCGCAACCTCACCACGCTTCCCCCAGACTCCATGCGTCAATTGCGTGGCTCGCGCATCGCCATGATCTTCCAGGAACCGATGACCGCTCTCAATCCCGTCATGCGCGTCGGCGATCAGATCGCCGAGGCCGTGCTCGCTCATGGATCCCGCTCCAAGAGCGAGGCCGCGAGACTCGCCGTTCAAGCCATGACCGACGTCGCCATCCCCGAACCCGAACGCCGCGCCCGCGATTATCCGCACCAGCTTTCCGGCGGCATGCGCCAACGCGTCATGATCGCCATGGCCATCGTCAACCGCCCGCAGTTGCTCATCGCCGACGAGCCCACCACCGCGCTCGACGTCACCATCCAGGCCCAAATCCTCGACCTGCTGGCTGAGTTGCGCTCCAAGTTCGGCCTGGCCATGCTCTTCATCTCCCACGATCTCGCCGTGGTCTCGCAAGTCGCCGCCCGCGTGGTCGTGATGTATGCCGGCAGCATAGTCGAAAGTGGAACTAGCCACGAAATTTTTCGCTCCCCGGCACACCCCTACACTCGCGGTCTCCTGCACTCCGTGCCCGACCTGAAAACCGATCGCACCCACCCCCTCGAAACCATCGAAGGCACGGTCCCGCCGCTGCAGGCCATGCCCCCCGGCTGCGCCTTCGAGCCCCGCTGCGCTTTCCGTGTCCCAGACTGCACTCGTGCCCTGCCGCCGCTGATAGAGATCGCGGAAGGACATTGGGCTCGCTGTCCGGTGCTCAATGCGAAATAACTATGGCGGAATAAACTCTGCCCATATATCCCTTCGGTTGCCACTCGTTCTATAATCCCGAGTTCGTCTGGTGCTGATTGCAAATCCTGCTGCTTAGCGACATTCACGCCAACCTCGAAGCCTTGGAAGCCTGCTTGGCGGCAGCCCCGCCGTTCGACTTCGTGGCCAATCTCGGCGACGTTGTCGGCTACGGAGCTTCTCCCAATGAGGTCATCGATCGCTCCCGCAGCCTGGGCAAGATTTTCGTGCGCGGCAATCACGACAAGGCCGCCACCGGTCTGCTCGAACTAACTGATTTTAATCCCATGGCCGCGGCCGCCGCCGTCTGGACCGGCGAGCAACTCACTCCCGAGCATCACGATTGGCTGAAGGCGCTGCCGCATGGCCCGCTCTCACTCGAAGGCTTTCCGGATGTGCAACTGGTCCACGGCTCGCCCATCGACGAAGACTTCTACATTGTTTCAATCGGCGATGCGCTATCTCCTCTTTTGACACTCCCCACGCCTTTGACTTTCTTCGGCCACACTCACCTGCAAGGCGGATTCTTCGCCAATGGCTCCAGCGCCGATGGTTTCCGCCCCGAATATCGTACCGTCGGAAAAGCCGAGTCGGTCTCTTTGCATTTGAAGCCGGGCACTCGCTACCTGATCAATCCCGGCTCGGTCGGGCAACCCCGCGATGGAGATTGGCGCGCAGCCTTCGCCCTCTTCGATACCGAAGCCCAGGTCGTCCACTTTCATCGCACCCCCTACAACCTGAAATCCGCGCAAGACCGCATCT
>Ga0302179_10002061_pt1 | contig 11852 bp, 7 predicted proteins | sample I_Palsa_E3_1_FD_198788 | JGI IMG/M metagenome (GOLD analysis project Ga0302179, IMG submission 198788) | Peat permafrost microbial communities from Stordalen Mire near Abisko, Sweden - I_Palsa_E3_1 | ecosystem: Environmental > Terrestrial > Soil > Palsa > Peat permafrost | place: Sweden: Abisko...
CAGAAGTATGGGGCTTACCGGGAGGCTTGGCATTTGCTGCGGGAGACTGGGTTGACGATTCAGGCTTGTGTGGATCCGGAGTGGGCGGAGGTGCCGCTCCCATCCGGCGCAGATTCTCCGGTCAGCAACCAGCGGGAATCGAGTGCTCCGCTCGAGGCTAAGCTCGCTCGAAGACCGATCTAGGCTTCCAACCTTCCTCAACTCCCGCACTTGCTATTGCTTAAGCTGTTTTGTACATATCGTAATATACACACATTATTGGATGCACAAAATGTTCCAGTTGGAACATGTCTCACAAGTGTTCCGGTGGGAACATTAAGCCACTCCCCAAGCTGCCCCTTCGCCAGCGTCAAGATGAATGTGAGTTGCCTCTGTCTGTAGGATAGAGAATCCGGCAGGGCGCCCCAGCCGTACCTATAAATAGAGCCGACGATGCCTAAGCTTAATCCCGACGCGCAGCACCCCAACCCGAGATGCCGGATGGCTGGGCACAAAATTCGTATTGTGTTCTTGCTGCTTTTTTCCTGGCTGTCGCTTCCGCTGTTGGCTCAAGAGACTGTTCTGAAGGGCCGGGTCATCGATCCCGATGGAAAGGCTTTGCCGAAGGCAACGGTGCAACTGATCGACCGTGACCACGTTCGGGGACGGGGAGCAACTACCGGGCCTGATGGACTGTTTCAAATCGTGCTGCCTTCCGCGGGACAATTCGTGATCAAAGTTGAGGCGTCAGGATTTCGTCCGGTCGAACAGCCGGTCAGCGTTTCTCGGGCCGGCGCTTCCGAAATCACAGTGAAGATGGCCCAACTTTCATCCCGGGTTGAGAACATCACAGTCATTGCGGACGTGAGCCAGTCCGATGTGCTTTCTCCCGACCCTGCGGAGAAGATCTTTGTCCGTCAGGACTTGCTGGACGCCAATCCCGGCCGGCCCGGCGCTCCGGTATCGATCCCCGGATATCCTATAGAAACCGCTTCCAGCGGCATCAAGGCGCCGCAATACTTTGCGCCGGGTGTGGCGGGAGATCATGGCGAGCCGATCGCACAGTATATGGCGGTCGGCAGCTATCTGGTGCCAAACAATCTGTCGGCCAACGCCCACGGCAATGGCTATTCCGATCCAAACATATTCATTCCGGAGGTTGTGGAGAGCGTTCAGGTCGATGGCGGAGCGTTCAACGTTCGGGAAGGAAATCATTCCGTCAATCTGGCGGCAACGTACGGACTGCGCTCCCGCCTCGATCCGTTCGTAACCTTTACCGGAGACTATCGGGATATCGATCTGGTAGCCGGATTAAGCCCCACGCCCGAGTCGTGGATGGCCTTCACCGCCTCCTATGGCAACGGATTCCTTGCCCGGCTGGAACATCGGCAACAATACAAATTCAATGGCGAGCGAGTGTTTCACGCCGGCGAGCACCGGCTCACTCTGTTTGGCATTGGATATTACGGTTTCTCCTACGTGCCAGGACTTGTTCCGATCTTTGCCTTGAATTCTGCCGACGAGAATTTCTCTAATTACGGCGACACCATCGATCCACGGCAGAAAGACCAGACCCATACCGCTCTGGTTGCCTTGAACGATGTCTGGCAACTTAGTGGCAGCCAGCAACTGAATCTCTCAGGCTTTTTTCGCACCTACAATCTTTCCTTGTTTTCAGATTTCGGACAGGGCCTGATCCGGCAGAGTGAGTTTCGCACCGTTGCCGGCGGCAGCGCGAATTATGTAAATAAGATTGCCGAATATTTGTCGTTGCTGGCAGGCTTTGACTACGAGCGGGAAGCGCCGCGCCGGGATGATCTCGACCACTATGGATTCTTTAATCCCGGCGAACCCGCCTATTACGGGCCGTTCACGCCCGTGGACGGCAATAACGTGACCATCACACCGCTAACCCCGTACATCGCCGCCGAAGGCGCAGTGGCTCGCTACTTTCGCTACTATCTCGGCTGGCGCCGCGACGAGATTGATATTGATAACGACGATCTGCTGCACGCCGAGAATTCGTTTCAGAAATGGGTGGGCGTGAACTCGCCCAAGGCTACGGTTTCTTTTCTTCCCAAGGAATCGTGGTACGTTCCTCTTATTTCTCTCAGTTTTGGACAAGCTTTCTTTACGGAAGACCCTCGAATCGGCTTGGGAACAGGCGCTGCCACTCCGGTCCCTGGCTCTCCCGTGGCCACGTCGCATTCTTATCAGATCGTCGCCAGCAAGATCATCCACAAGACGGATCTACGGCTTACTCTGGGACACGTCACCAGCAGCGCAGAGTTGGCGAAAATCGATCCGGATACTGGGCTGCAGATTAACCAAGGGCCGAGCCGACTTCGGTTTATGACCGTCGCGGCGCGTCGAGACTTTCGCCACGGATCGCTTCTGGCAACTTTCTCAAAAGCTGATGCACGAGACCTCGATACTGGAGAACCCACACCGGAGGCGCCGCGGACCATTTTCGATTTGTTGGGAACGATTCAGAAGCTCCCGCTTCGGCTGCAAGCACGAGGAGAGTTTGAGTACGTTGGCACGAAACCTTTAGGCACGGGATGCATGCCGGACTTGAATGCGGAATGCACAGGCACTCCTGTGAAGGAGTTCCGTGGAGCCGTGGTCCGGCCCTTTTTGAATGGCCGCATGAATGTCGGAGTGAATTTCCTGATCGCAAGCGGCTACAGCGGGCAGACCTCGGAGAACTTTTATCCTTCCGACATCCAGGAAGTTGCAGGAGTGCGCATACCCTCCTATGCAAGCATAACTTTCACCTACAGGTTTGGTCGCGCGGTTGCGCCCTGAAGCATCGCCGACCGAATCGCTGGCATTTCGCGCGGCGCGCCTGATAGAGTTGTCCCACGCAGCGGCCAGTAAACAATTCAGGTGGAATGCATGATCGGCTTTTTCTCCATCCTCGCGGTGGGATTTTTTCTGGGGATGCGCCACGCAACGGACCCTGACCACGTTATTGCGGTCACCACCATCGTCAGCAATCAGCGCAACAGCATGCGGGCCGCCCTGATCGGAGCATTTTGGGGCGTTGGCCACACTCTTACCATCTTCGTGGTCGGGGCTGGAATCATTCTCTTCAATCTCGTCATTCCGGTGCGGGTCGGGCTCAGCATGGAATTGTCGGTCGCAGTGATGCTGATTCTCCTCGGCCTGTGGAATGTTGCCGGGTTTCTGCGCTCGGTTCCTGCCGGGGCGATGCCCAATCATGAGGGAGAGAAAGTTATCCACTCTCACCCCCACAGCCACGGAGCCTACATTCACACTCATCCGCACGCTCACCAACCCGGGGGCCATTCCGACTCGCCCGACGACACCCCGCTGAATTGGATGGACCGCGCATTTGGAAGGGTCAGCCTGTATCAATATCTTCGGCCGCTCGTGGTGGGCATCGTTCACGGACTTGCCGGTTCAGCGGCGGTGGCTTTGTTGGTTTTGACTACGATCCGAAACGTACATTGGGCGATCGCTTACCTGTTGATCTTCGGTGTGGGCACGATTGCAGGCATGATGCTGATCACCATGAGCATTGCCTCGGCATTCACGATGATGGGAAGGGGCCGCCAGAAGTTTTCGCGGCGGCTGGCATTAGCTTCAGGTCTGCTAAGTCTTGGTTTCGGTCTTTTCGTCGCTTACCAGATCTGCTTTGTGAACGGCCTTTTCACTACCCATGCCCGATGGATACCGCAGTAGGACGACTGCAAGCGGAGCCAACAAAATCAATTCGATTCTCGACCACGAAGTTTCCGCCGGGGCCGCGTTCCGCCCAGCACGAGTTTGCAAAGACGGTCGACAAAGTCGGGCGTCAACTTCCGATGCCCGATCAGAAATCGCATGTAAATGGGCCCGTAGAGTGAGTCCAGAAGCAGATCCATGTCCACGTCGTCGCGCAGTTCGCCGCGCTCAATTCCGCGCTGGAGCGTGGCATAGGCTTCCCGGCGTCGAGGCTTCATAAAGCGTTCGCGGAAAGCGCGAATGACATCTTTGTCGCTCTGGCCGGCGGCAAGAATAGCAGAAACAATGCGTCCACGGCGGCTGCGAAAGATCTTGATGAGTTGCCGCATCTGCTGGTTCATGTCCGTGTAAACGGAACCGGTATCGGGGAAGTGGAGCTTGCGACCGGTGCTGCTGGCGAATGCGTCGGCGATAAGCGCGGCCTTGTTGGGCCACCAGCGATAAACCGTTGCCTTGCCAACGCCGGCGCGCGCTGCCACGGCTTCAATGCTCAGATCGGAAAAACCATTCTCTCCCAAAAGTTTCAACGTGCTGCGCAAGATAGCAACGCGCGCTGGTTCGCTGCGAGGGCGGCCTGGCGAGCGCTTACGGCCGCCTTCGCCGCGACTTGTATGAGCCGGAGACTTTTGGCGCATGACCTCATCCAGCCCTACAATCAAACCCAGGGCTTTAGAATCCGATACGCTTAGTATCGAATCTAAGTATAATCTAAGAACCAAGTCTGCGTGGTTCTCTTCGCATTCGTGCAGTGCATTCGTCCGAACTCTGGAGTGGTGCCTAACCGATGTGGATTGTAGCGCTAGCGCTCCGGCGTCCTTATACATTTGTTGTGATGGCGCTCGTCATCATTCTTCTGACGCCGATCACGATCCTGCGCACGCCCACGGACATCTTCCCGGACATCGATATTCCAGTGGTTTCTGTAGTTTGGTCCTACATCGGTATGTCGCCGCAGGATATGGCCGACCGTATTGTGACCAATTCCGAGCGTGGCATCAACATCACCGTCAACGACATCGAGCACATGGAGTCTCAGTCGGTAAACGGTTTGGGCGTCATCAAGGTTTTTTTCCGTCCAGGCACGAACGTACAGGGCGCTATCGCAGAAATCACCGCGATCGCTCAGACTACGTTGCGCGGTCTTCCGCCCGGCACAGTGCCGCCTCTGGTCATCTCCTATAGCGCTTCCACTACACCGATCGTTCAGCTCGGACTGAGCAGCAAGACCCTGCCTGAGCAGCAACTGTTCGATCTGGGCCAGAACTTTCTGCGTAACTATCTGGCAACCGTACCGGGAGCCGCTACTCCCTATCCCTATGGCGGCAAGATTCGCCAGATTCAGGTGGACCTGGATTTGCCGAAGCTACAGGCTTACGGACTCTCTCCCAATGACATTGTCAATGCCGTCAATGCTCAGAATCTGATTCTTCCCAGCGGCACGATCAAGCTCGGCCCGCTGGAATACAACGTGGAGCTGAACGGAACGCCGGCGACGATTGCGGAATTGAACGAGCTGCCGGTCAAGACGGCCAATGGGGCCACGCTCTACATGCGCGATGTTGCGCATATACGCGACGGATTTTCACCGCAGACGAACATCGTGCGGCAGGATGGAAACCGCGGGGCGCTGATGTCGATGTACAAGATTGGAAACGCCTCCACGCTGCAAATTGTCGCGGGGGTCAAGAACATGGTGGTGCAGGCGGCGCAGTCGCTGCCTCCGGAACTGAAAATCACCGCGCTGTTCGACCAGTCTTTGTTTGTGCGCGCCTCGATCCAGGGCGTGTTGCGCGAGGGGTTAATCGCAGCGGCTCTTACCGCCGTCATGATTCTGCTCTTCCTCGGCGATTGGCGTCCTACGATCGTCATTTCCATCTCCATCCCGCTTTCTATCTTTGTTTCGATCATCGTCTTGAGCGCGATCGGGCAGACCATCAACATCATGACACTGGGAGGATTGGCACTTGCGGTCGGCATCCTGGTGGATGACGCCACGGTGGAAATCGAAAACATCGAGCGCAACCTTGCCATGGGCAAGGAGATGAGGCAGGCCATTCTTGACGGCGCGCAGCAGATCGCCGTGCCTGCGTTTGTCTCGACGCTCAGCATCTGCATCGTGTTTGTGCCTATGTTCTTCCTAGCGGGCGTGGCGAAGTTCCTGTTCGTGCCGCTGGCGGAGGCTGTGAGCTTCGCCATGCTGGCCAGCTACCTGCTCTCGCGAACCCTCATCCCCACGCTGGTGATGTTCATCATGCGCGGTCACGAGCATCGCGAGGAAACGCCCAAGTCGTTCCTGGGCCGCTTCCAGCGCGGCTTCGAGCGCAAGTTTGAAGACTTCCGGCGGGGCTACGAGCAGTTGCTGGAAACCACGCTCGAGCATCGCGGGGTTTTTGTGCTTTGTTTCCTCATCTTTTGCCTGCTTTCGCTTGGGCTGTTCACGTTCCTCGGCGAGGATTTCTTCCCGCAAGTGGATGCGGGCCAACTGCGCCTGCATGTGCGCGGGCGTCCCGGTCTGCGCGTGGAAGAGACGGCGCGGCTCTGCGACGAGGTCGAGAGCGTCCTGCGGAAGGAGATTCCAAAGAATGAGCTGCAGACGATTCTCGACAACATCGGCCTGCCCAACTCCGGCATCAACCAGTCCTACAGTTCCAACGGAACTATTGGCACGAGCGATGCGGAGATCCTGATCGCTCTCGATCCCGAACATCACCATCCGACGGCGGGGTACGTCCGGCATTTGCGCGAGGTGCTGCCGCAGCGCTTTCCCGGAGTGGAGTTTTTCTTCCAGCCCGCCGATATCGTTTCACAGATTCTGAATTTCGGTCTGCCCGCGCCCATCGATGTGCAGGTCGTTGGCACAGACATGGGAAGCAGTTATCTGATCGCGCAGCAGATCGCGAACAAAATGCGGCACATTCCCGGCGCCGCCGATGTGCACGTGCAGCAGTTGCTTTCTCTGCCCACGCTGCACATGGACATCGAGCGCACCCGGGTCACGCAGGTGGGGCTGACGGCGCGCGACGTGGCACAGAGCGTGCTGGTTTCGCTGAGTGGCAGCTTCCAGACGGCGCCCAATTTCTGGCTCAATCCGCGCAACGACGTTACTTACCAGGTGGCGGTGCAGGTGCCGCAATATCGTATGACCAGCATGCAAGACCTGATGACCATACCGGTAACGTCGCAGCAGGGCGCGGAATTGCTGAGTAATCTGGTGCAGGTATCTCCTGTGGTGCGACCGGCTACGGTGAACCACTACAACGTGCAACCGGTCATCGACGTTTACGCCAGCACGCAGGATCGCGACCTGGGCGCGGTCGCTTCCGAAACTTACAAGGTGCTGCATACATTCGACGGCCACCTGCCTCGCGGCACCCAGATCGTGGTGCGCGGGCAGGTGGTTACCATGCGCTCGTCGTTCATCGGGCTGGGTGTGGGACTGGTCGGAGCCATCCTGCTCGTTTATTTATTGATCGTCATCAACTTCCAGTCGTGGCTCGATCCGTTCATCATCATCGCGGCTTTGCCGGGGGCGCTGGCGGGAATCTGCTGGTTCCTGCTGCTGACGCGCACCACGCTGAGCGTGCCGTCGCTTACGGGCGCGGTCATGTGCATGGGTGTGGCCACGGCCAACTCTATTCTGATGGTCAGCTTCGCGCGTGAACAGATGGATGAAGGCATTCCCGCCGTACAGGCCGCTGTCGCCGCCGGATATACGCGTATGCGCCCGGTGCTGATGACCGCGCTGGCCATGATCATCGGTATGGTGCCCATGGCACTGGGCCTGGGAGAAGGCGGCGAGCAGAACGCACCGCTGGGCCGCGCCGTCATTGGCGGACTGCTGTTTGCCACAATCGCCACCTTGTTTTTTGTGCCCAGCGTCTTCGCCATGTTCCACGGCCATCGGGAGGCTAAGCGTACGCGCAGGGAGCGAATGTAAACGCGAGCGGGGATAGAAAGTTGCAGGAATCGGAGTTAAGCATGAGCGCAGAAGATCAATCCAAACCAACGGCGGGGGACGCACAGCGGTCCGAACCGGGCACTGGCGCCAACCCGTCGCAGCCGGGCCAAGCTGAGGAGCATCATGCGCTGGGTGCTCAAGCCCAGCGCGACGAAGAGATTGAAGCGATCCAGCAGCACTCCCGGCATCAGCATCCTGGGATCGACAAGCCGCCCGAGGTTCCGCCTGCGCCGCCGCGCAAAGCTCTGATGATCGTCGGCGTCCTATTGCTGGTGCTGCTAATTGCCGGCGGGCTCACGCTGTGGGACCACGTGAGCCACGAACGTGCGCTGGCCAAGGAGACGGAGCGCGAAACCGTGCCAACGGTCGCCGTGGTTTACCCGCTGTCGGAAAAACCTGATGAGGATCTGGTTCTGCCCGGTTCTTTACTGGCATACGAGGAGTCTCCGATTTACGCCCGCACGAGCGGCTACCTTGTGCGCTGGTACAAAGACATTGGCAGCCGAGTGACCAAAGGCGAGTTGCTGGCAAAGATTGATACTCCCGAGGTGGATCAGGAGCTGAACCAGACCCGAGCCGCGCGTCTGCAAATCCTGGCGCAGATGGATCTGGCCAAAATCAGCGCCGACCGCTGGGAGAACCTGCGCAAGACTGACTCTGTCTCCGCGCAGGAAGCTGACCAATACGAGAGCGGATACAAGCAGAGCCAGGCAAACCTGGCCGCCGCAGACGCCAACGTGCGCCGACTCGAACAGCTTGAGGGCTTCAAGGATGTCTACGCGCCGTTCTCCGGTGTGCTCACCAAGCGCAATGTCGATCCCGGTGCGCTCATCAATGCTGGAGCCGGCGCCGCCGGCCGGGAGCTGTTCGACCTTGCACGCGTCGATCCCCTGCGGGTTTACACCAGCGTTCCGCAGGCCTACGCGCCATACATAAAGGTTGGTGCAAAGACTGCCGTCACCTTGCAGGAATTTCCCGGCCAGAAGTTTGCCGGGAAGGTCGTGCGAACGGCGGAGGCCATTGATCCGGCCACGCGGACTCTGCTGACGGAAGTCGACGTGCCCAACCGGGACGGGCGTCTATTGCCCGGCTCGTTCGGGGAAGTGCACTTCGCCGTCGGCTCGGGCGTGAACAAGGTCACGATTCCGGTAAACGCGATGCTGTTCCGTGCCGAAGGGCCGCGCGTCGCGGTCATCGGTCCCGGCGGCAAGGTGCAGTTGCGTCCCATCAACATCGGACGCGACTATGGCGCTACATTGGAGGTTCTTGGCGGCGTCGCTCCCAGCGATCAAGTCGTCATCAACCCCGCGGATTCGCTTGAGGACGGACAGCAGGTGAACGTCGCGCAACCTCCAGCGAAGCAGCAACAGCCCGGCCAACCGTCGGCGAGCCAGCAGAAGGGCGGCGCGTCGTGAAGCGAGCCGCAATCTCGGCCGCTCTGGCATCGCTGGCGTTCGCCGCGGGATGCAGCGTGGGTCCGCGTTACAGCCGGCCCGCGGCTCCCGTGCCAGCGCCGGATGCGTGGAAGACGCAGCCGCCATGGGAACAGGCTGCACCCAAGGACGCCATTCCCAAAGGCGCGTGGTGGCAAGTGTTTCACGATCCCGCGCTCGACGCCTACGAACAACAATTGCTCCAGGCTAACCAGTCGCTCGTGGCCGCGCGCGATCGTTTAGACCAGGCGCGGTCGTTGGCGCGGGTCGCCACTGCAGACATGTTTCCGCAGCTTTCGGCGGACCCTGGCGCGGTGCGGGAGCGTGGCTCCGGTAATCGCCCTCTGAACGGCGAGGTGCCAACCGTCGCGAATGGGGGATTTTCTCCCTACACGCAGAGCGTCTATACGATTCCGTTTTCGTTGAGCTACGAGGTCGATCTCTTTGGACGCGTACGGAATAACGTGGCAGCGGCTAACGCCTCTCTACAGTCCACGGCCGCCGATCTTCAGAACGTGCAACTCGTGCTGACCGCCGAACTCGCCGCCGACTACTTCACGCTGCGTGAGTTGGACGCCGAGTGGCAGGTGGTGCAGGAATCAGTGGGCTACCAGCGTAAGGGTCTGGATCTGGTAAACAACCGCCACGAGGGTGGGATTTCCAGCGGACTGGAAGTCGCACAGCAGGCCGCCCTGCTTGATTCCACGTTGTCGCAGCTTGCGCTGGTGCAGCAGTCGCGCGCGCAGTACGAGCACGCCATAGCCGTGCTGGTGGGTCAGGCGGCTTCCAGTCTCAACGTGCCCATCGCGCCATTGCGTGCCACGCCTCCGCCCGTCCCGCTTGGAGTGCCCTCCGACGTGCTGGAGCGACGGCCCGACATTTCCACGGCGGAACGCCTGATGGCTTACCAAAATGCTCAAGTCGGTATCGCGCACTCGGCCTTCTATCCGCACATCACTCTAAGTGGTTCCGGGGGATGGCAGAGCCGTGACCTGGCGCCGCTTCTCAACGCGCCCAGCCTCTTCTGGTCGCTAGGCGCGGACGCCTTGCAGCCCATCTTCGAGGGCGGACGAAACCGGGCCAATCTGGCCGCCGCGCGCTCGGGGTATGACCAGTCCGTGGCGAACTACCGGCAGGCGGTGCTTACGGCGTTCCAGCAGGTCGAGGACGGCATCAGCAATCTGAGCACGCTCTCGCAAGCTCTCGCCACGCAGGGCTCTGCGGTCGAAGATGCGCGCCGTGCATTGGCGATCGCCAACAATCGTTACATCGGTGGAGTCACTAGTTACCTCGACGTCATCACTGCGCAGACTACCCTGCTCACCAGTGAACGGCTGGAGACGCAGTTGCTCGGGCAGCAAATGGTCAGTTCCGTCTATCTGGTGAAAGCCCTCGGCGGCGGCTGGGACGCCAGCCAAATCAAAGACCAGCAGGTTCATCCGCAAGCTGGCCAGGCCTTGCAGCCATGAGTGTTGATCCATTTCAGCTGCGCCGTTGGCCGTGTGATCACCCACTCTAAACGCGGCCGTAATCCATTTCCAGGTTGACAACAGCGACGAACGAGCCTAGTATTATAGCTGAAGGAAATATCTCTACCTTTTTCAGAAGTAAGTCCGCACCCATCTAAAGTCTTGATCAAGCGCGCCTCTGAGGAGGAATTGCGTTGTGACACTATCAGCCTGTCTGTAGGGATCTTTGTCTCGCGTCCATTTGTTTGCTACTAGTCATCCTGAACAAAGAGGGGACCCATGAAAAATACCAAGTTTCTTGTGAAAGTGAACCGTGGCGGCGCTCGAGCTGCTGAATACGTCTTGCGAGTTGACCGCAGTCCTATTCAGACGACAACCAACCGAAAGCTGGCACTGGCTATGGGGCGATTCACCGCCGAAGACGCCGTCAAATCCATGCAAAATTCCCGCTGCAACCCGGAGTTAGTGTCAGTACAGATTTGACCCGTGGGGAGCCCGTTGCTTCCGATGTTCTGTATGATTAGCCGCTGATGTAAACCGAAAGCAGTTCCTTACGGCATTTCCTATTCGCATCCAAGTCCACAGTATGGGCGCTCTCGCGCCTTTTGCCTACGTCCGCGCCGGGCGTTCGCTGTTGGGTCTTGAACCGCTCAGGGCGAAGAACAGGATGTAGAGGTAGCAGAGCGTCGCCAGGATCATGGCATAGTGAACACCCTGACCCCAGCTGGTTTCCCCCTGGGTCATCGCTGAGTAGTAGTGGCTATTGATTAGTACCGCAGTCCGGCCGACGAGGTACGGAATGATTGCGCCGCCTACGATCGCCATATTCAAGAGGCCCGAGCCGTCGCCCGTGAGCGGGCCGAGCTCGGCTATTGCCAGCGTGAAGATGGTAGGAAACATGATCGAGTTGAACAGTCCGACAGCCAAAATGGACCACATCGCCACATGACCGTTGGTGACCACGGAAACCGTAACTAGGAGGGTGGCCATGATCGCCGCGAGTGCGAGCAACTTTCCGGGCTTGATCTTCTGGAGTAAGGCCGAACCGATAAACCTGCCAACCATCGCTCCTAACCAGTAGAGTGAGATGTATCCTGCGGCCACGCCCAGAGCCGAGCGATAACGAGCTCCAGCATCCGCAATGCTGGAGGGCGATATAAAGCCGCCGATATTGTCCAGCGCTAGATAATTCGCGATAGAGCTGCCGATAGCGACTTCGCCGCCCACATACACGAAAATCCCAATCGCACCGAAGATCAGGTT
>Ga0302179_10002062_pt1 | contig 11844 bp, 8 predicted proteins | sample I_Palsa_E3_1_FD_198788 | JGI IMG/M metagenome (GOLD analysis project Ga0302179, IMG submission 198788) | Peat permafrost microbial communities from Stordalen Mire near Abisko, Sweden - I_Palsa_E3_1 | ecosystem: Environmental > Terrestrial > Soil > Palsa > Peat permafrost | place: Sweden: Abisko...
TGGTACCGCCTCTTTACTAGGAGTCTGGAAAATATAGTTAGATATTTACGACAAAAGGAGCCATACTCTGAATCTCCAAGGTTCATGATATATCGATTCTTCCTCCTTCGGAGTGACGCCGTCGTTGAACTTTTGGTTGAGATCTCTGATTTTTTTAAGGTCAAGTGGCTTCAACTGGGACGCGCTTGAGGGGGTCTCATGAACAAGATTACGACCGAGATCTAAAGCATTCTTGAAATATTCCGATACATAATAATCCTACCGTAAGAGGATGAGAACATTAGATATACGCAAGCAGGAAACCCCGAACCATTTCTCAAACTAAGCATGACGCCAAAGTTCTTTGTGACAAACCTGTACGTCAACAACGAAAGGAATGAACCATACTCTTCCGACAATCTGCTTTTTCCAGTCCCAGAAGCTTGCACCACTGGGATGATGCGGGACATGCCCTTTTTGTTGGGGACAGATCTGATAGCATCCGCATTCAGCTGCAGTTTTGTTTCCAGTGCATGCAAGGCTCCCCCACGGAATGGCTGATTCCAAGCTTTCTGCCAGATGTCGTCATCAAGGAGATCCCCGTCTAATCCTTCTTGCATACCCCTCATTGGGTCGGTGAGTACAGGTTCAGTCGATCGTAGGACGTTGTCGAGATGTTGACGCATGCATAACAACAATTCTTCCGAAATTCTGAGGATTCGATCGTCATTTTCCAAGGCAGCAAAGTCCCCATTTTCAACGTCTTGAAACAAGGCTTGAACCAAATTCGGTACCTGCGATGTTTTTACCAGGTTGACCGTGCGGTTCCAGTGTTGAAGGTGAATAGAAGCGAAGTCGTTCGTCCAGGTGCGGCACGCTTTGCAAATTGCCTTATAACGGGCGTTCTCGAGCGGGCCAAACTCAGGGGCTAGTTTTGCCGATATTCCAGTAGAGAGGACCCGGAAAACGGAATCCAAAAATTCATATTCATCGACAGAGTCGTCATTCCCGTGCACGTCCAGCAGACTGTCTCGAATCTTCTGCTGTATGGTGCGCTTGACGACATCAAGGACGATGCTGCTCTTATCGCCATAGGTCTCTTCGGGTTCGCCATTGAGGAACTGGGCGAATGCCTCCATCGTCGTCATCGGGGAAACGAAGTCTTTTGACCTGACACGTGGTGAGAAATGTTCAGGTAAACGATGAAGGATTGTGAGTTAATTATAGACCGAATTCCCGGCTTTAGGCTTCATTCTTTTGTTGTGTTAGGCTAAGTCGTTATTATCCAGACTAGAGTTAGATAGATCATTAATAGTGCTGGATCCTGAACGACCAGCCAAGTACTTCCCATCGACAATTTCGTGGCATCAACAGACAATTATCCGTTGGGACCTGTGATAGCTCGAGGAAGAAGCCATCCAAGCATCATTACGACATCTATAAACATTCCTGCATCGATCCGTCGTGATCCGAGCGAATTCGGCCAGAAACTCATCAAGCTGTGACGCCAAGAAGACCCCCCTGAGCCGGTATGGCCATGGAGTGGACACCACCTCGTGGCATCACGTCGAGGCGACGTCAGAGTGGACAAAACGACACGAGGCTCTACCCTGAACTTGGAGGAGAGGACTCCAGCAGCTCCGCACCTCCTCAACTCGATACAACGTCGCCGGGACTCGCTACTCCAACATAGAGCGCAGAAATACAGCTCATCCTGGAACGGCTAGGGAGCATAGAGAATCGAGTCCTAGAGCTCAAGAAGGACACGGAGTCGAATCGGAAGGACATGGAGGAGGATCGGGAGGACACAGCGAGGAGGATACGACCTCAACGCAATGTTCATCCTTGGCAACAGCCCTCGACGTAGCGACAGGCCCCTTTCGCAAGGCCAAACCCCTTCGCGCTGTTCCTCCTAGGAACACGAGAGCTCTCACAGAGGACATCTACGGCGAGCCAAAACCTCGAAAAGGAGACCGTTCCCTTTGCGTCTCAACACGGCACCTCCAGAGTGCCATACGAATTATCCTCTGGTGCCATAGTCCTCGCAACATCCGAGCCGCCAGCACTCGCCAACGCCGTCTCAGCAACCACCTCGGCCGCTACAGCCTCCTTTCCAGCCGTATCAGCAAGAGAGGACCCCGTATCCGTATCCGCATCCAGACAGGAACCTTGGCGACAAACAATTCGCGAAAAGACGCCACGGCCAAATGACAAATCTGAGCACCGCTAGCACCGCTAGCACTGCCAACACCACCACCTCAAACAGCAGAAGCTCCAGCAGAGGACTTCGACATTCCGAACGAGATGGACGCTGCCAACAGCAAATGCTACAGCTACGACACTTCGCCAGCTGATGCTCCGACAAACCAGATGCCATGGCGCGAAGAAGACCCCCTCGGAGGGGGTGGAAGGGTGCCATGCCGGCCAGGATGGGCCACGCCAAGCCGAAACTTTCCTCCAACGCAATGCACCAACTTAGCGATTCAGAGTACGAAGAGAACATCAACATCACCATGAGCCTGTTCCTCTCCCTAATACGGTATACACATCGTCAGATGAATACGAGAGCGACTACTACGAACCTTCGATATCCTCTGATTCAACGGCGATGGATACAGACAGCGGATCCGACGATACAGGAGAGCACAAGGCAGATGCAGAGAGCGACACCAAGACGCTTGAAGAACTCTACAAGCTGTCATCTGAAGGACGACTCGAGACCAAGACACCAAAATGCATTCTTCTTCCGCGAGGGTGGAGGAACCATACGCAAGATGCAGGAGCCAGCACGGTATACGAGTGGCTAGGTCCGATAGAGAGTTGGCGGTTAACAAAGTGTCCCCTGCCCCAGGAGTGAAAAGGTTATCGGCATTATCTTTAGCAGTTTTTCCAATATCCATAAGGTGAAAGTGGAAATGACAAGGAAACTGTCCAGCTGTGCTGGTCCAGAGTCGTAGTAATTGATGATCTGATCCTCCCCTAATTTTTACATATCTAACGGGTGATTTCAATCTAGCCTCTCACTGAGTAGGATAGGAGGATCCAGCATTTTGAAGAGCTAAATGACTACAGACGAGATAATGATAGTACTAAAACGCTGAACATTATATTTTTGCTAAGTTTTTGTGGCCATGGCCATGCCATGGCTCTGATCCTCTGTGCTAGTTCGGCATCGCCCGCACGACGGGTGTCTCAAACCCGGACCGGCAATGACGTCAATTGCAAAAGTCTGGATTCGACACATCAGATCCGTACGATACGCGTTTTGGCCTATGTCTATCTGCGCCCGCGCAGGTCCGGACACTATCTCGTCGCGTCATTGCCCCACATTTTTTGGGCCCTGCGAACCCTGACCTGTCAGCCTTGACTTCACCACACCAGCGTCTTCCATGACGGGCTTGATCACCCCTGACTGGGCATCAACTTTCATTGTCAAAAATGCACCCTCTTTCTCTCCAGCCACCGGGAATCGATAGTAGTCCGCTTCCCATCCTATAACCGCCTCTAGCTCCAAGGTAAAATGTAGAAGCTGGACGTCTTGTTTCAGCCGAAGTCTGGCTGAAGTCATAGCTGCAAGACGACGGAATATTCCCTTTCGTTGATACACTGCCCTTGTCCTGATTCTGAAAGTTGTGGGGTTCTTCTTATTGCGTGGAACAGTAAATGACACGGTATGGGTTGGAGGATTAGTAGAAGAGAATTCCATATGAGTTTCCGCAGACTTGGACTTTGGCCGATAGCACCAACGATAACTTTGCCGAGGTCCGCCGCCACATTCGAATCCTTCAATTTCAACGGTACTGCTAGGATGCTCCTTCTGCTTTGAGCTTCCAAATGACATATTGGGAGCCACTGCAGGGGTTGGCGAGATTGTGCCGCTGGCGCCGGCTTGCCAATTATTGGTTTCAGTAAACTTGATGATGAAGTAACGTTCGCGAGGAATGACAGAATGAGGCGGTGAACATTCGCCGTCCGAAGGTCCAGCAGTCATCTGAGCCTCTTTCAAGACGAAATAGTGATCCGATTCCACACCGCTCTCTACGAGATATTCCATTGTCGATGCGCCGAAGACTACGTTGTCCAGAGCAATCTTACAACCAACCGCACTACGTTTCGCATCATCTGATGGTAAAATCTGTAAAGCGAACGAAATATAAAGCCGCTGCTCGTATCCCGGAAGACGCACGTTTGCCACACCCGAAAACATTTCGTACTCTGGGTTACCTTCTTGGCTTGGGGGTCCGTCGTTCGCTGCGCGATTTGAATGGCCTCCGCCGGAACCACTACCGTCAGAGCCTGGGCCGTCGCCCGAGCCTGGACCAAGGTTGCTGTCATTTCCACTGAGCGCTGGAGACAGTGGATTCTGCCCGCCAACATTAGAGTTTCCAGAATGTGAAAGTTTGCTGGGGGCATTGGTTTCCCCATTTTCTGGCTGCGAATTGGTTATTGCTGTTGATGTATTGCCCAGGGATGCATCAACAGTCAATTGCGAGTCGCTTGTTGCTGTGATAGTAGTGATACTGTCGAGGTGTTCCGCCGAGAAATCAGTCGCTTCATTCGCGGCAATTGGGCCAGTGTCATCGAAACCATCAGAATCATATTCAGGACCGCTCGAATAGTTAACATCCTCCTGATCGTCAACATCAATCAACCCGTTGTGAAACACTAATCCTACTCCATATGAGCCGATATCAAATATACCAACAGGATATGGGGCCAGATGGGAGGCGATTTCGGCGGTGGTATCTTGAACGAACGCCGTTTCCTGCTTTTTGGGGCTCTGGTATTGTATCCATAACATCGGACGCATTCCTGAATAAAGGTTATCAGTTGTTCAAGGAAGGTTTACCCGAGAAATACTCTTCGTCATTTGAGTCGGCAAGAGGTATATCGTCTGGGAGAATGTCTAATCCTAGCGCAAATGCAGAAAGCGGCAATTTGTCCAAAAGAGAGTAGAAAGACTCTGCCGAGTTCCATAAGGACTGATACAGCCCTTGACTGAGAGGGCCGTTAGGATATTGAATTGAAAGTCTCGTTGTCACAAACCTGGTTTCATTGGATATTGAAATTGGTGATGTTGCGAAGCGATCTATCGCTGCAGGCTCCTCCACGACCGGCTTTTCCAGATCGGACGTCCCCTCTTCAGTGTTCATGATCAATCTTCTGTTGGGAGGTTCATCAACCGATGAACTTATGTAACTCTCATCAACCGATGGACTCATGTAACTCTCTCCCGAGCCGTCATCACTGGAGGGTCGAGCGACGCTGGTTGGCTTTTTAGCTGCTTTTGCGCGCTTCTCTTTGTATTTGGCCCAGGAAGAGGAAAGTCTTGAAGTCAAACTTTTGAATGTTAATTTCTTCGGCTTTTTATCCCCCAATTGCAAATCTATATATTATCAAGGATGGTTGAGTTTCGTTTACCTTTAAATGAGTTAAATCCCCTGGTATCATTAATGATGGTTGAGTATCGTTTACCTTTAAATAAGCTGGTAATTAGCTAGTACCTAAAGAAGCTTTAATTACCGTCTTCTCCACCAAACAAGTTTGGATTTCATCCTCCGCGAATGCCGGTTTATTGAAGACGCTAGAGCGCGAGCCGTAAAGTCGTAGTCTTCACCTGCTTCCGTATCAACATGCTCTCCATAATCTCTTGAGGGCTGATCTCGTTTGCGCCCTTTAGATGGGGACCCCCGCCGATATCGCCCAGCTGTTGTTGTTGGTGCAGACGGAGTACTGAAAGACAGAGATTCGAATCGAATTGATAAATCAGAGTCCACTGGCGGGCTGCTCATTTCCCGGTCTTGGAGTTCGTACGGTTGGAGAGGGAGAGTTTACGAATCGGTTGGCAGTTGCTCTTAACCGGATGTTACGAAGCTGAAGGACAGGGACTCGGAGATTGGGCCGATGGCGCTCGCGGGGAATCAGGGTGTGAACGATCCGTTATGACAGGGGCTTGCGAATTAATGCCATCATAACAAAGAGTTTTATATTCATTACTTAAACGTAAATTAGGAGCCAACTGATTTGATCATGAGGCCGAATAAAACACGCGTACGACAATCCTGAGTTAAAGTTTCGCAACACATTCCGTCACGGGTGGGATGCATTGCGATTTCATAAGAATTGGCTCAGCCGGCCTGGCAGGCGATTAATTTCTCAGTGCCCCCAAATAAAGCAAAGTTTAATGGCGTGCGCACAGTAGTCCTTTGCTTAGACAGTGCCCACTCTATTGGATCTCATCTGGGATTCAGAACGCCAGACGTGGATAGGGTCCAACCCCTTCTGCTTTTTAAATTAGTCTTACACAAAAACTGCCACTATGGCGGTAAAAACCACTTCCAACGCTAACGGACAACCAAGTCGGGGAACCAAGTGACGCAGTCCACTGCCCGTGTCCGCCAATCAAACGTTCTTTCGTTATCATTGAAGGAATTAGCCTTTTCTCGCGTATGGTTGCACAATCAGATTTTGGTTGGGCGGAAGGCATCCTCTAGTAATACGGTATTTTTACAAACTCTATTTCAGAAAGTGCGGCAACCTTTGGGTGAACAATCTTGGAGGTGTCACGTATTAGATTCGTAGACATCCAATGAAAATATTGAAGTTCCTACACCGAAATCTGCGGAAGAAACCGAAACTTTCGAGAGTCCGACGTACTCCGTTTAAACTAACGGAAGTGGTCATTCGCCCCATTCTCGAGTTCATAAGAGGCCCAAGTGCCCGCGTCAATTCCTGACGGCTCTTTAGGTGATCGTTCATCGAATTGCGGACAAGCACAAATCTGTCAAAGTGGCAAACAATTATGAATTTTCCCTTCCAAATAGCATTGCTATTGCTCCCTATCGGGGTCCTTGGTCAGGTAAGCTGTTATTGGCTCGCAACTCAGGTGAGATCCCCATTGCTCAATTAGTACCATTACGCCGATCTCTCCAACCCGACAGGGATAGTCACGCTCGAAGAGGTGTTTCAATACACAAGCTGCACGGGCACCCTCACCGCGACAGCAACACTAGGGGTAAGAAACTCCATATTTTATGCCCAACAAGCATATGTGACCTTTGTTGGCGACGAACTGGAACTTCAAGTGGCGACTCTTACATGGAGTTACACCTCTCTAGCTCAAGCTGAACTCACCGCCTTCGAAAATGTCACAGTAGTCTGCCTCGTGATAAACGTCTACTTACTACTTTAGACTGAGTTTTTCACCGACGCGAGAAATTTCATACCGTCCTTTCTTTGGCCTATGACGTGAGTTTTGCTTAGTGCGCCTTCTGATTTTGAAAGGTTCGAGATACTTCCGACTACGGCAACGAATCCACCCACGACTACGTTCTCCTCGGTACTTACTCCTCTTTTAGATCCAGTTGCTAAATAAGAGGTACATATCTTCAACGATTTTCAGCTCGGCCCCATCCAACACTGCGACTGGCACCTCTTCAACTGTGAACGGCAACAATAGCACCCCCTCTCCAACTGTCGAATCCCACAATCTCACCGGCAGTGAAATTGGTGGAATAGCAGGTGGAGTATGTGCTGCCTTCATTGTGGTCGGTGTTCTGGCGTTCTGGTACATTCGTCGCAGAAAAGCGGGCGGCAATACGGCTATAGTCAGCCCTGAGAGGAGTTCCGCAAACTTGGGGGAAGGAGGCGGAAAAAGTCCACACTTGATCTACCCCGAAAGTCAAGAGGAAGCGTTCGGAGGAAGGACCGGTGGGGTTTGAACTGCAGGCGATAAGCATCACAGTTAGAGCATGAATTATGAAAGAGAACATGTCTCTACTTTTATTGCCACCAGGATTCAGGCTGCTCAGTGCCATCTGACATGTTCCGATCGTATTGGAATGGGAATCTTAATAACCCCCACGGTCCCACTCCCAGAGTCTGCGCCCACAAATCGCAGTTCAAAGGAAGTTAAATAGCGCACAGGCCGTCGCTAAAGCTTGAAATACATTGTTTCGCCACTCAAACCAGAGTGGATCAGCAATCTTGACGCCACAACGGCGTGAAGTGTTTAAAGTTTCGCATTACATCCGTCACGGGCGGGATGTATTGCGATATCGTAAGAATTGGTCCGGCGCCTCGAAACCCAACGGGCCTGCCGCTGTCGGCTCCCTCTGCAAAGACACTCCGCTTACTGCCCCTGAAGTTACTTCAAACGTTCCATCCATATATCGCCAAGATGTCTTCGACGGTCCTCCTCGTCATCGATAGCAGCTATGTTCGAATCGCTTTACGCATCTACTTTACACTCGTTTTCCTTCTCATCGGTTTCCTAGCCGACGGATGCCTCGCAATTCGAAACCTGCGAAGATTACTAGACAGAAAATCAATCCCTCTGACTTACATGACGGGCTGGCTTACGAACGTGTCACTCCTAAAAGCAACGATGGGATTCGAAGACTGCCAGGCGGTAGCTGGTTTGGAATGTTGATGTTTGTGTGCACTTTCCTATCGCTGGTCAGCGACATTGCTGTAAGCGGCCTGGTTAAGACAGTCACTGTCCCCTCGCGATGTCTATTCGGCACAGGCTTGGTAGTCCCAGATTCCAACTCGTCGATCAGCTCTGTCCCACCAGATAACGGAGCTACATATTCTGTCGCAGCACAAGCCCAACTCACCAGCGCGGCGAACGGTGGGCTAGTAGGAATATACTGGAAGGCGAATCGCGACCTCACGTTTAGAGCAGATGAACTGGACCTGGCTGGGCAGTGGAACTGCATCGATATAAACGACGAGATCGAGTACGCGGCAGGAACAAGTATCATCGCTATCGGAGAAGACTTGATTCAAAGGGGTTATCTCTATGGTCCAGGAAACCAATCATCGGCGGTCCGCACCACATACGAAAATGGAACATTTTCACACCTGATATGGTGGGATAGCTCGGCCCCACTGTCTCACGGCGGAATGTCGTTTGATATTCGAGCCTCGATTGACCTGACTCCTAATGCTCCAGACCCCAAAATCATGAAAAGTTTTCAATGCACAATGAATGGTACGAGCGTGGAGTGGGTACTCGAGAACCTCAACAGCTCCGCCACTCTTCTCCTATGGTCTCTTCCCTTGCAGGGAAATATATACAACGGACAGGGTTCAGCGGCTTCCAATGACTCCAGATTGATATTGGAGCGGTTCCTTAACACCTTGGTGATGGTTGCCGGCGGGAACAACTATCTCATCAACACCCCCCCGGGAACTGGAGATGATGCTGGTAATACTCAGGGATGTTTAGTTTCCCGCACTTCAGTGCCTTGGGAAATCATATTCCTTTTCGCAATTGTATCTGTTGTGGCTCTGGTCATAATTGTCGACTTCATCTTCGGCAAAATTGGAAGGTCATTACATCGGGCGGACAGGGACTATCTCAGTAGAATCAAACACGAAACACCCAATAGTCTCTTTGATTGGATGGCGCAATCCGTGCGAGAGCGTATTTTCCAAGAGGATGTTGAGTCGACGTTCAAGGAAGGAGATTTGAGGCGGTGGGGCTTCTCTCCGCGCGACAACGATATTGGTTTGGGAGTCCAGAGGTTGGAGCAGCCGTGAGCTATCACTCATATAAGACCTACATACTGATTATATCATTGATAGTATTCTGGCTTGGATTGGAGTCTCTACGCTCAAGGAATCACTTGGCAAACTCATATTCTATTGTAGTTATCCTTCATGTATATAAAGGCTCTGTGGCTCCCTCTTGAATCTCAATTAACCAGAACGGGGACGATCTGTTATTAGATGCAACTGTTTAAGCGGACCATTCTGCCTTAATGAATCGCCTTGTGGTACATTGCAAAGCCTCATGCAGTGTCCCTATAATATCTTCCTGTAATTGGACCACCTCAGGTCTGATCGCTGAGCTCATTCACTGCCGATCCGATCCGATCAGATCAATCGTCCAAAAATCCCACCGCTGAACTGCTTTTTCCTGCGGTAGAATTGCTGACGGCCGAGTGACACCAGCTGGTTCTCTCTCATGACCGACGTCAAAGGGTCAAACAAGAGACCTCGGTCAACAGATCGAGAGGAGGAAGACGATATCAGTAGTCCGCCGGCCCGTCTTCAACATCCCAGTGTGAAGAAAAAACAAAATACCGAGATGAACACCCGCAGCCCCAGGAAAAGGAGAAGGTCTAGATCTTCAAAAGACCAAACCTCAGATCCGAAAAAGGAACTAAAAGATAAAAGTTCAATCAAAGCAAAGGATTCAAAACGCCAAACTCCTTTCGGAAAACCGAAGTCTTCTCCTCTCACGACTCCCAGGGCGGGAACAAGAGGTATTCATGTTGATGTTTCGAAAACGCAGAACGCTTCGAGGCCGAATCCGTTGGTGGACATGATTTATGCAGTCACCCAATACTTCACGGAAAGCAAAGCAGATACAGTGCCATGTCCGAGACGTGAAGATATTCTTCGGAAGTTTGTTGATTGTGTGAATTCTTTGGTACTATCATCTACCAGGTCGTCCCATCCTCTTCCAACACTACTGGCTGGAAACTCGTTTTCAGGATTAACTCAGGAGGAGATTGTCTCAATGTGGAATTGTAATAATCTCGTGGCAAAGGGGAGTATTAACTTCGGAACCAGCCAAGAATTATTGGGCGACACTTTGAACTTACTGCCTGCGTCTTTCATTCAGCAGCTAGATATGGTGTATGCCGTGAATGTAGATGCTGTGGTATCTCTTCCCTTGCGCGCTAATGGTTAGACCGAAGCCGGGTGTCGCATGGCGATTGCCCTCTTCCTCGCTAACGCGGTCTCTCTTGCAAAACAAAAGACCAAAAAAGCGCTTGCGTTATTTTCCCAAGTCACATTTGAGTGTCCTTATCTCCGCGGCATAGGACCCATCAGTGGCAGTCTCGATTACATCTCATCTACCGTCATAAATACCACGCTTCCTGTCAGCGACACTCCCTTCCCACGACACGGTCCGCCGTATTTCGTAGTCGTGGAGGCTAAAAACTCGACGCTCCTCGGACGTGAGGGAACGAGGGGACAACTTATTGCTCAGATGCTCGCCCTCGACTATCTCGATCCGTAAGACTGTATATGAGGACGTAAAAGTAATTTGTAGTGCTCCCGAGGGCCGTGCGGGGTGTCTCACAGACGGGAAGAGGTGGGATTTTGTGTACTTGAAGCCAGCGCTCGTGAGGAAACTGAGTCGAGATGCAGAAGTGGAAGTTGAAGGATACGAGGTTTATGAGACCGGAGACTTGGGATCTAAAACAAAGGAGGAAATCAAGAAAATAATGGGTATTGTTCCAGTGGGGATCCAGTCAGTGCTGACTTTGAGGGATCCTGGTCCATTTCGTGGCAGAGTTTTCGCCGCAGGACACGGATGGGATTTCGTTGCAAAAAGAAATATGTGGTTAAGAAGACTGAGGATGAGGATGAGGATGAGGAATGGCGTGGTTTGCGAATTATTGGAGGTGACTGAGGCGATATCTGACGTTGGCATGGCATATGTTTGTTGATTTGAAATTGCAGTCTTCTTTTGCATACGGCCAGCTCATTAGTTTTCTGAGATTTGGGAATATCAGTCGGATCCAAAGTCCCCGCCTCAGGAAACTCAATCGCATATACATAGAGTAATAGGGGGATGTAAGCCGAGAGACCGGTCTAATTTTCGGGAGAGTTCAGTCTCAGATGTTCTCTTCAGATGACATCACAAGGCACAATACGCTGAAGGAAGGTTTAAAAAGACCCAAACTCGTAAAATGTGGAAACGGGGAGAAACGAATACCCATTTGTCATAGCAAGCACTAGTACCAACGGAATACTCAAGTCACTTAAACGAGCTCCTACAACGGATCATATTCCTACCTCTCTTTCTGAAAAACAACCCCCCCAACAATCTATATATCTCAC
>Ga0302179_10002064_pt1 | contig 11832 bp, 15 predicted proteins | sample I_Palsa_E3_1_FD_198788 | JGI IMG/M metagenome (GOLD analysis project Ga0302179, IMG submission 198788) | Peat permafrost microbial communities from Stordalen Mire near Abisko, Sweden - I_Palsa_E3_1 | ecosystem: Environmental > Terrestrial > Soil > Palsa > Peat permafrost | place: Sweden...
TGTGGCCGAGCAACGTGAGTACGATGGGCTATGGAGCAATCGCTCGAAGAAAACTTGGGGTGGTATCCCGGGCCCACTCGCTCCCGGGTAGTGACTTGAACGCCGCGATAGTCGAGCTTGAACCATGTGAGCAACGGGCAGGCGATGACTGAGTACATTTCCAAAATGCCATTTGACGTGAATGTTTGCAGAGTTTTGCAGGGAGTGCCGTTATGATTCTCTCGAATAATAAGCTACTTCTAAAAAAAGTGCGTCTGGCCCTGACGCCACGCTCAGCGCTGGTTCATACGCGATTGGAAAACGGAGCAATCGTCGCGGGATACAACGGAGCGGGTTGGGGCGGCCGCGGCGTTTACCTTTACGGAGACTCCATCGAGCCTGAGCTCTCTTCTTTGCAGCGTTTCCTGCGGCCAGGTTCCGTCTTCGTCGATGTCGGCGCGAACGTCGGTGTCTATAGCCTTAAGGCCGCGAAGGAAGTTGGAGACGAGGGCCTGGTGGTCGCTGTCGAGCCATTCCTTGAGACCGCAAGCCGGCTCTTCGAAAACGTCCGCGCGAATGGATACCGCAACGTGCGCGTGCGAAATTTATGTGTTGGCCAGCAAACTCAACAGGCGCAACTTTATCTGAACAATGATAAACCGAATTCGTTCGGCCTCCTAAGAGTCGGGAATGCGGAATCTGTATCTGTCTTGTGCGTATCGCTCGACGACCTGTGTCGCTGGGAGAATATCGAGCGTCTGGACTATTTGAAGATTGACGCTGAAGGAGCCGAAGGCGCCATACTCGAAGGCGGCGCGCAAACGATCGCGCGGTTTCGACCGATCGTTCAGGTGGAGATAACCAAGAGCGATAGCAGACTTTCCTCGAGTTATCGCAAATTCTTTGCGCCCAAGAGTCCCAACAACATTTTCATACCGGCTGAGAATGTGAAGGCGGTTGAGATCGCCATGGCACTGGGATGGGCCGAAACGAACTAATCTCCTGACAAATCAGTTCTTCGGACACACGCGCGAGATTAATCGTCTGATTTCGGATCGGGAACGTCGCCCGCATACGCTGTCGTCATTTCTAAATTTGAGGGTCACGACGGGGAGTGTAAGTCCCGAATGAAATGGTGTGTATTGGTTTATGGCGGAGAGGGGGGGATTGTAGTCCACGTAAATATCATCCGACATCGTTCAACCACGTTCAAGTTGCTACTTCGGGCTAAGTCATGAATTCATTTGCTGTTGGCACAAGAATTGAAAAGAGTTACGAAAACCAAAATCCGGCGCATTCAGTAGCAAACAGCGGTTAAATCCGCCGAGTTTAGTAGCACGAGTAGCACGGTCGCTTACGAAGCGCTCCCCGAAACATGATGGCAATAAAGCCATCCCGCCCGGGCGATGACCGCCACCCACACGGGAACAAATGACCAGTTTAGAATTTTGAACCAGAAACTCTGAAGTCCGCTAGGGTAGCTCGCCGTAAGACGATGTTGAGGCTTGAACAACATCGGAATCCTATCTTCAATTTCAATGCAAAGCTGAATCATTACCTTGCAGACTTCATTTCTAGTTTGCAGCACGACGACGGCGTTGAAGCGACACATGACGATTCCCAGAATGCCAGCGAGCATTACCAGCGGTTGTGCGGGCCTCTGGGATATCGCCTCCAAGGCAAATCCGAGAAGCAGCGTCTGTGCCCCCCAGACGATGGCGGTCATCTCCCACGCGACAGCGTCACTGTGGTTCCGGTTGTCACGAGCGAATTCGTACTCGGCGATCAGACTTTGAATGGTATCGCCCTCATCTTTTTTCGCGCTAGAATTTTCCATGTTTCTCCCATCTCTTAGCTACGTGCGCAATACTTGTATTCTGAGATAGAAGAGTTTGTCAACGCGGTTGGTCTAGTTTGGTGATTCGCGCCTCACGAAATCGTCGAAGCGCACTCTCGAACGCTTTCTTTTCAAAGATGGGGACAGCCCCCGCGTCTTTTGCTTTCTTGGTGGCATGAACCAATGTGAGAGTAGGACTCCCTTTTCCAGTTTCCAGCCTTCTGATTCCAAACTGATAAAGCTCGTAAGCCAGTAAATCAGCAGCTTGAAGCGGTGTCGCTTTTCGGCTATCACAGAATTGAATCTTTCCCATCTTCTTGTAGTTATGATCCCGCAGCCTCTTGATCTCGTCAAAATAATTCAACGCATAGGCAGCGAATCTCTTGCTTTCGTCAAAGGTGAAATCGACTAAGAGACCCGGGTTGCAGTGATCCAGCGCAGAGGCAATGGCCGTCAGAAATGGCAGGAAGAAAGTTTTGTTTGGCGCACCGGGAGTCATCAGATTCCCATCGTTATCGTAAGCCGCTCCCGTCAAGAACGCCCTTTCGTCTTTAGTAAGGAGACTCCACTCGTGCATATCAACTGCGCATCCCACCGGATAAATACGATGAGAACCGATGACCTTCAACAGTGCCCGGATTAAAGCACCGCACTTCGCATCGTCCCATCCCTTAAACTCTGGAACTTTTGATCCGGACACGCAGGACCAAAACCTGTTCGCGTGGAACTCTTCTAATTCGTACGAATCCAGAACTGTCCGCCAACCCGCATCAAATCGCTTCCAATGTTTATCGCTTCCGAAGTACCCCGCAACGACACAAATCGCCGAAGAATCGTGAGTACCGCTGTCGTCAAAATAAGCGTGCAACATAAAGTTTAGTCGGTTACAGACAACAATCGAAGTTTGGTCTTGACTTCTAAGTCCTTGTATGTTACTATTTTAGAGATAGTTTATTGGGATGTTTGAGACATCTAGCGGTACGCTGCTCCACCTGCTTGAGTAAACCGAATCTAAAAGGTCGGTTCTCACGTCGGACAGGCGGGGACGTAAAAAGGATAACCCGCTAGTACCTGCCTGACTCGGGTCAACGACGACCGCATGGTCAGTGCTTCTCGAAGAGAGAACGCACGACCATGTCACGCTCTAAAACTTCAGTACCTTCGCACGATTTAACGCAACGTCGTGGTTTGCGCATTCAAGACGCGGCTTACTACCTGTCTGCAACTCCATGTTTCATTCGTTCACTGATTGCAGACGGAGCACTCCCGTTCGTCAAGGTCGGCAAACGATTCGTTATTGACCGCTTAGACCTTGAACGATGGTTGGAGTCGCAGAAAACGGCTCAGGCGGTGACGCAATGAGTCCACGTCGCTCTTACGCTCAACCGAACTCTTCGGCTTTCACACAACCGACAAGAAGCGAGCCATCGCTTAGTCCGCTTACTGTCGCTCTCACGCCTCCGCAGGAAAAGTGTATCCATAAAGGTGCGATTGTAGACGGGATCATCTACTGCGGCCATTGCGCCTTGACAGGGGCGGGTGTCGATCCGTGGGATTTGTTTGTGTTGAGTTTTGACGACGTGTGCGAACGCATTGCTAGGTCGATAGATTTCGAGTCTATCCCGTACGAAGATCGCAAACAGCATGCGTTTTTAACCATCTTGGAGAACATGAAGATCATCGTCGGTGCGCGGAATCCCTACGGCATGGCTTTCAAGATTGCGCAGTGCAGCGTACAGGACATGGCCCGCAAAGCCTGTTACTGGCGCGAGTGGCCCGTTTCACAGCTGAGCGTCACGAGTGGAAAAAGAGCGAACGGGCTGGCAGAGGTTCGCGACGCCCGTATCGAGGATTTCACCGACAAGAACATGGCAGTAAATGTAGAGGCCCAGCCGATACAGTTGCAGTATTTCCCGGGCGTTCGTCAACTTTGGAAGCCACGTTGGCTCCATCGTCTCGAAACGCTGCTTGATGATGCGTTGGGGCAGCTGTCCCTTGCAGAACAGATGGTGATTAAGACGTATTACGGGTTTTACGAGGAGTGCGGGCCTTTGACTCAAGAGGAGTGCGCCAAGGTCTACGATATGAGCCGAGACCAAGTTCGCTACGCAATCGGGCATGCCGTTAAAAGTATGCGGAAGTTTATGGAGGCGGGCACGTCGAAACTGATCACCGACGCTCGCAGAAAACAATAGACTTACAACAAACATAAAATAAATTCCCCAATTTGGCCGGGCTAATTCGACATTATAAGTGTAAGGGGATAGACAACCCCTCGGTCATCAAGTCCGCCACCCGCTCTTCCCGTTCGGGCCAATTCAAGCAGGATAAAAATTCAACGGATAAGTGCGTCCAGATCGTGGGCGAAGGATCGATATGGCAGTTCGCGAAAACCTTGGAGGATCAACTATGCTGCCTGAATCCCGCGTAGCCGTCTGTGAACCGTTTCCGAACGCGCTGCGCCTGTACGACATTTATGCAGAGATCAATTCGGGAGAACGGTTCGTTCGTACCGCGGAGGGTATGTTGCCGCTTTCTGAATTGCACCACTTCCTACGAGAAGAAAACATTCCTCCAAGGACGACACACTAGCTCTAGACATTTTTAATCCCGCCGGAACCCCTCGGGCCTTCCTTCAGGATGTTTTCACCGCGTTAAAACTAACCTAGGAGACAACAGTGGCAGAAGCACGTCAGGTTTACTTCGGCAAGGACACACCTCTAACCGAAGACCAGATCAAAGAAATCACGAGTGGACCGCTAATGAAGATCGAGACAGATATCCTCTGGCAGGAACAGCTCGACCGAGAGTTGATGCCAAGCGAACTTGATTTTATCTTTGAAGTCGCACGCGGCTGGACGACTCGTCGAAAGGTGAAACAGTTAGCCCGGCTAATGGACATCACGGATAAGCGGCTGAAGTCGATATTGAAACGGCAGTAAGCACCGCAGTAAGCACGGCAGTAAAGCAGCAGAACCACCAAAACATCAAAAGGAATAACAATGAAACTTCAAGGAATTGTTTCAACCTTCATAACGCACAAGAAATTTGGGTTCATCCACTACACGGACGGCGACATTTTCTTCCATGAACTGGATGTGATCGACGGCAACATTCTGCAGCGCGGCGACCGCGTCGAGTTCGAGACGGGTGAATATAAAGGCCGCACGAAGGCTCTTAACGTCCAGCGCATCGCGGTGACGGCGGTGAAATCGTGAACGTTCAAAACATTCCTACGGAATTAATCGCCTACCCCAACTGGGTGGCATGGAAGTGGGAGACGCGGGACGGCAAGAAGACCAAGCCGCTCTATGACGCAAAGGCGAACGGCAAGGCGCAGTACGCGAAGTCGAACGATCCGACGACGTGGGCGAAGTTCGAGACAGCTATCAATGCGGTCGAAGGTGATCCCTTCAGCGAACATGATTATTCTGGTGTTGGATTCGTGCTGAAGAATACTCCGTTCATCGGGGTTGATTTCGATGGTGTGGTCCACGATGGGAAGCCTGAAGAGTACGTTCTAGAGATTCTCAATGTGCTAGGCGATCCGTATACAGAGATCACCCCGTCAGGCAACGGTCTTCGTGCGTTCGTTACGGGAGTGAATCTACCTGCGGGCAAGCGTAAGTTCAGCTCGAACACGGAGGGCAAGTATGGCGCGGAAATCTATTCGGGTTCCGAAGGCGGTCGCTATCTAACTGTCACGGGGGATAAGTTCTCCGGTAAAGGTATTCCTACGCCCGAGAACATTAATCTCGCGTACTTCATGATCTCCCAGATCACCAACACGAAGTTGAAGGCATTGTGGATGGGTGACATGAGCGCGTATAAGGACGACCACTCCGCGGCAGACTTAGCACTGCTCGGTATTCTCGCCCGATTACTAAACGGCGATGTCGCCTTGATGGAAGAGTACTTCAGCGCATCAGAACTCGGGCAGCGCGATAAGTGGGAACGTAAGGACTACCGTGAGCGCTCGATCAAGAAGGCCCTCGAACCCTTAGCGGAAGCACCTAAAGAAATCCGTCGGGAAGTTCTTCCGTCGCAGGCCCAAAGTAATCGCAAGGATTCTCCCGTACCTACAGCACCGACGTACACGTGGGACAGCGCAACACCTATCTGTGAAATCCCCGATACTCCCAAAGAGTGGATACTCCCCGACATTTTAGTCAAGGGCGAGTCCACGATGTTGACCGGTGATTTCGGCTCCTTCAAGTCCTACATGACCTTGTTTATCGCCGATGCCGTCAGCGAAGGTGGAGTATTCATCAACCGTGTCGCACAAAAGCATCCCGTCCTGATACTGGACAGGGAAAACAGCAAGTCCACGGTCTCGTTGAGACGGTTCCTTGTTGGCAATCTTAGGGAATCAAACTCGGTGAAGATATTCGGGCGCTTCACCAACCCGGCGGCTCCAGAAATTACCCATCCCGAGATAAAAGAACTTTGCCGTACCGTTCATCCGCTCGTGATTATCGACTCCGCGCAGGACTTCCACCCCGGAAAGAAGGAAAATGATGCTGATGATATGGCAGTGTTCGGCATGGAAGTGAACGCGCTGATTGATGCGGGCGCGGTAGGTGTCATTATCATTCACCATGTTCCGAAGACCGGGAAGGGTAAAGGCAAGATGTATCGCGGCACAACCGCCATCCCGGGCGGCTTCGGTGGTGCATTGTTCGTCGAAAAGGTAGACCGTCTAGGCGTCAAGATATCGGGATTCAAGACCCGAGATGATGAAGAAACAGAGATCGAGTTACAACTCCAGTTCCCGTCGAAGTCGGACACGGGGAATAAGACCGGTCGGCTGACGTACAAGATCATCAAAAGCGGTCTTGACCGCGAAGGTGAACTGAAGGCGCAGATCGTTCGGCATGTCCGCGACAATGACGGCTGCTCAGTCAACGACGTGTTCAAGGCAGTCGGCGGGGCGAAGAAAGAGGTTTGCGACTTCGTAGATCAACTCGTGAAGAAAGGACGTCTATCCCAGGATGAAGTGAAGCGCGGGCAGAAGTCCAGTCTACATGCGTCGGGGACGGACACCGGGCAGTCCGACGGTCGATCCTTCGTAGTAAACAACGCCACAGTGGATGATGAAACCGTCGCGTTTTAGCTCGACTCGAAGTGGTTTTTTTTGGTCGAAAACAGCAAAAACCACTTGCTCGTAAACGAAGTGGTTTTTTTGAAAAACACATAAAAAAACCAGTTCGCGTAACTGTGTTTGTAATGTAGCAACTAAGTGGTTTTTTTTGGTCATAACACGAAAAAACCACTTGCTCTTTTCCCAAGTGGTTCTCAGGCCCACACCCTATAAGGGTGGGCCGAGACCAAGGGCGCATCATCTTGTGGCGACTTTTGAATCTATCCCGACTCTGATTCCGCTCTGGAGGGGTCTCTACACCCCTCCGGGATCGATCAACGTCGTTAGCAGCCTGGTACCCACTGCAGTGTGGACTAGGTCCGTTCCCGCGTGGTCACGTCTCAATCAACTGCGTGGTCACGTTTCAACCTGCGTGGTCACGTTTCAACCAAGCGCGTGGGCACTGCAAATCCTGTAAAAAATTGTTCAATTTTTTTCTTTTTCCATAAAGTAAACGACCGGAGCGTTATGAGAACCGAAAAGCAGCTCGCGCTCGATAAGGAGCGCCTTCGCCGCGAGCGATTATCCCCATTCATCGAAGCCGCGATGGGTCAACTTATCGCCGAAATCCCTCACACGCGCAATGGCTACGATTTACTAAGACGAATCAAGGCGCGGATCGATACGGCGTGTACCAAGCGTTGGGTGCCTAAGAAACGCCCCAGTAAGGGCCGCAATCGCTCGGAGAAGGACCGGGCTGCTAGTGCTGAGTGGTTCCGCTTAAATAGGCGGGAAGTTCGAGATGAACCAGCAGGGACGCCGAATCCGTACTTGGAGCAGTGAACAGGTGCGGCAAATTCGTTCGTTTAATGCCGCAGTCGAGGCAAGAAAAAGCCCGCTAGGCCGAAAGCACTTAGCGGGCATTCTTGAAAGACGTTTATGCCGCAGTGATGCGACGCACGGAACGGTCAGATATGCCGAGTTGACGCCCTACGGCTCGCAAGGAAAGTCCCTGCGACCGCAGACGGGAGATTTCAGCCAGTCGTTGGCCGTTGATGGCTGTGGGTCGCCCAAGCCGCTTTCCAGCAGCCCTAACGCGGTCCAGACCCGCTTTGGTGCGTTCTGACCGCTTGACGCGTTCTTGTTTGGCCAAAGTTGCCATGATGGCGATTACAGCTTCTTTGAAGATGCCGCACGAGTCGAAGAATTGTTCGGTGTAGCTCCTGAAGCCGACGCCGTAGGATGTTAAGCGATTTAGGTGTTGCAGCGTTTCAAGGACACCTTCGCGCGACAGCCTGTCCAGCGCCCAAAACAGCACGAGATCGAATCGGCGTTTGGACGCATCTGTGAACATCTGTTGGAACTCTGCCCGTTCCGCCTTCGCACCTGATTCATAGTCAACGTACTCGCGAACGACTTCCCAGCCCTGTTTCGCGGCAAACTCACGGAGTTGCACGAGTTGGTTTTCAGTGTCCTGTTTCAGTGTGCTTACCCGGCTATAAATTGCAATTTTCATTTTTCACCTTCATTAGGAGATTCAGATGGTTGACCAATCAAGAGATTCGATGACGGAGCACCTTTTGGCTGATTTTCTACAGGCTTTGGTGCGCTACCTAAATCCCGAGCAATGTGAACGACGAGCGCACGAGCGTTTTGAACAATTGCGTCAAGCTCAGGGGAGGGTATTTCAGGCAGTTGACTGGCCATCGTCAGATAACCATCGAAGACTTGAATGGTCTCCTGATTGACAGTGGCGTTTGCTTTCCAGAAAGCGATGCCTGCTTCATAATTTCGGGCTTTTGTCGCCAGTGCTTCAACGCAAGCGAGAAAATCTTCCATTAAGTTTTCAATCTGTTCGCTCATGGTTTCACTTTTCGCGGTCTTCCGCCCTTGCGCCCATTAATTCGAGATGCACGAGCTTTAGCTTTTGACTTCTGCTTGCCGAGATAGCTCATAAGTTCGGAAATGAGCTTTTTGTCCATGCTCGAAGTATATCCTGTCCGTTGGGTTTGTGATGGTGCGCGTAGTGGTATCGATTGATTTTGTTTTATAAAAAGTCCGGTTCGGGGGGTCCCATGGCTCAATGACGAGCGAGCCGGTCCATCCCTTTCGGTCCGCCAGCGCCGGTTTAGCCGTCGGTAACCGATAGCGCAAATTTACACGGTACAATATTTAAAATTTTCTTTCGAAAGGGTACTTCGGGTCCGATCCTTGCCCGCCTATAAAATTTCTTTTTTTTATGGTACCTAGTTTGTACGGTAAAGCGGTATATACGGATTTCTGTCCCACAAAGTAATTCACGGACTAGGAGGAACAATGTTAACTGAACCTCAAATCGCAATCATACGGTCGGCGTATGCAAACGCCACGGTCGAAGATATCCAATACGATAGGGATAGAGCCGCGCACTTCAAAGCGAAGGATACTGAAAAAGTCCTGCAAGAAATTTTGGAAGAAAAACTTGCTCAGGACGATAAACAAACGTCCGCCGCTGAATGGGCGCAGACCGTTGCACCTAAAAAGAAGCCGCTAACGGCTAAGGAAAAACGGGAGAAAGAAGAACGCCGCATCGAACGCGAAACACGAGGTGGTCAAGATTTGCCGCGGCCCCGTGAGTATCACAACCCAGAGTTCGCGAACCAAACCGAATATGACTTATTCCGAGCATCAACCGCGCCTCCGCCTGTGAGTCCTTATGCGTGCTTAGATTGCCGTGAGAATTATCGCGCTCCTACATGCACCGGCCATTGTGAATCACCCCGTTTCTTCGAGAGCCGCCGAATGTCTCGCACGGAGTACGCCGCGTTTCTCGCATCGCAGAAAGTTTCAAAAGACTAAGCCGTAGTTTCAGTCAACAGCAATATCGCAGTGCCGGGAAAATGTCCCGCAAGGAAGAATATGGGCCACCTATGTGGCACCCACTTGAACCGCTCTTCACGCATCGCAAAACGCCTCCTATCGCTGTTTCACCGTTTACGAATCAGGAGGAAAAGGAAAGCTTCAAAAGGTACCGGGATGAACCGGCCCCGGCACCACCCCAGCTTCACCAAGAGGATCAAGCAAATGCAGAGTTCAGGATTAAGTTCAGGCTCTTGACACAGAGTCTACCGTGGGTTTACGGTTGCGGCCGGTTCCCGTCTAGTTAACTCGGAAACAAAAGGACGGTAGATAGTGACTATGAAACTTTGGGTATGTGGCTTTCTCTTGCTCTCCTTCCAGACGAACGCTCTTGCCCAGTCAACCGCGTCATCGCAACAGCCCAAGGATATGCCGAGCCAGTCCCAACCTCGCGTCTATGTAGCAGACAGCGAGTCCTGGGAAATGACCGGTGGCTGGGGAATGTCGGGGAATCGGAACGCGAATGGCAGCGGGAGCATTAGTGGCGGTGGATACACTGCTGGCGGCGCTCGACCTCAGACCGCAGAGATTATCAAGACCTTCAACCAACGTTGCTCAAACGTCACGATCACAAACAACGTTCAGAAGGCGGATTTTGCCGTCATCCTCGACCATGAAGGGGGAAAGGGCCTGGTGCACCGTCGCAATAAGATTGCAGTGTTTAATCGCGATGGTGACGTGATCTTCAGTGATTCAACCCGGGAACTGGGGAATTCTGTCAAAGATGCGTGCCAGGCAATTCTCGCAGCTCCACTGAGACCCCGAGAAGCCTCAGCGCCGCCCTCATCGGCCCAATCGCCCGCGGCGCAGTCCGCAGCAAAGGCTGAGAATCTGACTCAGACCAACTCTGATGCGTTGATTGATGTCACATCGTCGCCGATTGCTGCGGATGTCGAGTTGGATGGAAGCTTTATTGGAAACACGCCTTCGACTATTGGCGTTTCGCCGGGCGACCACACGATCAGCGTGAAGAAGAAAGGCTACAAAGCTTGGGAAAGAAAAGTTAAAGTCAGCAGTGGCAAGGTGAGCGTCTTCGCCGAATTGGAGGCAGACGTTAAACAAAATTCCGCCGAAGGCAGTGCAACCACAACGCCGGGGTCAGAAGAATCGAAACAAAAAACTGAACCTGCTGCCTCGGAACATCCAGTCCCGCCCGTTGCACTGGCTAATGTAACAGCCAGCGCGAGCGCTTCGGAAAACCTCGGTGCTGTTTCTTTTGCGTCCGACCCCAGTGGGGCCGAAGTCTACGTTGACGATACCTTGGTGGGAAAATCTCCCATCACATTGAATCTCAAGCTCGGACACCACTACGTCCGTATGTTTGCAAAGGACTACAAGAATTGGTCTGAGCAATTCACGATAGTGACCGGTCCGGAATTGCGACTAACGGCGGTTTTGGAAAAGGCGAACTAGTCAGTAGTATTGAAAATCGCTAAGTGATTCCCGTTTTTTTCTTTGTCGGACGAGATTCGGTTATTGCGGCAACTGGGAGTCTACGGCTTTGTGCACGTACCGTCGCTGTATTGCCAACAACTAACACCGCCATGGTGAGAACACGCGCCTTTCCCTGTCGCTGTACTGCTTGTTTTGTCGTTACATACCGCGCCGACACGGTGACGAGGGGCCCGTGCTTGGCTTGCACCAAACGTCGCGATGCTCGCCAGGGCGATTGTGAATAATACTTTCCGCGCTGTTTGTTTAATTTTCATCGGGGCAAGGACACCTCCTTTTCGCGGATTCTACCACGAGCAGGTTTGAGGTCCGAGAAGCGGACTTCGAGCGAGTCACGGGCAACTGTCCGGTAATCTGACTTACCAGGAGTTAGCATGCGGGAACTTCCTAGAAGCGGACTTCTCGGGAGCGGGGGATACTTGATGTCCGGTGACCGTTAATCGGGCATGTGGCATCAGTCTCATACGAAATTCTGTGGCGCGACGAGATCGATCAGAGCGGACACAAACCGCGGCTTAGCCGTCCAGCGAAATCCCGCCAAAAAGCTGCCTCCCCGCAGTCGAAGTGTAAAACCCGAAAATGGCGA
>Ga0302179_10002067_pt1 | contig 11824 bp, 8 predicted proteins | sample I_Palsa_E3_1_FD_198788 | JGI IMG/M metagenome (GOLD analysis project Ga0302179, IMG submission 198788) | Peat permafrost microbial communities from Stordalen Mire near Abisko, Sweden - I_Palsa_E3_1 | ecosystem: Environmental > Terrestrial > Soil > Palsa > Peat permafrost | place: Sweden: Abisko...
ACATGGCACAAAACTTGTTTCCACGACGGTTAGGGCGTCCGCAAGACGGGCAGGGCTGTTGCCCCGGGCCGCTGTCGGAGCCAGTCTTCCCCGGTTCTGCGTCCATGATCTCAGGATCGATCTGCATGGCCTGCATGGCGGCTGCAATGGCTTCAGGACTCAACTTCGGCGGCCGCAATTCCGGCAACAAGCTATACAACTCGTCATCGTCGCGCTTCGCAGAACTTCCTGCAGAGCTTGAGTCAAGTCGTCCACGCGGTGGTTGGGGGCGATCCCCTCCGGAGGCGGGCGTCGGACTTCCGGGTCGTACGAATTGTTTATCTTTGTCCACCGAGAAACTGGGGAGGCTGCTGTTTATTTTAGAACAGGGGAGGAGTTTAGCGACTGGAAAACTCGATCTTGTCTTCGATCTCAGTGGGGACGCCGTTGCAAGTCGCGGGACGGAATCTCCAAAGTTTCACGGCATTGAGAACGCTGCGATCTCCGACCGGACCCGCGCTCTCCAGAATCAAGGGGCTGTGAACATGCCCGTCGATACCGATAATAAAACTAACTTTAACCCGGCTGCGGTCACGGACTGGCATGACTAAAGGATTAGGGGTCATAAGGGCCTCAGGAGGATGGACATCCTCACATCGCGCAGGAATGCCGGCATGGGGAACGTCGCTGAACTGAGAAGAGTGAGGTACGCTTTTCAATACAGCCTGTTCATGATCTTCCAATGACTGCTGGTGCGACCGGCCATCGGTGGAAGTCAGTCCGAATAAGGCTACCGAATTGAAAGCCAGAACGAACAGCCAAAGACTTCGCGATCTCTTCACTTTCTCACCCTCTTGGAAAGCTCGGGGGGTCTACGCTCTCAGGGGAGCACGCTGCGTGCCGCGGAATCTTTATCAAAGACGCCTTTTTTACAATAGGTTAGCGGCAGGTCCACCGAGATGGGGCATCGACCAATGCAATTCGTTGCACAAAGAACAGTTTCTTATCCATCTCCTTTTGTCGACAAATAAAGGCGGGGCCTTGAAGGCCCCGCCTTTTTCGCAAAAACGGTTATCTACGGCTTGTAAACGCTGTAATTGTTGGTGAAGGTGTAGAGGGCGGTTCCGTCAGTGGAATAGAGGAGCATGAATGCCGTGTGGTTGCCCACAGCGATGCCCGAAATATTGTTGGTGGCAGTCATAGCCGAAAAAGAGCCGTCTGAGGCGTCATAGCCGTCATAAGCGCAAGCTCCCACGATGGCGCCGTCAAGCACCAGGCAGAACGCGCGGTCGTCGTCGGCGATGCCGCCGCCCGAAGTCGTGGCGAAGTTGCTCACGACCAAGGTGCAAGTGCTGGCACCGGTGCTGCCGCATTGGAAGTTGACGTTATCCAGGATGGTAAAACCCGCTGCGAGGGTGCAAGGCGTCGAGCAAGTGTAAGTGGTGATGAAGTTGGAGCGCAGACCTTCGAAGTTGGTCGGAGGCGGAAAGTGCAGGTTGGAAATATTCCGCGCCGGACCAGTCGCTGCGGGCGTTGCTGCGGAAACGGCGAAGAATGCCGCCCCCAACAACAGCATAACGGCAACCAACGTGGCGAGCTTAAGTGTTTTGTTCATGTCTCTGTCTCTCTCCTTGTAGTTTCTTATTGTTGTGTTTGTACCCGGGTTAGAAAGTTAAGCGTCTCTCTTGATACACGACTCAAGAATCACACGACGTTACTCTATGTGGCTGCAAAGTCAAGGGTTAAAATGGGCTAATCCTGTGAAAAGAGTTGCTGCGCGCAAGAGCTTGCACAGTTACCGCATTGTTTTGCAGAAGAAGTGAACGGCCCCGGTTCAGCTGTAGAGAAGAAAGTCTTGTTCCAACGGTTTGAAGTGCCGTCCGCGTTTGGTGATTTGAGTGGTTGTTAGCGCGCTAAATGGCGAATCGTAATCAGAGTAATTTCGGGAGGACAATTCAGACGCACCGGCAAGCCTACTGTGCCGAGGCCTGCGTTGGTATAGAGCGTGAGCGAACCTATTTGGTAAAGACCCAGGAAGTATTTCTTGGCCATGTCTGGAAGGAACAAGGGCGGCAGCAGCGGAAGACGCACTTGTCCGCCGTGGGAATGACCTGAGAGCTGAAGGTCGACCGGGTAGCGCGCCACTTTGTCGGCGTAATCCGGCTCGTGAGCAAGCAGAACGACAGCTTCGTTTTCCGGAATTCCACGAATCGTTTGCCCAAGGTCGGCGGTTCTACTCAACACGTCGTTGACCCCGGCTAGCCAAAACCTCTCGCCTTGCCGGCTGATCGCGACCGAACGATTGGCTAGAACGGTAATTCCCTGCGCCTCCAGCGCGTGTGTCACCCGATGAGCATCGGTATTGAAATCATGATTTCCCAGCACCGCCCACAAACCCTCGGCGGCGTTCATCCTGGCCAGCAGACGCGAACAAGGCTCTGCTAGCGAGGCCGCGTGTTCGTCGTCGCCAAGAACGAGCGGCATGGAAACAAAATCACCAGCCAGCGCGATCAGATCCGGCTTTAGGCCGTTGACCATGCCGATCGCGGCTTCCAAAGGGTGAATGGAAAAATAGCGGTCGTAGTGAAAATCACTCAAAACTGCGATAGTGAATCCCTCGAGTCGCTCGGGCCATCGACGTAGCGGAATCTCCTGCCGGACGACTCGCGGAGAATTCGGCTCGAAGATCGCGCCGTCGCCCACCGTGAGAGCGGCCGCAGCTATTCCGGACACTCCTGCGGCGCGAAGAAACTGGCGTCTTGTCTTGAAGCGAAATGGCAATCGCGTCGGGAATGCTCTCTGAAAGTCGTGAATTAAGAAAACGTCGCTCTCAGCATACCGGGTGGAGGAAATGCAGGATATGCGGGAGCAGGCACCGAGCCAGCTCCCTCTATTATGGCACGCAGGTCAGAAATTGAAGGTCGCGATCAGATCGATGCGGCGGTTAGCGGAAGAATTTGAAAACGGTCCCCCTTGCAGTCCGTTGGGTGTATCGAAAAATCGCGAGCCCAGAATACCGCTGGGGTTTCCGAAGTTCACCTTGTTGAAAACATTGCGGGCGGAGGCGCCGATGCTGAGGCTGTAGCGCCGGTCAGAACCGCTGGAAAATCCTTGTGGGCCACCCCCGAAGAGAGGTCCACCTCGACCGCCACCTCCGCCGCCACGACCACCACCCCCGCCCCCGCCGCCGGGAGGACCGCCGCCTTGACTGCCTCCGGCGCGCGTGACCTTGGGTCCGAACCCGATTGTCTTGGTCAAACGCAGGTTCATCACCACGTGTGATGGGCCGGTGGCATAGTTGATCGGAGTGATTTTTTCGCCCGCCGTTGGTGCGGCATCGAAGGTGCCAAGCGGTGTGCAGTAAACGCTAGAGGATGTTGTGTTCACCGTCGTGGGACAGGTCGCAGTGGAAATCAACCCCGGGCGATCGTTAAAAATGGAATCGTTATTGAGATCGTTGGTTGTCGTTATATTGAAGGGTGACCCAGAGGTGGCAAACATAAATGGGCTGAGGCGGAAGTTGAGCGGCAGGGCCAGTGACCCACCCAGGAAAAACCGGTTGCGGAAATCGAAAGAAGCGCGCCCATAATCGGCGCTGATGTCGTAAGAATTCGAGGGAAAGCTCGACACTCCGGAAGCATCGCTATTGGCATAGTTGAGAATGTAATAGCCGAACAATTGAATCTTCGATCCAACTCGTATATTGGTGTTCGCGGTCAATTGATTCTGCCGGAAAACGCCTTCGGAAACATAGCGGTAAAGATTTCCACCGGAAGGAATCAGACAATCGGGACTGCACGGGGTTCCCGGATACGGAGCGTTGGCATTGATCGTTAGGAGTTGGTCAAATCCACGCGAGTTCAAGTACGTGACGTTCACCGTTGCTGTCTTGGTGACTTGCCGTTCTACACTAATCGCGGATTGCACCGTGTAGGGCGCCTGCAAGCTGGGACTGATCTGATATATGCTCCGCGTCGCGGGTGTGACCACTCCAGTGCAAGCTGAAATGTCAATCAGTGAAGGGCATACGGGATTGTTAATGACGAACTGCTCCTGCGTAATGCCGTTTAGTCGCTCGGCTTCAAGAATTTGAGCTTCCTGGAAGCGATCATAGAACATTCCGAAGCCGCCGCGCACCACGACCTTGGGTGGGGACGATTTGCCGCCAACCCCCCAGGCAAATCCGAGGCGTGGAGCCAGATCGACGTGATCGGAAATTCCGGTTTGCGCCTCGTAACGCAAGCCGTAGCTGATGGTGATGTTGGAGCGCACTTTCCAATCATCCTGGTAATAGAGTCCGATATCGAAATTTCCCACGACAAGGGGTGGCGTGCCAACGGTGTAGGTCAGTTGAGTGGCGATGGGCGTAGCCGCACTCCCTGCGTTCTCGACGGCATGCGCGTAGGAAATGGGGCAGGGCGCTTGCCCGGGAGTGGGTACACAACTCGTTTCCCCTGGGTTGTCGAGCAGAGATGAGAAAGTAAATGTCCCGTTGAATCCCGACGTGGAACTATTCGCGTCCCGTATGCCGCGTAGACGCGCTCCGAACTTTGTCGTGTGATTGTTATGGATGATCGAAGTGTAATTCTGCAACTCGTAATGGTCCTGATGGTCAAGAACATTGCCCTGACTATTTCCGCCGCCGTCGAACGATCCCAACACGTTTAAACTTGGTTGCGCGTTGAGCGCAAATTGATTGTCGAGTTCCCGCAAATACTGGAACCGAGTTTCATTGACGATCTTTGCGCCGATGATTTGCGTGTCACTAATCTGCAAAGTGTGCTCAGTCGAATCGGAGTTGTAACCCTGGGAAGGCAGCGTGAATTGGCCTTGCGGGTTATTGTCTTCGCTGTCGCGATAATACTGGTAGCGGACGGTCAAAGTGTTGTTCTTGGTCACCGCATAATCAAGGCGAGGCGTGATATTGGTCCGGTGCCGTGGGAACGGGACGGCCTCAATGAGCGGGACCGCCGTAAGAGTGGTTGGATCCAGCGTCAGGGCGTCGATCACCCCAAGATCGTTGATATTCCGCCGCTGGAAATCGACGGAGAATGATGCCCGCTTATTGACGGGCCCACTCAAGCTGCCGTTGAACTGCGTGGAATCATAGCCTGGCTGATTCGTTCCGCCGAATGGATTGGGAGAGTTGAATACGGAATCGTTTCCATCGACCAGAAACTGACCGTGAAATTTATCGGTGCCGGGCTTGGTGAAAACTTCGATCCGGCCATAGCCGATCTTGTCGTACTCTGAGGAAAAGGGATTTGAATTGATGCGAATTTCGCGGATCGATTCCTTGGGCGGAAGTTGCCCCGCGGTGAAACCATCAATGTAAAGCTGGCCGCCGTTCGGCCCCGCAGACGGGCCAGCAAGCGCCTGCAAGTCCGTCAGCAATTCGTCGGGGTCTTCGGGCAATGCTTCCAGCTCTTTGCCGGAAATCGTAATCGCTCCGGCATTGCTGGCCGGATTTACGTCGATGGTGGGCGCCGTATCGGAAACATTGACCTTTTGCTGCTCGACCTCAATCGCCATGGAAACACTCAGACGCAACGGTTTGGCCGTGATAGCGACGTTGTCGTTTTCGTATAGTGAGAATCCGGGAGCGACAACGTTTAACGTGTAATTTCCCGGGGCAACGACTTTGAACTCATACATACCCTGAGGGTTAGTCTGAGTGGTTAATGGCGCGCCTGTAGCTGGCGTTAATGCCACATTCGCGCCAGTAATGGCAGCACCAGAGGGATCGGTTACCTGCCCCGCCAAAGATCCCGCAGGCGCCTGGGCAACGCACGTGGCTCCGCAGCAAAACAAAAATACGAAAAAAATAATGACTAACTTCGTGTAAATAAACAACTTCATTTCAGGCGTTCACTTTCTAGAAAAGGATTTCCCAGAGAGAGACAATTCGAGCGTCTGATTGTGGCCTATTGAGTTCCAGCGTCTCCTGTTGGACCGCCCAAAGACCAAGCGGAGAGCATCATGGCCTGACTACCGCTGGGCGCAGCCCGCAGAATCGGATCCACGCCGCTGACCAGGGTGATCGCAGTGCTCGCCGAAGTCGGCGAGCCTTCTGTTGCCAGGACGATCACTGCGTCCCCCTTATGAACGTCGGCAAGGGTGGTGACAGGAGTGCGCGCCAACATTTGGTTGAGGTCTGGAGGACCTCCTTGCCGCATCCCGCCGACGGCTGTTCCTCCGGGCGATGCACCGCCGGCCACCGCTCCGCCACGCCAGGCGGACTGCTGACCGCCACTGGCATAAGCTCCAGCCGAAGGATTTGCAGCTGCGCTACCGGACGTCCCACCGGCATCTCCCATGGCAGAAGCCTTGAACCGAGCGGCGACACGCTGCGCCATTTCTGGCGGCAATTGATGAAGCTGCGAATCGCTCGTGACCTTAATCTGAACCGGCTTCTTGCTCAATAAATCCTGAACGGTCAAGGTGCCAGCGCTTGCATCCACAGAATTCACAATCCCTGCAACATTGCGGAAGACCCCGGTAACGATCTCCTCCGCAGTGACCTGGCCGCCGTCGGGACTGCGGTTGCCGAGTGCACGCAATTGATCGCCAATTCGAATTTCCTGCAAGCTACTGGGCTTGGCATCGTCGAACTTGACCGAATCCGGTGCATAGCGGCGAAAAACAGTGGCTTTGGACGTCTGCACCGTCGTGCTCTTTGTCTTGCACGAACCCGTCGCCGAAATCGTGACCGTCCCATTGGCAGGGTCGACCGCACACACAATACCGCCGGTTCCCCGCTTCTGCCAGTCCTGCTGCTCCTGCTGTTGCTTGGCCTGAACATCGGTAGCCTTCATCACCACAACTGACGCGGCATTAATCGACTTGCCATCGTCCGCAGGCTTGCCACCCACCAGGATGTGGTCGCCCACCTGCAAATCCTGCAATTGCAAAGTTGCAGCGTTCTTAAGGTCCTTTTCGCCCGGGGCAATGCGCAAAATACGCGTAGTTGGAGTCAGTGTGACAATGGTCTCGGAGCCACTGTCGGGAGGCAGAGGCGTCAAAGTAATCGAGTTGCCGTTGATGGCTTTGATGACACCAATGTGTCGTGTAGAGGATGTTGTTGCGCCCTGTTGCCCACTAGGTGCAACCGCCATCGGCATAGCGGACACTGAACCTGGCCACGCTAAGCTGGTAAAGAGGCAAAAGTATGAGAGCAACTTTGTCTTCGTCAAATCCATAGCCCACTTACTAATCTACATCGTCAAGGGCCCTGAACTTGATGATTTACAAAGTTTTACCAAGACATCAATGGTTCTCAAAAGACGTATTGAAACAAGACAAAATCAGTTGTCATTCCGCGATGAGCAGACTCTCCGCGAACGGCCATTGTTGGTCGACCCACTGCGCTTGGCAGCAGAAGCCGGAGTCTTTCGCGATGCGGCATACCTCTTCCTTCGTGTATTTATGGCTGCTCTCAGTCCAAATGGTTTCGCCATCGCGAAACTCCACTACCAGGTCTGAGGCCCGGATGGAAACGGTCTGTCGCCGTTTGGAGAGGATGTGCATTTCCACGCTGCGCGCCTCATGGTTGATGCGCGCAACGTGCCGAAATTGGCGCAAATCGAAATCGGCATCCAGTTCGCGGTTGATGCGAGATAAGAGATTCAGATTGAAAGCGGCCGTGACGCCAAGTTCGTCGTTGTAGGCCGCAAGAACCTGCACCGTCGATTTTTCCAGATCTGTGCCCAGGAGCATTGCGTCTCCGGGCTCGATGATGCCGCGAACCCGGCGTAGAAACTCTATACCCGCAGGCCGGTCAAAGTTTCCGATGGTGCTTCCCAGAAACAGAATAAAAAGCTGCTGCCCGGGCCGCCGCTGCGCCGCCACTTCCAGCAACCCGTCCAGGTATTCGCGTTCGAAGCCCACAATGCTGATGCTGTCGATGTCGCTCAATTGCTTCTGGCACATGTCCAGCGCGGAGTGGGAAATTTCGATGGGATAGTAGGATGTGCGCTGGCTGTGGCACAGGGCCTCGAGTATCGCACGAGTTTTCTTGCCGCTGCCGCTGCCTAACTCAGCCACAGCCACGGGCTTGGTCAAGCGCGACACAATGTCACTGGCATTGCGCCGTAACAAACGTTCGTCGGCGCGGGTTAGCCCGTACTCAGGAAGGGCGCTTATCGCCTCGAACAGAGCAGAGCCCAAATCGTCATAAAGATATTTCGACAGCAACTCTTTCTGTCCCGCGCGCCCGAGTCCAGCGCGGACGTCTGCGGCAAACTCAAAGCTCGGATTCGCCGTTATGGCATGGACTAACATGGTTTCCTTTCCACTTCATCCGCGTTGCACGCAACGGAATCCTGCATAGACGTATTGATAATGTGGTTGAAACCAGTTACGGAACGAGCGCCGCAACATGCAGGCGGCCGTGCGTGGCGATCCACCTTTGATGACAAAGTGTTTGCCGTCGAAGAAATCCGCAGAGTAGCCCGCATAAAAAGGAAAAGCCTTAAATCCCGGAAGCGGGGCGAACGTTGTTGAAGTCCACTCCCAGCCGTTGCCCAGCATGTCCGCTACGCCGAATGCGCTTTCTCCGGCCGGAAAAGAATTCACCGGAGTCGGATCCCAACGAGCAAAATCGAAGTTCCCCAACTCCTCCGTCGGAGATGCATCACCCCATGGGTAAGCGCGCTCCTGGCCGTTGTGATCGGCATAGGCCGCCCGATGCCATTCCGCCTCCGTGGGCAAATCCTTCCCTGCCCAAACCGCGTATGCCCGAGCTTCGGCCGAGCTCACATACACCGGCGAATTCAGCGGCAATAGCAGGTCTTCGAACATTCCGCGATACAGCCACTTCTCATCGCTTCGTTTCCAGAAAACCGGGTTCAAAATCCCATTCCTGGATCTCCACGCCCAGTCATCGTCGCTCCAGAATGAGCGCGTCTCGTAGCCCCCGGCCCGCAAGAAATCCAAGTACTGGCCGTTAGTCACTTCAAATTTGTCGATGGCAAACGAAGGCACGTCGACGCTGCAAACTTCGTATTCGTTGTCCCAACCGAACGCTTCATCACTCCGGTTCAATCCCAAAGTAGCGGCACCCGCCGGAATTTCGATCATCTGCTGCGCAACCGGTTCGTTCGGCTGATCGTTGGAACGCAGGCCCGGGTTGATCTTGTGGCTGAACGGGAGTTGATGAAGCATATAGGCTAAAGTCTCAGCGTGCATCAAGCGATGCTCGATGGCCACATTCACCAGCAGCGGCAAAGGAAACTCGCCGTTAGAGCTCCCTTCAAAGGCATTGGCGATCTTGTAATCCAGAATTTGCCGGATGCGTGAAGCGTAGCTCTGAACCTCCTCCAAGCTTGGCCAATCGCTCGGCTGGTCATCGGGCAGACCGCCTCCAACCGGGTCAATGCCAAAGGCAAACAAACGATCCAACTCGGGTTGGAATCGCTGGAGCCCAAAACCCCGTTCGCTCAGCAAGTTCCAATCGAACGCCTCAAGGTGGCCAATATAGAAGATAATTCGGTGCCGCTCCGGAATGGGGCGCTCGTAAAGCGACTCTCGATTCACGATCGCGAAGAGCCCGTCAGTGCGGCGGCGCGCTTCCAGCAAACGCTCCAATAGGCTGGCATCGACCCCGGCAGGTGTGAGTGTGGTAAGCATACCTAACCTTCGATTAACGACGGGCGCTCCGAGTTGCAATTACTTCACCCCGCAAGCAAGGCTTTCACAAACCCTTCTATATTCAACTAGGTGCAATCCTTGGACTGGCGCAGGAAATTCCTTGATGGCACCATAGGGTATGCCAGTATCCCTCTTTCACGTCAACGCCTTCACCGACCGGCCTTTCGCCGGAAACCCGGCGGCGGTGTGCCCACTGGATCGATGGCCAGACGATAGCCTTCTGCGTGCGATCGCCGCGGAAAACAACCTCTCGGAAACTGCTTACTTCGTGCCGGAAGGCGACAATTTCCGCTTGCGCTGGTTTACGCCCCTCTACGAAGTGAATCTTTGCGGTCACGCGACCCTGGCGTCGGCCTTCGTCCTCATGAACTTTTTTGATCCTGAGCGGGAGTCGGTGAAGTTTGAAACCCGCAGCGGCTCACTTGGCGTTCGGCGCTACGGGGATGGGTTCGCGATGGATTTTCCTGCGCTCCCGCCCTGGAAATGCGAAACATTACCCAACGCATTGATGGAAGGCCTCGGTCTCAGTCGAATTCACCATAAGCCATCCGTTTTGCAATTAAAAGACAATTATTTTGTGGTTTTCGAAAATGAAGAGCAGATCCGCGACCTTCGGCCCGATTTTCATGCGCTGAAAAGTCTCCATCCCGCCGGCGTCGCGATAACGGCTCCCTCAAAGAACACGGACTTCGTCTCCCGTTATTTCGCTCCCAGTTACGGCATTCCCGAAGATCCGGTCACCGGTTCCACGCATTGCTCGCTCGCGCCATACTGGGCGCAACGACTGCACAAAACTGTCCTTCATGCCCGCCAGGTCTCCGAGCGTGGCGGAGAACTATGGTGCGAAGTCACTGGAACTCGCGTCATCATTAAGGGAAAAGCCGTGCTGACCTTGCAGGGATCAATGCTGGTGGGATAGGCCGTTACAGCTCGGGTGCGATCCTGATTGATTTTTCTCTGGACCCCAAACAAGGTTCCGCGGTATCGTCCCGCGTTTTACAGGGGGTGTTCGTGACCGACGGTCGCAGACTTGGCACAAGAGCTCTTATTCCGCTCTCAATCGGGATCATTGCGCTATACAATGTGGTTCGCCAGCCGCGATTTCAAGCCATCCAAACCGTCGATGTCGTGCTGTTGGTTGCATCCGGGATGTGCTTTGGGGTCACGCTCCTCAGCATCATCGCTTCCTTTCGTGGTTCTCGAAACAGTTAGATCAGTCCTTTCTTCAGCAAGAATTTGTGGGCGACGTCTTTCACGTCCTGACGCTGGCCATCGACGGCATAGTTGAGTTGCTGCATCTCCTGATCCGAAATTGTCCCGGCGAACGCGTTGAGCGCCGCACCGACTTCCGGATGCCGATCCTGCACTTCACCTCGAATCACGGGAACGGCATCATATGGCGGGAAGTAACCCCGATCATCTTCGAGCACGAATAGGTCTAGGGCTGGAATTAGACCGTCGGTTGTGTTTCCTGCCGCCAAATCAATTTGATGATCCTGAAGCGCTCGCGCGAGCAGACCCAGATCCATCACGCGCGGCGGTGCGGCAAAGCGCAGTCCGTAAACCGCCGCCAAGCCGCGGAAGCCATCTGGTCGCTCCATGAACTCATAACCGAACCCGGCACGCCACGTGGGAGCATAGCTGGCTGCTTGAGACAGAGTTTTTATGCCTAAACGCCTGGCGTCCTCGCCGCGAATCTCCATGGCAAAGGTATCGTTGAAACCAAACGAAGGGCCAACCACCAGACCAAAGCGCTTTTTATATTCGGATTTCATTTGCCCGTACGCCTTCGTTCGATCTCGTTCTGGCGTCTGCTTCAATATAGCCGTCAACGCGGTTCCCGTGTATTCGGGATAAATGTCGATTCGGCCAGCAAGCATGCCTTGGTGGCAGATGTAAGTACCTGCGAGATAAAATCGCCGTTCCACTTTCAAATTCGTGTGCTGTTCAATCTGTTGCGCCATCAACTCGCCCAGAATCATCGACTCAGTGAAATTCTTGGAGGCCACGATGATGCGATTAGATCGCGGCGCCTCACACGAAAGGAAGAAACACACAAAGGCGATGACGAAGAGCAAAAGCGGAGTGCTGAATCGCAAGCCGAGCCTTGCGGCATGAAGATCCGTCCCTGACCATCGGATCTTCATTGAGGCCGGAGCCGGCCTTCCAGCCATCCCAAACCGAAGTCCGCAAGAAG
>Ga0302179_10002068_pt1 | contig 11819 bp, 9 predicted proteins | sample I_Palsa_E3_1_FD_198788 | JGI IMG/M metagenome (GOLD analysis project Ga0302179, IMG submission 198788) | Peat permafrost microbial communities from Stordalen Mire near Abisko, Sweden - I_Palsa_E3_1 | ecosystem: Environmental > Terrestrial > Soil > Palsa > Peat permafrost | place: Sweden: Abisko...
CGACACTGCAAGGCGGGCAGGACAAGATCAATCGCTGGCGAGTGACAAGCGCAAAAGCGCTCCCAGCAAGCGGTTTGAGCCTGATGTTGGACGAGTGAAGTTGGCCCTCCCCCGATTCTGCAGACAGGCACCAGCGGATGCTAAGAACTCCGATGTTCGTGTTGGCGTTTGTGCTCGGCGCGGTAGTCATCGGCGCGCAGCCCGCGTTCCTCCGAGGCGTGCTACCCTCAGCGAACTCAGCCCCAGCGAACCCGGCGCCCAACGAGGCGTCCTCGCCCCAGCGCCCCGCGGTCAAACCGGCAGCCGTAGCGTCCGCGGATATTCCTTTCAGCAACACGAACGATTACGAGTTACAAACCGAGCGGCAGCTTCTGCAATTAGCCAATCAAGACCGGGCCCAATTCAACGTTCCGCCGCTAACCTGGGATTCCGGCCTCTCGCAAGCCGCACGCATCCACGCGCAAGCCATGTTCGATGCACGCCAGCTCTCCCACCAGTTCACCGGTGAGCCCTCCCTGCCACAACGTCTCGCCGCCGCCACCAAATTGCAACTTGACCTAGAAGGCGAAAACGTCGCCCTCGACTACGACGCCGAAGGCGCCGAGCACCATCTCATGCTCTCCCCCCCGCACCGCGCCAACCTGCTCAACCCCGGCTACAACGTAATCGGGCTGGGCATCGTGCGCAGCGGTGACCACCTCTACATCGTCCAGGACTTCGGCCACGCCCTCCCCAATTATTCACCCGCCGAAGTCAAGGACCAGATCGCGACCGCAGTAGCGCGGTTGCGCCGCCAGTCCGGCCAACCCGCGCTCGCGCGTCGCGATCTCCCCATTGCCGATGAAGCCGCCTGCTCCATGGCACAAGCGGATAAGCTCAGCACCTCCCCCGTTCGCCAACTCGCCCAGCGCTACACCGTGTTAACCTTCACCAGCCTTCACCCCGAAACCCTCCCCAGTCAAGCCAACCAGCCCATCGCCAGCCCCAATCAACGCAGCTTCTCGGTCGGAGCTTGCTACGCCAAGACAAACACCTACCCCACAGGCGTGTATTGGTTAATCCTCTCGCTGGACTGAGAAATTCGTAGAAATGATATAGCTATCGGGCCAGCTCAAAAAGTTCCCTCTCAGGGTGCCCGATCTGCGATCCCAGCCGCACAGGACCTGGCTTTTCTCGCGCTCTTCATTCCGGCATCGCCTTCTCATAATCAATGGAACTAGCCCAAGGTATTAGCCTAAGATTGCCCGATTCCAACTTTTGATCGTGGTATAGTTCTCACTCGCCGATCTTTTCTCCCTCCGGCTCTGTGCTGCACGCGGTGCCTATTTCCTCCTGATGGTGGACTCAAGCTGCGCCTTTGAGCTCCTACAAACGGAAATCCTTGAGGCAGCGTTTGCAGAAATTGGATTTTAGGAGCTTGCTGATGAAACTCTTTATTCCGCGAATTCTAATTACGGCCTTCGCCACCGCCGCCCTAACCCTCACCGTGCAAGCTCAGTATCAATACAAAGAAACCACCCTCTACACTTTTGGTGGCCAAAAAGACGTATACCAACCCGTTCGCAATCTTCTAGCCGATCAGCAAGGTAATTTTTACGGCGCCAGCACCTACGGCGGCGGCGGTTGCTCCGGCAAAGGATGCGGCACAGTATTCGAGCTTTCGCCGGGGTCGGGCGGCGGATGGACGGAAACCATCCTCTATGCATTTACTGGAAAAGATGACGGAGAATATCCCATCGGCAACATCCTCATGGATGCGAACGGAAACATTTTCGGCACCACCGGCTTCGGAGGAACTTCGGGCGCAGGCGTGGCCTGGGAACTGTCGCCTTCCGCCACTGGCTGGACGCAAACTGTCCTTTACACATTTACCGGACAAGCTGACGGTGGATTTCCCTCCGGTCTGACTTTCGATGCCAACGGCAATCTCTTCGGCACTGCGACCCAGGGAGGAGCAAATACCTGGGGCGCAATCTTCGAACTTTTTCCGGGTTCCTCAGGATGGACCGAGTCGGTGCTGTACTCCTTCACCGACGGCAACGATGGGGGCGAGCCCTACGGCGGCGTCGCCATCGACGCAAACGGCCGTCTCTACGGAGCCGCGGAAGTTGGGGGCAGCACCACAAGCTGCCAACAGGGCTGCGGCACCGTCTATCGCCTTAGTCCTAGCTCGACCGGCTGGAGATTCTCCAGACTCTATGCTTTCCAAGGGCCCGGCGGCGAAACGCCGTTCGGCGGCTTGGCTCTGGACGCTGCAGGCAACGTCTACGGCACTACCCGAGCCGGCGGCCACAACTACGGAGTAGTGTTCGAGCTATCGCCTACTTCCTCCGGCGGTTGGAAGGAAACCCTGTTGCACGACTTTACTAACGGAACCGATGGCGCCGATCCCAGCAATTCTGTGATGTTCGACTCTGAGGGCAATCTTTACGGCGCAACCGATGGAACCGCTTCCAATGCCCCCAACACTATCTTCCGTCTGAGACCCGGCACCGGCGGTTGGGTATTTTCCGTGATTTATACTTTCCCCTCGGCAAACACTGGAACGGCTGCGCAGACGCCATCGGTTTTCGATTCTGCCGGCAATCTGTACGGTGTCGCGTTGACCGCAGGCCGCGCGCAAGGTTCCGTCTACGAATTGACTCCGCCGTCCAAGGGCACGACGAACTGAGAAAAAATAGCTGCACTTAGTAAGAGCGTCGGATACCCCTTCCCGCCCCGCTCCGGGAAAAGTGTTGAACGACATCGCGTCTTGGCGACCAAGGCGCGATTACCAGATGAACGAACTAGGAGATGACTTGGATCACTCAAATAAATCGCAGTCTTGCAACGGAGACTTCATCCGCACTACGGCAATTCTTTTCTTCCTTCTTCTAACGGCATTCTCCACCGGACAAGCATCCGCTCAAACCGGCTACACCGGCATCTTCGGCGGTGGCCCGTTCTACAAGAACGCCGCCGCCAACATCACCGAAATCGAAAACTCCGGCTTCACCGAAGCCATCGTCTGGAGCGTCGAAGTCAATAGCGTCGGTGATTTGAATTTCAACGGCGAATTCCCCCTCACCTCCGGCGGAGTCTACGTCGGCAACGAGTCCTATCCCAACTTCGCCTCCGACATGGCGCTGCTCAAGCAAGGCACCGTCAAGCGCGTCACCTTCAGCATCGGCTCCTCCAACGTCGGTGACTGGCAAGACATCACCAACCTCGTCAACTCCCAAGGCGTCGGCCCCACCAGCATCCTTTATAAAGATTTTCAAGCCCTGAAAACCGCCATCCCCGCCCTCGACGCCCTCGACTTCGACGACGAAAACAGCTTCAACTCTCCCACCACCATCCAGTTCGGAGTCATGCTCGGCCAACTCGGCTATCACGTCATGCCCGACGCCTTCGACGATGCCAGCTACTGGACCAACGTGGTCACGCAAATCAACACCCAACTTCCCGGCACCGTCGACGGCGTTCACCTCCAGGCCTACGCCGGCGGCAGCGGCAACAATCCCTGCCAGGGATGGAACTTTGGCAGCGTCCCCGTCTTCCCCGGCCTCTGGGATCAGGACGACACGCCTAGCCAGGTCCAGACCATCATGACCGGCTGGCATGACCAGTGCGGCATCGTCGGCGGCTTCATGTGGCTCTACGACGATTTCGTCGGCAACGGCCTCGCCGCCCAATACGCCGCTGCCATCAACAACGCCGTCAGCAGCACCGGCTTCACGCTGACCGCGCCCACCAGCGTCTATCTGAATCAAAGTTCCACCGCCAGCGCCGCAATCACCATCAAAGACATCGGCGGCTTCACCGGCAAAGTCACGTTAGCGGCGTCGGGTCTCCCAAAAGGCGTCCGAGCAACGTTCACAGGGCAGGGAAACACGCGAAAAGTCACGCTCAGCGCGATCTCTTCCGCCGCCACGGGATTCTCCACCATCACCGTCACCGGCACCTCCGGCAGCACCACTGCAACAGCAACGTTCACCCTCGCAGTAAGTGCAGCGGTAGGCACCACCGGCACGGGCACACCAGTAGATCTCGCTTCGGAATTTAACCTGGACGGAATCTACACCGACGGTTCGACCTACACCACCGGAGGCCTCGACGGCAAAGGCTACTCCTATTCTTCCAACCTGCTCACCGCATCGCGAGTCTTCAGCGGAACTCTACTCACCTTCGGTCCCGCCAACGCCCCCGACGCAGTCGAGAGCAAGGGCCAAGTAGTCGCTCTGCCGGCAGGCGAATTCTCCGGCCTCGAACTGTTAGCCACAGCAGTAAACGGCAATCAAGCCGCCCAAACCTTTACCGTCACCTACACCGACGGCACCACTTCCAAATTCTCGCAAAGCCTAAGCGACTGGTTTACCCCGCAAAAATATCCCCACGAATCCGAAGGCGTAGCCATGGCCTACCGCAACTTTGACAACGGCACCAAAGACAATCGCACCTTCAACCTCTACGAATACCGCTTCGTCCTGACGAAAACGAAAACAGTGCAGAGCATCACGCTACCCAACAACGCCAGCGTAATGGTCCTGGCCGCCACACTGTTGCAGTAAGAAAAACAGCACGTGAGGGTGCCCCATCCTAGTCGCGTTTTGTGCGACTAGGGTGAGGATTTTGACCTCCCATTCCAGCGGGAGTCAGTTGGCGGTCCTTGCCCCGCTGAAGTACCTGCAAACGTGGGGACCATCGTTGAAGTGGCCCTAAGGGTCTGCGCGGGCCGGTTTTGTTTGACGTCGCGTCCCTGCGGGACCGCTCCGCGAGCTCAATGGTCACCGCATCGGGCACCAGGCCCTAGATCAGTTTGGTGAAGCTAGGACTGGGCCTGAGGCTTAGGCCTAGGCTTCAAGATCTTGCCCGCGGGCTGTAGCCCCTCAAGGCTCTTGACGAAGGCCCGCGCCTCCTCGATCTGGACGTTCAGATTCCCGAACACGTACTCGAAAACCTTTCTGACTCTATCGAAGATGTCGATGCACTCCTCCTCGGACCTCGAGTGCAGGCCCTCGCTCGTGAGGTCGTGCAGCACGTCGATGGGGTTCGGCTTGCCCTCGGGACGCAGATGTGGCGGGAGGAGCTTCGCCGCGTAGTCGACCTTGTCGTCGAACCTGTAGCTTCGCTTTGCGTCTTTTATTTTCTTGAGTCCTTCCGCTGCGAAGCTGTGCTCCTGCGCCGCTTCCGCTAGGATGTCCAGTACATCATTAATCTTGTCCTCGACGACCCTTCTCAAATACGCCACAGCCGCGATCCCGAGGTTGTAGTTGCGCATCCGAAGCGCGTTCTTGTAGAACGCAAGGTCTTCCTTGTCGAGAACCTTCTCCAGTGTGACCGGAACCCTTTCTTCGAGCGGAGGCCACTGCCCCACTTTCAAGAACTCCCCGACCGCTTCGGCCGGCTCGTCGGCTTGGAACCAGTAGAAGTAGTAGCGGATGCCGGAGGGATCGACCGGGCAGTTGCGACAGGTGTAGAGGACTTCTGCCCAGCCTACCTTCTGCTTTATTCGATAGGAAACCCCGCTAACTTTGCGCATCGTCTCCCTGCTCCAGCGCTGTACGTTCTTGCACTTCGCGCAGAACAGCCAGATGTTCGCGGGCAGATCGGTGAGGTCCTTGGCGCCGAGGTAGTGGAGCGTCCTGTAGAGAGGCCAGGATTCGAGCGCTGTCCTCAGCTTCTCCGCCAGCTCCTCTCCGGTGAACTCCTCGATAACGTTGTCCTCGGCCATAGATGCCGCATTCTAGCACTTACATCTTCGTTTTCCGGTTGGCGGGCTGGCACATCCTTTTCGGGACCAACCCAACTCAATCGCGGCGGAGCTCCTCGCGGCTTTCGAAGAGCCTGCCCTGAGGGAAGCCGAAAGGCACGGGATTGACACTGCATCTCCGCTTTGAGCACCATGCCGCACTTCACTGGATTCGTAAGGCCAGCAAGCTCATGCACGATTCGCTTGGCGCGAGATTTGGAATATAATCTGCCTAAGCGACGGGTAAAATGGCGATACCACCTGGAATGATCGAAGGAACGGCCAAGGAGATCAAAGCGGCACTCGCGCGAATTCCCGATGATGCGCCAGTGCGTCTCATGGTCGGCCGCCCCAGTCTGTCCATCATCGCCCGGAAGCTACAAAGTGAGGCCGCCGACCGCGGCATGACCGATGCACAGCACGATGCCCTCATAGCATCTCTGAAACACGACCGATGAGAACCCGGCATTGAAAGACGAGCAGTGATAAGGGTCGTCTTCGATTACCGGCATTCTCATCAATCCGGACATTGCTAGAAAATCCACAGCCCTTCTGTGACATCTAACCTTGCGCCCCACCCGCACTTTGTCCGAAGATTGCCCAAGCAAGGCCCACACACGCACTGAGAACTGCGAGGAGCGAAGCGCCGAGAAATCGGCCCCTAACTCCTTTGCTCATAAGATTTTGCCCGTAAGTGGTTGTGGCCCTTAGATCAATCGCCATTTTCGCGCTAAGGCGATGATTCCACACAGACCGGGTGGGGGAGGGGTATACCGCAAAAAGGCAAACCGGTTCAATATGGAACACCTGACCAGCTCACCGCACGTTCCATGCTACCCTGCATTTGCCTTCCGTCCAAGTTGGTCTAATGTAAGTTCGTCCATACTCTATTCACGCATGGAACCCCTGCGCCACGTCCGCATCGGCACCGCCGGTTGGTCTTACAAAGACTGGGACGGCATCTTTTATCCCTCGGGGATGCAGCGCCGCAAGCAGCATCCCCTGGAATATCTCGCGCGCTTCTTCGACACCACCGAAATCAACACATCGTTCTACGGACCGCTCAAGCCGGAACTGGCCAAGCTCTGGTGCCGCAAGGTCGCAGCCGTGAATCCGCGATTCATGTTTACCGCCAAGCTCTATCGCGCCTTCACCCATTCGCCCATCGCCGTCATGGAACCGACTTCCGCCGCCACCATCCGCCCCACCGACGAGGACGAAGTCCGCACCCGCGAAGGCCTCGACGTGATCGCCAATGAAGGCCGCCTGGGCGCGCTGCTCATCCAGTTTCCCGTCTCGTTCAAGAACACCCCGCTCAACCGCGATTATCTCGACCTGCTGCTGCGCCAGTTCATCGAATATCCCCGCGTAGTCGAAGTTCGCGACTCCAGTTGGAACAATGCCGAAACTTTGGCCGCCTTCGCGCGAAAAAATGTCGGCTTCTGCAACATCGATCAACCGGTCCTGGGTCACTCGCTCGCTCCAACGGAGCACGTTACTGCGTCCACCGCCTACGTTCGCCTGCATGGCCGCAACTACAATCACTGGTTTGTCGAGAAAGGTTCCGATTCCGACAATCGCAACGACCGCTACAACTACCTGTACAACGCAAGAGAACTGGAAGGCTGGAAACAGAAAATCGCCAACGTCGCCGAGAAGGCGCAGACCACCTACGTCATCACCAACAATCATTTCGAAGGCAAAGCGGGAGTCAACGCGCTGGAACTGAAGGCCATGATTTACAACAAGAAAGTGAAGGCCCCGCCCACCCTGATCCAGAAATATCCGGAGATGAGAAAATTCGCCGAACCGTTGGAAGAGTGGGAGGAGGAATCGGGCTCGCAAATGTCGCTGCTGGGGTGAATGGAATTAGGATGAACGGAATGGGGGTGAAGGGAACAGCCATGAAGGGAATTAGCAATCGTAGAGGCGTAGCTTGTGACTTCTCTTGCCACCAGCTAAAGATGCGAAGCAGCCTAACCTCTAATAACCAGCGCCAGCGGCAAACGCATGTTCACTCATGCGTTGTTTATTGTGGCGCAGAGCGACGTTCATGAACACATCGCCCATGGCAGTTTCAAAACAAATCATCAGTGCCTCCACGTCCTCGCTGCCCTTGTCGCCCTCGTCCGAAGTCAGCAGCAGCGGAGGATGCACGCGAAAGCGAAAGCCCTGGTCGTTCAGTGCAGAGATGGCGTTGCCCACCACCTGGTTCGCCAGTTCGAAAATAGTTTCCTTAATCAGAGAATCCGACTCCGGCAATTCCGCGCCCGCATAGTGACTCGCCACGCGCACCGCGGTTTGCGGATCGAGATCGAGAATCACCCGCCCTTCGATCTCGCCGGTCAGAGCAATCAACCCGGCCACGCCTTTTCTGCGGTAGGCGTGCTCTTCCATCGACAGAGCGCCGATCTTTGTGGAGCCGTGCAGGCCCTGCGACAAGACGGCGTCGGCCGCATTGATGAAAGGCTGAATGAGATCCATCTTCATGAAATTAAGCTCCCGCGCCGGCCGCCTGGGCGACCACCCCATCTTCGCCGAGCACGTATTTGATGACTTCATACAGCACTTCCGGTTTCACCGGCTTCTGCACGAAATGCCGCGCTCCGCGCTGCAAAGCGGCTACGATGTTTTCCTGGTATCCGACCGAAGAGACCATCACGATGCGCGCCTCCGGGTGCGCCTGCACGATCTTCTCCGCCGCTTCAATGCCTTCCATCTGCGGCATGGTGATATCCATGAGCACGATGTCGGGGGTGGTGCGGTCGAACTCGCTGATGGCGGTCAATCCGTCTCCCGCTTCGGCAGCAACTTGCCCGCCGAAAGTTTCGATCATGCGCGCGAGATTCTTGCGCGCAAAAACGGAATCGTCCACGATGAGATAACGGACCGGCTGTCCGTCCTTGCTTCGTTTAACGGCTGCAAACTGCTCCATAACCAACCCTCCATATTCGACTCCAGATTTCTTGCCCTGGCCCATTTGTTCATTAACTACAGTTAACTCGTAAAGCTAACGTCCAAAGTTAATGCCCCGCCCGCACCGTTTCATGTCGTCCGCACACGGAGTGCAACGTGTTGGCCATCGCATCCAGCGCCACTATGCGCTGCGCATAGCCGCGCTCAATCGCCGCCTTGGGCATTCCGTACACTACGCAACTGTCTTCGCTTTGAGCGATGGTGAGTCCTCCCGCTGCCTTGACCGCTTTCAGTCCCTCAGCGCCATCGTCGCCCATACCCGTCATCAGCACGCCAACCGCCTGCTGTTTGTATGATTCGGCGACGCTGCGCAGAAGCACGTCCGCGCTCGGCCGGTGACCGTTAACCCTCGCATCGTCGCTGAGCACGGCGACGTCTCCGGTGGGCAGCCGTCTCACTCTCATGTGGCGGCTTCCCGGGCAGATGAGGACGCGGCCGGCCTGAATCAAGTCTCCCGATTGCGCCTCCTTCACCCGCAGCGCGGAAAGCTCGTCCAGTCGCTTGGCGAACATGCCGGTAAAGTTTTCCGGCATGTGTTGCACCACGAGAATCGATCCCGCGAAATCTCCCGGAAGCTGCGGCAGCACATATTCCAGAGCTTGCGGTCCACCGGTGGAAATTCCCAGGGCCACAATTTTCGTCGGCGGCGCCGCGGCAGGCGCGGTTTTTTCGACTGTCGTCCGCATTCCCGGCAGGGTTCTCGGTTTGAGTCTGCATTCTGCCGCGACCTTCACTTTGCTCGTCAGTTCTCTAGTCGTCTCCGCTAGATGCGCTGCCGCGTCTTTCGGCTTGGTCACAAAATCGAATGCTCCAAGGCCCAGAGCCTTCAGCGTGACCGACGCGCCCTCCACACTGTGCGAACTGAAGACGATGACCGGAACCGGCCGGTGCCGCATGATTTCTTTCAGTGTGTCGATGCCGTTCATGCCCGGCATCTCCAAATCGAGCGTAACCACATGGGGATGGAGTTCTTCAATTTTTTTCAGGCAGAAGGTTCCATCCATCGCGGTACCGACGACTTCGATGGAATCGTCGGTGGCCAGCATTTGCGGAATGAGCTTGCGCATCAGCGCGGAATCATCGACCACCAGCACCCTGATCCGGTCTTTATTTGTATTTGTATTTGTATTTGTGCTCATGTTTACGCTCAGGCTCATGCCCGGCCTCCCGAGGCACTCTGAGCCGGTAGAGCCCGGTCGGCAGCCGACAGCAGCAGGCCCGAGTTCGCGGTTCCCATCGAATGTGAGCGGTAACGCGCAAAGTGCTCCACGACTGCCGGCAGATTGAGAATGAGCACCACCCGCCCGTCGCCCAAAATCGACGCTCCTGAAACCAAGTCGGTGCAAAACGTGTGGTCATCCAGAGCCTTGATCACCAGCTCCTCCTCACCTTCCAACCCATCGACGATCAAGCCAAATTTCTTCTCGCCAATGGAGATGACCAGCACGAAAATCTTTCGCGTCCGACCGCCAGTTTGCGCCGCCGCCGAACGTCCCAGCCGAAGAACTGGCAGTACCTGATTGCGCAGCTGCAGAACTTCATAGTTGTCTACCTGGTGGACCTCGGATTCGTCGGTCCTCGCGATTTCCACCACGGCATTCAGCGCAATCGCATACAGCCGCCCTTCCACCCAGAACATCAGGGCCTTGATAATGGCCAGAGTCAGCGGTAGTTTCAGGCGGAAAGTCGTACCCTGCCCAGCCTTGGTTTCCACGCTGACTGCGGCTTTCAGGCGGTGGACTACGCTCTGCACGATATCCATCCCCACGCCTCGCCCCGAGACCGCCGTGATCTGCTCCGCGGTGCTAAACCCCGGTTTGAAAATAAAATCCAAAGCTTCGGCATCGCTCATACGGGCTGCCTCTTCAGTAGTGGTCAGCCCCAGTTCGACCGCTTTTCTGCGCACTCGCTTTACGTCGATGCCGCGACCATCGTCGCTGACCTCCACCAGAACCTGGTTGCCCTGATGATAAGAATTGAGCCGCACCTGCCCTTGGGGCGATTTGCCCGCCGCGCGCCGCTCTTCCGGAGACTCGATCCCGTGGCTCACCGAATTGCGGACCATGTGGGTCAAAGGCTCGGCGATCGAATCCAGGATTCCTTTATCCATATCCGTCTCCTGGCCGCTCAATACCAGTTCCACATCGCGTCCGCATTGCCGCGCGGCATCGCGCACCACACGGGGAAAGCGCCGGAACAACTGTTCCACCGGAACCATGCGGATTTTCATCACTGACCGTTGCAGGTCGTTGAGTACGCGGGCTTGAAAGGCCAGAGCATCGGCGAACTTTCCCCGCGCCGGATCCTTGGGGTAGCGGCTGGAAAACTCGTTCAGCGCCTGTTGCAGCATGGACTTACCAATGATCAGTTCTCCCACCAGGTTGAGGACATTGTCGATTCGGCCCGCTTCGACTCGAAGGATGTTTTCCAAAGCGTGGGTAGGATCGGTGGCTGCGGCCGGGGTCTCCGTGGGCGATGGCTCGTCTGGCTGCGGCTGCGGTGTTTCAGCAGCAGCAGGCTGCACGTCCAATTCTTCGGGCTTTTGCAGGGGCGCGGCTGCGGTGGCGCCCGCGAGTAACAATTCGATGGCAACTTCTTCGACAATGGTCGGGACTTTGGCTTTGGCGCCGATTTTTTCGGGAGTTTCGCGACTGGCCAGCACAAATTCCAGTTGCCGCGGGGTCGCCGTGGACTTGGCGTCAGGGCGCTGAGCGATCACTTGCCCCAGACTGCCGATGGCGTTATGGACCAGTTGCCGCGCCGCGAGAGGCATGGCGCAATGCGGGTCGATCTTGACCACGAGGTGAAATACGTTTAGACCTTGGGATTGCGCCTGCACCATGGCGCTCCGCTCCGCTTCGGTCCATTGGGCTGCACTGCTGGGGGCGGAAGCCTGCGTTTTTTTCCGCCGCGTCTTTTTCTTTGGCGTCTCCGAGGTCAATTCCTGAATTCTCTTGCGTAAGCCGGTGGTTTCCGGCAGCTTCTCGCCGCTGTGATACGCGGCGATCATCTCGGCAAAGATATCTGCCGCGGCAAAGGCAATTTCCGCAATCGCGGTTTGCGCGGATGCGCCTTCGATCGACAGCGCGTCTTCGAATTGATGCGAAAGTTC
>Ga0302179_10002073_pt1 | contig 11807 bp, 12 predicted proteins | sample I_Palsa_E3_1_FD_198788 | JGI IMG/M metagenome (GOLD analysis project Ga0302179, IMG submission 198788) | Peat permafrost microbial communities from Stordalen Mire near Abisko, Sweden - I_Palsa_E3_1 | ecosystem: Environmental > Terrestrial > Soil > Palsa > Peat permafrost | place: Sweden...
CTCGACCTGGATCAGCTTTCCGTTGATATAAAACCGGCATTTTGTTTCGCTCCAGCCGCCGGCAAAGGGTTGGTAGTCTTCGAAGCGGGCGTCCATGGTCTGGTCGCCGACCTTGATCATGCGGACGAGGTAAAGATCTTGCTTGTCGATGAAAAGCTGATTGGCGCCCTGCTTGCCGATGATGTAGACCGGGCGACCTTCCCAATTGTCTTCCTTCGCCTCACTCAGGTCGTAGTGGAGGGAGTCGCTTAAGATGTGGATGGTCTGATCCAAGGGATAGAAGAACATGCCACCGAGGAGGAAGATAAGGCCTTCGTTGTTGTTGATCATGGTGGACCGGAGCTGGCCATTGCGGAAGCGGTAGGCGGAGTCGCCGCGGAAGATAACGGCGTTAGCGCTGTCGGCCGGCCCGAAGTCCATGCGGAAGCGGTCGGGGAAGCGGATGAACTCATGCCAGGTCTGGGTGCTGCGGAGGGAGTCGTTACGATATACTTCTGTGGTCTGGACGAAGGTGAAACTCTGGTACCACTTGCCGGAATAGCGGTCGTGCATTTGTTTGACGATGGCGCGACCGGATGGTGGAGTCAGTTGGGAGGCCGGGGTCGGGGTGGCAGCGGCAGGGGCGGCAGCGGCGGGGGCGGCAGCGGCAATGGGGGTGGCTGCGGCGGGGATAGCGGAGGTGGCTGCGGAGAGCAGGCAGATGAGGAATATTCTACTCATATTGGGCAATGACGGCTGGCTTTTTTTACCGGCCGCACGGATTCTAAGATAGGGAAAATCCGGCACGCATGCAGCTATATATGATATATGGGAATCCTTAATAAACAACCGTTCTACATCCGTGCGACCGTCATTCTCTTCGGGCTGATCCTTTGTTCCTTTGCGCTGGCGACTCTCCGGGGGATCCTGATCCCCTTTTCTTTCGCCCTTTTTCTGGCGGTGCTGCTCAATCCACTTACCGAACGGCTGATGATATGGAAAATACCCAAGGTGCCGGCCATTGCGCTTTCGCTGGTGATTGCCATTATTACGATCGGCGCCGTTTGGTATTTTCTGGCGACACAGATGATGCATTTTACCGCACAGCTGCCTGCATTGGAAAAAAAATCGGCCGAATTGATGGCCAGGCTGCAACAGTATTTGCTTCAGCATTTCAATGTCGCCATGGCCAAACAGGATCAATATATCCAGCAGGCGAAGGCCGGTATCAAACCCCTGATCGGGCAGATGTTAGGTACGGCCTTGGGTACACTGACCATGATCTTCCTGTTGCCGATCTACACTTTTCTGCTGCTGTATTATAAAACACTTATCCTGAATTTTCTCTATGAGATTTTTGCGGAGGAGAATGCCAAAGAGGTCAGTACGGTTCTGCGGCAGGTGAAAGGGGCGATCCAAAGTTATATGTATGGGCTATTGATCGAAGGGTTGATCGTCGCTACGCTGAATACGATCGCTCTGTTGATTCTTGGTGTGCCTTATGCTATCCTGCTGGGGGTGCTGGGTGCTATTTTGAATGTGCTTCCTTTCATTGGCGGCATCCTGGCGGCCCTGCTGCCGATAGCAGTTGCTACTATCACTAAAGACGGGATCAACACCCAGATCGGCGTGGCCATCAGCTACATCATTATCCAGTTTACGGACAACCATTTTCTGATCCCGTATATCGTTTCGGCGAAGGTGAAGATCAATGCGCTGATTTCGATCGTGGCGGTATTGTTGGGGGGAGCAGTCTGGGGGTTATCGGGGATGTTCCTGTCGATCCCGTTTATTGGCGTGCTGAAGATTATTTTTGACCGTATCCCGGAAATGCAGCCGTGGGGGAGGCTATTGGGCGATAAGGTGGTGCCGCGGAAGCCGATCCGGCGAGGCATGATCCGGGCGGTGAAGTGAGGGGACGGGTGGTGCGGCTGCGGGCGGGTGGTGATGGAGCGGGCGGGTGGTGATGATGCGGGTAGGCGATGGTGGTGCGGGTAGGCGATGATGGTACGGGCGGTTGCTAGGTGATCAGGTGGGGGATGAAGCGGCTGAGGTTGTCGGTTACGAGGCTGTCGGACTCGCGGATGCCTATGCCGGCCGGCTCCTGGCCGATGATCCAGCTGCCGAGGACGGGATGTTTGCCGTTAAAGGAGGGCAGAGTGAACAGCTGCTGGTAGATATGTCCTTCGCGGCCATAGTCCCCGCCGGTTTCCTGTAGCAGGGTATTGTTTTGCATCAGCTCGATATTGGCTCCTTCGCGCGAGAGGATCGGCTTCCTGACATAGTCGGTCAGGTGTCCGGGTTCAAAATAAGCCGGCAGCAGGTAGGGGCAGTCGGGGTATAGCTCCCAAAGCGTCGGGAGGATAGCTTTGTTGGAGAGGATCATTTTCCAGGCCGGTTCGATCCAGAAGGCAGCGTTTTTATCGGTCAGGATGTTGGTCCCGAATTCTTCTTCGACCATCCATTCCCAGGGATAGAGTTTGAAGATGTTGCGGATGGGCTCGTCCTGGAGGTCTGCGAAGTAATGATTTTCCGTATTCCAACCAACGTCGTCGATAAAGAGCAGCCGGGTGTCGAGTCCGCTCTGGATGGCGCAGTCGCGCAGGTATTCGGTGTTGGTGAGATCTTCCAGGGATTCTTTTACACAAGCAAAATGAAGCCTGCCGGGGTGCAGGTAAGTTTGAAGATATTTCCAGTAAGCGATGAGTTTTTCATGGATGCTGTTGAATTGGTCCTTGTCCTTATCGAAGTCCTGCAACCAGAACCATTGCACGATGCCGGCTTCGTAGAGGCTGGTGGGGGTATCGGCGTTGAATTCCAGCAGCTTCACCTGACCGTCCCGGTAACAGAGATCGAAGCGGCCATAGATGGCCGGGTGGTCTTCTTCCCAGGTCTTTTCAATATAGGGGATAAAGTTTTCCGGAATGGAGAAACGGTTATAGAGGCGCTGGCTGATGACGTGTTCGACGGCGCCGAGGCAATGCTCCCAGAGCTTGGCCGATGCTTTTTCGATGAGATCGATCTCGGCGAGGCTGAATTCATAATAGGCGCTTTCGTCCCAATAAGGGGTGTTGGCGGTATGAAAGCCAAAGCCCAGCTGTTCGACGGCGGTTTGCCAATTGTTCCGGGGAGGGATGGAGATTCGTTGCATGTGTGTGTTTTAAATGGATGACGCCGGTGGGCCGTTGGTTGGTTTTGGGGTGGCGCGTGGGGCCGTGGGTTTAGGATTCGACGGAAAGGGAGCTTTCGCCAAAGCCACCCCGGACGACCTTGCTTTTGAAAGCATTGTGTCCGATATTGACTTCCTCGCTCAAGGCATTGGAATAGTAGCCTGCCCGGCGGTATAAGCCATTGTAGAAAAGGCCATAGGGGCGGAAGGCGTAATAGCATAGTCCGGCGTTTGCGTAAGGGTTCTGCATCCGGGTATAGGGGGCGGTGCTATCGCTGCGGATATAAGTATTGTTAGCGGAGTGCCATTGCGGGGTGGGCTGATGGCAGGACGCGAGGGCGGCGGTGATGAGGGCAAGCTCGATGTATTTCGTTTTTTTCATGGTCGTGCGGGTTTTGGGTCGTCGGGCTGTGGGGTTATGGGGTGCGGGTTGGGGTTATGGGGTGCGGGGTGTCGGGGTGCGGGGGTGCGGGATTATTTCATCGTTATGAAGATCTGATAGTCTTTTTGTACTTTGACCGTGCTGGTGTCGCCGTCTTTGTTTTCTCCTGCTGTGCTGGTTAGACCGAGGGCGGGGATCGTATCCTGATGGACGACGGTCTTATATTCTTTAAAATTTGTCCAGACTTTATGCGTGGTGAGGATAATGTCGTGGGTGCTGTCGGCATGCTGTACGGTGACAAAGGTCTCTATGGAGCCGGAGCGGTCAATGGTGGTCGTGATATCGTCTTTGTTTTCGCAGGAAGTCAGGGCCAGAAGGCCGGCGAGGAGGTATAATTTTCGTGTCATATAGGTTTGTTAGAGCGATGTAAAGATAGTAGGTTTGGGGCTATGATAGAGACGGTGATCAGGGCTTATTTGCCGGAGATAGAGCATTTTTCGCTACTGCCGATAGGGTCGGGTTTGATCCATCGTACGTGGAAGGTGGAGGTGGGGGTGGATGGAGGCGTGGCGGATGGAGGGGTGGTGGATGGAGGAGAGGCGTATATTTTACAGCAGGTCAATACGGGGGTATTTAAAGATCCGGAGGTAATTGGCGGTAACCTGGATAAGATCGGGCGGTATCTGCAGGTGCATTGCCCGGATTATTTGTTTGTTGGGCCGATGCGGACGGTGGCGGGAGGGGTGGATCGGGCGGTCGGGGAAGGGGTGGATCGGGCGGCGGGGGGAGTGGTGTTTTACCGCGATGAGGATGGCGTTTGTTATCGGCTGTTCCCTTATGTTCAGGGCTCGAGGACGTTTGATGTGGTGGCGGGTCCGGAGCAGGCGTACGAGGCGGCGCGACAGTTTGGCCATTTTACGCGGCACCTGGCGGGGTTCGATGTTGGGGAGCTGCGTGCTGCCTTGCCGGATTTTCATAATCTGCGGTTGCGCTTCGATCAGTTTGGGAAGGCCGTTCGGGATGGGAATGCGGAAAGGATCCGCGGGTCGGCGGAGCTGATCGGGTTTTTGGAGGGGCAACGCGATCTGGTGGGGGTGTATGAATCGCTGCTGGTGAGCCCGGCCTTTTCGCTTCGGGTGACCCATCATGATACGAAGATCAGTAATGTACTATTTGACCGAAGGGGAAAGGGTCTGTGCGTGATCGATCTGGATACGGTAATGCCGGGTTATTTTATCAGCGATGTGGGGGATATGATCCGGACCTATGTCTCACCGGCGAGCGAGGAGGAGACGGATCTGGACAAGGTGGTAGTGCGGGACGATTTTTACACGGCTATTTTTGAAGGTTATATGGGCGTAATGGGGGATGTATTGAGCGCGGTGGAGCGGGAGCATTTTTTTTATTCGGGGCTTTTTATGGTGTATATGCAGGCGTTGCGCTTCCTCACGGATCATTTGAATAATGATGTTTATTATGGGGCGCGGTATGAGGGCCATAATTTCAACCGGGCGGCGAACCAGGTGGCGTTGCTGCGGCGGTTGCTGGAAAAGGGGGGTGGCGCTCGCGGGTGATCGCGGGGAAGGGGGCGTTGACACGGGCACGGGGCGGGTGATCGCGGAGACGAGGGGGTTATGATAGGCCTCGTTCGAAGTGGAGTTCGGGGATCTCGACGTCGGTAAAACCTTTTTTGAGCAGCCGGGCCTGGAAGGCCTGCTGCACCTCATATTCACCGTGAACGATGAAGAGGGCCTTCACTTGTTTCGGGTCCTGGCAGGCGAGGAACTGGGTCAGGTCTTCGTAGTCGCCATGAGCGCTCATGCTGCGGATACTGCCGACTTCGGCATGGACTTCGTGGAGGACGCCAAAGATATGCACCTCTTTTGCGCCGGCCATGAGGCGGCCGCCGAGGGAATGCGGTTCACAGTAGCCCACGAGCAGGATGGTGTTACGGCTATTTTCGATGCTGTTGCTGATGTGATGCTTAACCCGACCGGCGTCGGCCATGCCGCTGGCGGAAATGATGACGCAGGGTTTGTCGTGATAGTTGAGCCCTTTGGATTCTTCTACCGATTTTATGTATTTGAGACCCTGGAAGGCGAAGGGGTTTTTGTCCGTTTCGAGGACTTTTTGGATCGTTTTGTTAAAGTATTGCGGGTAGCTTTTGACGATCTCTGTCGCGGCCACGCTGAGGGGGCTGTCGACATAGTAGTCGAGGTCGGGCAGACGGCGTTCTTCTTCCAGCTGGTTGAGCGCAAAGAGCAGCTCCTGGGTGCGGCCGACGCTGAAAGCGGGGATGATGAGCTTGCCTCCTTTCCCGAGACAGGTATGCCGGATCCAACCGAGAAGCATGTCGGGCGTCGTGGCGACGGGGTCGTGGAGGCTGTTGCCATAGGTCGACTCGATCAGGATATAGTCGGCCTGGGGGAAAACCTCGGGTGAGCGGAGGATGACATCTTTATAGCGGCCTACGTCGCCGCTGAAGGTAAGATGGGTCTCCCTGCCGTTTTCTTTTATTTTCAGGTGGACGGCGGCGCTGCCGATAATATGGCCCGCGTCGGTATAGAGGACCTGTACGTCTTCGTCGATGGGATGCCAGGTGTCATAATCTACGTTGACGAAATGGTCCATGGCGCGTTTGGCGTCTTCTTCGGTATACAGAGGTTGTAGGTAGGGAAGTCCTTCGGCGGTCCGGCGTTTGTTGGCGAATTTTGCTTCGTCTTCCTGGATGCCGGCGGAATCTTCGAGCAGGATGCCGGTGAGTTCATGCGTCGCGGGGGTACAGAAGATCTTGCCGCCGAAGCCGTCTTTTACCAGCTTCGGGATGAGACCGCAATGGTCGACATGCGCATGAGAGAGGATGAGGCTGGTGATCTGCGCGGGCGTAAAACCCCAGTTCCGGTTGAGGACGTCGGTCTGTGTGCCCATGCCCTGGAACATACCGCAGTCGAGCAGGTATTTTTTCCCGTTATCGAGTGTCAGTAAGTGTTTGGAGCCGGTGACAACGCGGGCGGCGCCATGAAATGCAATTTTCATAGTTTATACATTAGGATGAATGTACGACTGATTTTCTAACCTTAAATGACCAGGTGATAAAAAATTCCGCTATGGGCTCGGCGGCGGAGTTTACGCCGATGGAATGCATCCGGAGAGTCTGTCCTTCGCCGGTAGCAATAGCCTGTTCGATGGTCGCCCGGACCAGTTGGCCATCGGCGCATTGGAACCGGGTTAGGCCGGTGGCTTTTTTGAAGTAGTTGGCTTCCATGCTGACGACGAGCATGGAAATGGGCGGCTGTCGTTTGTAGACCTGGGCCATGCCCAGAGCCCCGGTGCTCATCTCGCCGGCCATGCTAAGACAGGCGAAGTAGGTGGAACGGAAGGGGTTTTTGGTGAACCATTTAAACGGTATGGTGACGGTGCAGCGGTTTTCGTCGATCTGGGCGATGCGGAGACCGGAAAAAAAGGCGCTCGGAATTTTTGCCAGCAGGTAGAGGCGGAAGCGGAACGGGTTGCCGATGGTGCGGATAAAGGCGGCGGAACCGGTGTTGTCTTGTGGCACCTGAGGGTCGTCGACCAAACGGATAGGCATAAATGAGTGCTTTTGTTCCTAAATGTAGGGAGAAATTTTTAGAGGCCGCGCGGGGGGCCGTGCGGGGGGATGGGCGGGGGGATGGGCGGAGGCGCCGGGATGGGCACGCGCATGCGGGACGGGTGGGGTCGCGGGTGGACGGTGGGCTTAGAGACCGGTCTGGTTGCGGAGGAGGTCTTCGAAGCGATCGCGTTTGCGGACGAGCCGGGCCTGGCCGTCTTTGACGAAGACTTCGGCTGGCTTATAGCGGGAGTTGAAGTTGGATGACATTTCGAAGCCGTATGCGCCGGCGTTATAGAAGACGAGGTAGTCGCCTTCGCGGACCTCGCTGATACTGCGGTCCCAGGCAAAGGTATCGGTTTCGCAGATGTTGCCGACGACGGAATATTGTTGCGGTTTGCCGTGGGGGTTGCTGATGTTTTCGATGCGATGATAGGCGTCGTAGAACATGGGGCGGATCAGATGATTGAACCCGCTATCGACGCTGACAAAGGTGGCGGCATCGGTTTGTTTGATGACGTTGACTTTTGCAATAAAGTAGCCGCATTCGCTGACGAGGAATTTGCCGGGTTCGAACCAGAACTGGAGGGGGCGGCCGCCGGGGTTGGGGAGGCGGGGGACGGAGTCGTGGGCGGGGGTGTGGCTGGCGAAGGCAGCTTCGACTTTTTGGGCAAGCTGCGGGATATCGGTTTCGGTGTCGCCTTCTTTGACGGGGACTTTGAAGCCGCCGCCGAGGTCGATGAATTGGAGGTCGCTGAATCGGGGGATGAGATCGAAGAGGATATCGATACCTTTTACAAAGACGTCGACATCTTTTATCTCGCTGCCGGTATGAATATGAAGATCGGCGACTTTTAGCCGGTATTGTTTGACGAGCGCCAGCACTTTTTCGACCTGGTCGACGGGGATACCGAATTTGCTTTTATCGTGGCCGGTTGAGATCTTTAGATTGCCGCCGGCCATGATGTTGGGGCGGAGGCGGACGCCGACGGGATAGCTGTCACCGAATCTTTGGCCGAATTTTTCAAGGTTCGACAGGCTATCTATATTGATGATGACGCCAAGGGATTGGGCTTCTTCGATTTCGTCAAAGCCGATGCCGTTGGAGGTGTAGAGGATGTGTTCTTTTGGGAAGCCGGCGTATAGGGCGAGCCTCACTTCGTTGATGGAGCTGCAGTCGATGCCCGAGCCGAGCTGGCAGATGTATTTTAGAATACTGACGTTGGTGAGCGCCTTGCAGGCGTAGAAGAAGAGGGTGTTACTACGCTGGAAGGCGGTGGTCAGCTTTTCATATTGTTCTTTTATCTTTTCTGCGTGGTAGACGTAGAGCGGGGTGCCGAATTGTTGGGCCAGGCGGGTGAGTTGTTCTGCGGGGAGTGTTTGGGACATATGGTCGGGTTTAGTCGGGGGTTTCGGCTTTGGCGGGTTCGTCGCCGGGGATGGGTTCGGGTTCGGGGTTGGTTTCGGGGTCGGGTTCGGGGTCGGGTTCGGGGTTGGTTTCGGGGTCGGGTTCGGGGTCGCCGGGGGTATGGAGGATGAGGGTGGGCTCGGCGAGGGTTTCGGCAAAGACCTCTTTTAGCTTTGGCAGGTCGGCGGCGGAATTGATACCGAAATAGTCCATAAAGGTCCTGGACGTCGTGTAGACAAGCGGTTTACCCGGCATGTCTTCGTTGCGGCCGGTGATAACGACAAGTTCTTTTTCGAGCAGTTTCTGGATGGAGTAATCGCTGCTGACGCCGCGGATGGCCTCGATCTCACCCTTGGTAACGGGTTGTTTATAGGCAATGATGGCGAGGGTTTCGAGGGCGGCGGAGGACAGGCGCTTTAAGAATTTTTCACCGTTGAGCTGGGCGATGGTCTTGTGAAAATCCTTTTTGGTGAGGAATTGCCAGCCGCCACCGCTTTCCCTGACTTCAAAGGGATAAAATTCGGCGGAATATTTTTCGATGATACCGTCGATGGATGTCTGGATCTGTTCGAGCGTCAGCTTTTCTTCCATAAAGCCAAAGGCGTTGTTGATCAGCTCGGTGATCTCCATGGAGGTTAGCGGCTTGTCGCTGGCAAAGATCAGCGCTTCGATATGTGGGATGATAGTTCCTATTTCCATTAGTATGTTTACCCTTGTAGAGCGGCGGCTCCGCTCACGATTTCGGTCAGTTCTGTAGTGATCGCGGCCTGGCGGGCGCGGTTGTAGGACAGGCGCAGGCTTTTCAGCAGTTCGTTGGCGTTTTCGCTGGCCTTGTCCATGGCGGTCATGCGGGCGCCGTGCTCGGAGGCGTTGGCGTCGAGGACCGCTTTATACAGCTGGGTGTTGAGGATCTTTGGCATCAGTTCGGCGATCAGCTCTTCTTTGCCGGGCTCATAGATAAAGTCGGCGTTGGTGGCGCCGGCCTTTTTTTCCACTTTTGGAATGGGGAGGAAGCGTTCGACGGCAAAGACCTGGGTGGCGGCGTTCCGGAATTGGCTGTAAACGATTTCGATGCTGTCGAATTCCCTCGCTTCGAATGCCTTGACGGCGGCCTGTGCGGCGGTCTGGACGTGTTCGAAGTTGAGTTGTAAGAAAATATCCTTGTAGGCGTCGGAGACTTTGTAGTTGTTCTTGGCAAAGTGTTCGTAGCCTTTTTTCCCGATGCTCCAGATGCTGACGTTGCCTTTGGCGAATTGGGCGGAGTATTTCTCCGATATGGTAGCCTTGGCGAGTTTTATGAGGTTCGCGTTGTAGGCGCCGGCGAGGCCACGGTCGCTGGTGATGACGATCAGTAAAACCTTTTCGACGGGTCTTTCGGCGGCGAGGCTCATTCCCAGGTCACCTTCGGAGCTGCTGACGATATTGCTGAGCAGTTCCTGAAGCTTCTGGGCGTAGGGGCGCATCTGGATAATCGCATCCTGGGCGCGGCGGAGTTTGGCGGCGCTCACCATTTTCATGGCTTTTGTGATTTGCTGGCTGTTTTGAATGGATTTGATCCGGTTGCGTACCTCTTTTAGTTGTCCTGCCATAGCATGGGTTTAAAATGGCTGCAAAAATAGCGTAAACGCATGAAAATTCCGCTTCCGGGGGAAAAATCGCCGGGGGCTGTTGCGGTGGGTGCGGCCGCGGCGCTGGGTGGGCGCTGGGGATGGGTGGGCGCTGGGTGGGCGGGCATGGGGGTGGGCTGCAGGAATGTTGCGGTGGGTGGTGGGTGGTAGGTCGGTGCGGTTGGACTGCTGAGGTTGGCGCTGTGGTAGAAGAGTGCGACGCAACGATGCTTCATCAGGGTTATAAAGCTGGGTTCACCTTTGATTTCCCGTGGTTAAGTCCAAAATATTGCGGACTTTTGTAACCTAATTTAATTATGGAAAAAAAGTCTAACGAGCGTAAGAAGAACCTATCCGCGACAAAAAAGAATAGATCCGCCGGCAAGACGGCTGCAACCCGCAAACCTGGTAGGACGGGGGCGACGGGGATTATAAAGAAGACGGATGTGGCCGAGCGGCCGGGAAGGACCGGGAAGACCGGGGCGACGGGGATCATCCGTGAAACGGGGAAGAATGGCATGGAGGGCATGCCTTCGGTGGGTTCCCCGCATAAAAAATTGGCTACTAGTGATTTACGGCCGGCCGGCAAAGGAGGTAAGAAGCGGGTGCCGGTGATCCTGATCACCAATGATGACGGTATCAGCGCCCCGGGGATCCGGAACCTGGTGGAAGCGGTCAAGGGTCTCGGGAAGGTAGTGGTGGTAGCTCCGGATAAGCCCCAATCGGGTATGGGTCATGCCATTACGATCGGCAATCCCTTGCGGCTGAATCCGATGCACCATCTTTTCGACGGTGTGGAGGCCTGGCAATGTTCGGGTACGCCGGTGGATTGTGTGAAGCTGGCGGTGGATAAGGTTCTGCGCCGGAAGCCCGATATTTGTCTCAGTGGGATCAACCATGGCGCGAATCATTCGATCAATGTCATTTATTCGGGTACGATGTCGGCGGCGGTGGAAGCGGCGATTGAAAGTATTCCATCTGTAGGCTTCTCCTTGCTGGATTATAGTGTGGAGGCGGATTTTACGGCGGCGCGGAAGTATGTGCGGATCATCGTGGAGGAGCTGTTGACCCATCCGGTGGATAAGCATCTGATCCTCAATGTTAATTTCCCGGCGGTGCCGGTGTCGCTGATCAAGGGGCTGAAGGTCTGCCGGCAGGCTTATGCGAAGTATGAGGAGGATTTTATCGAGCGGAATGACCCGAATTCGAAAAAGTATTATTGGCTGACGGGTAAATTCGTGAATTTTGATAAGGGTCGTGATACGGATGTCTGGGCGTTGGAGCATAATTATGTAAGTGTGGTGCCGGTACAATTTGACATGACGAATTACGTTCTAAAAAGCAAACTTGAAAAAACGTGGAAATCGTGATATTCAAAAAAGACAATCTGCGGCTGGGCCTGGTACTGGGGCTGGTTGCGCCGATCATCAGCCTTATCATTTATTATTTTTACAAGTTTTATCCGACGTTTTCGCTGAGAGATTTCCTCGAATTTTTGCGGACGAATAAGCAGCAGATTACGGCGGTTTCGGTGCCTTGTCTGGTAGCGAATATTGCGCTGTTCACCTATTATATCAATTCCCATAAGGACAGTACGGCTAAAGGGATTTTTGCGGCGACGATTATTTATGCGATTGTGGCGTTGCTGTTTAAGTTTGTTTAGGGTCGCGCGG
>Ga0302179_10002077_pt1 | contig 11803 bp, 13 predicted proteins | sample I_Palsa_E3_1_FD_198788 | JGI IMG/M metagenome (GOLD analysis project Ga0302179, IMG submission 198788) | Peat permafrost microbial communities from Stordalen Mire near Abisko, Sweden - I_Palsa_E3_1 | ecosystem: Environmental > Terrestrial > Soil > Palsa > Peat permafrost | place: Sweden...
GACATCTGTTTCTGTCCCGTTGTCGCGGCACGAGGCCCGGCCTGCAGTTCCTGCTACGCGACCGTCAACACTACATAGGCGAGCGAAGTCGGTGCCATTCTCACGGGGTGTCTGTCGGATTTTCCAAGGCTGTCCACTGCGCCAACGTCAACGGCTATTATCGGAACCAACATATGCTCCTCACAATGCAGTCCGATCGATATCGCATCGGCGCGGTGTAGAGTCAGTGGGGACGTAATGATCCTAGCAGCGTAATGCGTCTAATAAATTAATCAACCACGCGTCACCACAAACCATCCCCATTATGCTACATCATCGTAAACCTGAGAGTGTGGAAGAAGAGGAGAGGCTTGCCATTGCTATGGCCGGTTATCGGAGTGAAGAATGGAAGTCAGTGTACCTAGCCGCCAAAGAAATGAAGGTTTATAAGGACACACTTGGACGGCGATTATTGGGAAAGAAGTCGCGTGCTGAAGCGCGAGAAGCACAGCAAAAGTTGACAAAGGCGGAGGAGAAGGTTTTGGCGGAATGGATCACTCGATTAACAGCCACTGGGCATCCTGCAAGGCATGAGTTCATTCGTGAAATGGCTGAGGAGATTCGACGAAAGCGAACGGGGGAAATTGATTCATTTCAATTGACGTCTCTGGGTTCCTCATGGGTTCAACAATTTCTTAAGCGACAGCCACATCTACAAACAGTTATTTCTCATTCTATCGAAGCATCGCGTGTTAAAGAGGTCACAAAGGAGGTCATTGTAAGTTTTTTTAATGCCTTGGAAGCATGCATGGCAGAATATCAAATTTCGTGGGAGAATGTTTACAACATGGATGAAACTGGTATTGTCTATACAAGCTTGACTAAGTGTAGGCTTTGCTGTAGGCACAGCACAAACTTCCTTTGTTGTGGTTGACTCTCGTCTTCGCAAAAAGTTTCAAGCTCAACCCGGACGACAAGAATGGATTACAGTTGTTGAATGTATCTGCATAGATGGCACAACAATTCCACCGCTTGTTATCTTTAAAGGCGAAAACTTAATGAGCAGCTGGATACCCAGAGAAGTAGATGGCAAGTGGTTTTTCTCTTGCAATTCAAAGGGATGGACGAGCAATATTCACGGAGAGCAATGGGTGAAGACATGCTTTGATGCTTCGACCCGAGACAAAGCAAAGGGACAATATCGTCTACTTCTCTGTGATGGACATGACAGTCATGTTTCTGCACAGTTTGTGCGCTATTGTCTGGATAATAAGATAGTATTGTTTCTTCTTCTGCCACATTCATCCCATGTTTTACAACCCCTCGATGTTGGAGTGTTTGGTCCGTTAAAAACAGCAATGGCGTCACAGCTGAATAGGCTTTTTGCGGCGGAAATTGCACGACTTCACAAGATTGAATGGGTTGATAAGTATATTCCAGCTCGTGAGAAAGCTATTACCGTCACAAATATTCAAGGGGGATGGCGCGGTGCGGGTATTTTTCCTTTCAATTCTCACCGAGTTCTTCGAACAATTTCTGAGTCAATCACTTCTTCCACGCCATCACCAGAAACAATTGATCCCTTTCTTATCTCCAGCTCCCCTCCAGATGCTACTACATTACGAACGGCAAATGAAGCTTTCAATGATGCTTTACGAGATACTGCAGTACCAAGTCCAATTCGAATGCACGGTCGCCGGTTAAGTGGAATTGCGGAGCAGCTTCATGCAGATAATACGGTGTTGAGAAAGGAAAACGGAGAATTAAAAGGATTTCTTGGCAAGCGAGCAAAAAGGCAATCTGGAAAACGAATTGTATTAAAGGGAAAGTTTGTTATTACCACTGAGCCGATGTACAAAGCTCTTGCTGAGGCGGAACGGAAATCGAAGAAAAAGGTCACCAAACGGAAGAAAAAAGTGGTTGGAGCAGCATCGGAGGAAGAGGAATTAGAAGTAATAGAGGTACTTGAGGTTGTGGAACATGAAAAACATGAGATAGAAGACTGTATTACTGTTCAAGGGTCGTAGTAACAAAGTCAATCAAAATTAGACGCATTACGCTGCTAGGATCATTACGTCCCCACTGACTCTATCTCGAGTAGATACTTTGCAAAATTTTGACAGTTGTTCTCGAAGAGTGCATAATCGGGGTTCTCTTGAATAATTCGCAGTGCTAAACCAATTAGACAAACGTAAGAACCCATAAGAAAATACCTCCAGTCTGTATTTCCTGATCATTCAAACTGGTCATTCCTATCCACTCGGGCCAGAACATAGCCCATTGTACTCTCAGAGTCGATAATTTGAAAGGTCGGATTCTATGGACAGTATGGACAGTCCTCTCAATTCGGTGTAATTCCCACATCGTTCCAAGGACGGGATCTTCCTGCGACTGGACTGATCCAGTCAACATGACGTCCCTGAGGCCATGATTCTCCAACGGAGAGACCAAAACGCCCCAGTGACAAAGCGGGAGTCTCCCGTGGGATGTCCATGTAAATGATGGAAATAAGGTCGATGCAGAGAGCGGACGGGCGAAAATCCAGACAGAGCGGCGAGTGGAGGATGACGCCATTAATCCCTTATTTCCTATCGACCACAGCCTTGATGCGCGGACACCGGAGGGGCTAATGTCGTTCGAGAACAGTTTTGGTCATGTGGCAGATGTTACGCTTTAGGTTCGGAGTGTGACCGTGCAGTGGCAGAGGGAACTGTATGTACATCGACCAATCAGAAGAAAAGGCGTTATCTGTAGCTAGGAGAGCTCAGATAGTGGGCCACATATATGATATTTGACGATCCGATTACCATTCATCTGGAAATTCCTCTGCCTTGGGGGGCTCGTTTTCGATACGTATTCTACTTTGTGATACGAGATGCCTGCAGGTCGAAAGAAGCATGTATGGAACCGGAGGAGGGAGCAGGTACGGAACCGTGGGGAAGTTTGAACATGTAAGGAACCGCGGTATGAATATGTTTAATGAATCAATCTAGGCGGTGATTCATAAGTTTGAAGATCTATCTGTCTATATCTTCTGCACTTCCCGCCCCCAGATGATCATCCTCTCCGCAACAGGGAATTGTTGGCAAAAAACACCATCATCACTATCACTTTATGGGTTCGGTTTGATGTGCCTCGCATGACTTCAAGTTCGATCATGTCATTCCAGGAAATGCGAGCCTGATGATTTCAGGGTTATGATTTCAGGAGGACGATGAGCAGTGAAGATGGCAGAGATAACAAAAACATTGAATTAGCCACCAAAGTGTATACATATACCCACTTCTGTTACTACCTTGTCGGATCATACGTGCTGGGATCAGGGCGTGGAAGAGTCGGCAATGATCCAAGCAAATTGCGCATCATATCCGCCTGTACTTGTTTCATCAACTTTTCCTCCGCCTCTTTTTCCGCCAAGCTTCCTCCAGTTTGACTATGCCTTGCACACTCTGCTGTTGCGTCCATGACACCCATTTCCCGTTGGTCACAGTCCCTGTATATGGCCTCACCCAATAGGAAACCCCTGTCCCAGAATCTTGTTCTTTAAGGAACCCTTCAGGGTGACTCAGATCGTTAAATCTGCTCCAGATGCCTGGACCGGGCCAGATTGTTTCGCAGCGATATGCGACTTGATTGCCCCGGTCATCGACAATGATGTCTTGGCCGATAATGCCCGTGACGGGGAGATTGAGAGGATTGGGACCCATAGCATTGAACTCCTGGTATTAGAGACTGTTACTACTTGCTCGATTGGGAGGGAAGGATGGGTACCTGCAGTGAGGGGCGCGTTGATGTTGGATCGGTGAGTGGCGGGGGACAGGTGGTGCGCAGAGTTGGGCGGTTGGCGCTTAAATGCTCTCGCTCGGACGACCAATCAACAGATTGTGCAACCACACGGGGGCAAAGGCTGATGTTGATTGGCGAAGCTTGGGTGTGGACTGTTGAGCCTTTGCGCTCTTAAGCTCAGGAGTAAAGTTTGGTGGTTACAGTGTTCTCAATCGGGCTTCGGCTTCATGGATTCGTGGATTCATAGGCTCTTTTTGGATTCAATCCGCCCTGGCAAACGCCACATGCAGGCGGCTTCAATCCAAGGAGTGCCAATGAACGAAGCGAAGCGAATCGTGAACCCAACCCTTCCGAACTTCATTAAGCGCTTGCGAGATTGCGGCCCGCTTCGTCGATTGACCAAAAAATGGAATTCACCGGGTGACGGCGGCAACGCAGGACACACTCATGTTAAAAGTGGCGAACATAGTCTTACCAAAGGCGCGTCAAGTACACCAGAACACTTGTCAGAACATATAAAGAATTACCGACATCATCCCTTCACCCCATTTCTATATCGTTCTCAACTCTGGTAGTATGTTGTCTTCGCACGTATCGCCTCATCGTTTGGTACTTGTCGACAAGTTTTCTGAGTAACATTCTTGCTCCCTTCAATATATTGGCCATCGGACGTTCCCTTCGCCTGTATCTCTTCATCGTTTGGTACTTCTCCACAACTGCGCTGTAACATCTTCGCATCCCCTTTAATATAACCGCCCTGCACCTTCGCCATCCGACAGCTTGACTCAGGTGCCAGAGGCACCATCCTAATGTAATGGAACAAGTCGCTGTTATGACATAAAACGCATCAGCTGCAAACACAAGTCTCTCAGCAGTGTCGCACCGAGTGGCGTTGATGCGATTCTCCTCACCCCATCTGTCCGATTCGTCCCCTCTCGTTCCGTGTCCCTGAAACAACCACGGTCGACCTATCCATCTCAACGATGACCCCAATCTTACTGCTTGGTCTTTATCGCTTAATTTAGTCGAAACAAATACCATGATCGAGTACTTCAGACTGTCAAAGGGTTCGTCCTGTTTAAGGAACAGAGTTTCGAAGTATTTATGATATGTTTTCGCACTGACATACTCTACTTCGATTCTCCCAGAGAGATTGTCAACCGAATCCAGCGACCTCGAAGGCAACAGGTACTTTATGTCTGCAAATCGTTTCCAAACGGATATCGTAAACGATGGAGTCCCTGAAATGAATTTGGCGTCGTTCCAACACGGCACATGATCGTTTTGAAACCGCAAGGGGTTTCTGCAAACTGCGAAACCTAATGCAATCAGGCGGGTGGGGTACTGGGAGACCTTACGAAACGCGGTTATGTTTTTGTGTATTGGATTGATCCACGTAATCTTTAATACATACGAGAAGATGTACGTGACGTTGTTCATACAATTTGCAATGGTCCTCGGGGACTTTCCAGCTGACTTTCATCTGGTAATCGTACTGAAAGTCAAAAATCGGTACCCTTCTCAATTGCAAGGACCCATTTGTCGTCTCGTCCGCTAGGTTAAGGTTCCAATATGGATACTTCTCAAGAAGCAAAAAGGAGGTATCCAGCTCGGGGTACTTCTGTTGATCTTCCTTGGTTGGGAGATAGCCTAGTAATCCTGGTAATGTATTGTCCGTACCTGCGAAGGCCATGAGCGAGTACATCCGTGTTGCAAGGCCTCGAAGAACAAAACTTTCGTTGAACGGACGTACTCCAGTTGAGACAACAAGCTGAGAGATCGAGCTTGAATCGCAGGAGTATTCAACCCCAATGTTCAACAGCAAGAGACAGCTCGTGAGGAACAATGCGATGGTGATGAATTAACTGAAGGAACCTTTGACCCGCCCAAAAGCGACCTGACCCTGTCGACTGCTTAGATACAATCAATCGGATAAGCGCCGGAACTGAAGCCCGCGGAGAAAGAGCTAGAAACTCGGGTAAAAGTGGAGTCCCTCGTTGACGTGGCAGGCGACTCCGCCTAATACATTCGCAAACTTGATCTGTGAATCCACTCAGGACCCATATCGTGGATTGCACTAAAGCGTTCACGATAGTAACAGTGGTGTTCGAGTCACCAGACAAGAGAAATAAAAAAGGGTTCTGAGTGATGGCGGCATTGTATGAGTAGAATATTGTAAAAATGGTCAACGTCGTAGCTGCCACGGTTGCAAACAGCAATAGCCATGAATCGAATTTGGATCCATCTTTATGTTCGAGCAAAATATTCTCGCGGTCCGTCAGGATGACTTGATTAGCTGTGGGCTGGGGCCGAGCAGGCAGGGCTCGAGTGGGTAGCGGCCCTTGGAAAGAGACGGATGCGCGAGTTGTCAAAATATCTCCGTTGGCAGGAAACTCTGCCGCAGAACGTATCCCTTCAGTGGAAAGGGCAGCGCTCTGTCCCTTGAATAGCGCATGGTCTTCCGGTGGGCGACGACCTGTATCAAGGAGACAGGGTTGGGGACCGGTCGAGGTGCGCCTGTAGGGTAGGGGTGCGCTAGTTGCCCTCGCACGCTGTGTCATTCCGGGTACGTAAGCACCAGGCCCTGACGGAAAGTCGAAGAATGCTGAGGTCTGAACAAGGATGGCCGACGTAACGACCAGTGAAGCGAATCTCTGATGCGAAATAGAAAATTCCAGCGGGTTCGCCCGCATATTTGCTCTATATAATGCGCAACTGTCCGCTTGTCCGGGTTTTAAAGTTTCGCTACACCCTCCGTCAGGGGCGGGTTGTGTTGCGAAGAATTTGTCCCCACGAAAACAATGACGCGCCAGACGGCTGCTGCCTATATGCGGCAGACAGCGCACGTCAAGACCCATTCCAACCTAGATCAACCCCACAGACTATGACCAACCGTCTGATCAACTTGAAACCAATGGAGAGTTTGCTTCTCGTCGCGCTTGGCACGGCTGGTCTAGAATTTCACACGGGATACTCAACTACCGCTCCGGCTTCCCACGCTGCTTTAGGACAGGGTAGTAGTGACTCGAGTATAGGGAGAATATATTAGAGTAGAGCCGATTCGATTGTTCCGATGTATATGCAAAATATCCCTCTAAAATTCTTTCTCTCGTAGCAGAACAAGGTACAACCACAACCAGCGCTGTAGGGACTCCAAAGAGAGTGAGACAATTAGAGACTAGTCCTACGATAGTGATATTGCCTTGTATCCCAAGTTTACCATTCAAGTCAGCAAGATGTACCAAAGTTGGGATCGATACTTCGTGATGCGGAAGAAAAGCATTTTTCCGCAATCACCGGCGGTTAAAGTTATCCCATGCCACCAAAAGGATGTCTTCTCGAACGGAATGTAGTGCGAGGGTTCGGCTACTTAAACCCTCCGATTTAAACGTTGCAGAGGACGCTTGTTGTCTCGATGGTCTTGACGGGGGTTGAACGAATTGTGGGACGATTTCTTCGAACGGCAGAGCGCTGAGATTGTTAGCGAGAGGCAAAGCAGGATTTTACAGTCTCTGAGCACATTCTCGAGTTAATCAAGAACTCCCCCGCTCTCAGACCACTGGAGAATGGGGTGCACAGTTAGCAGTAGAAATGATAGGAAGATGGCTGAAATGTTCAAGTGCAGTAACATTAAGAATGGACTTTTGTCGCTTTGCCCTGTCGAACGTGAATTCACCCTCTCCGGATCCGATTTCCACATACTTAAACGGGCCCAGCCTGTCCTCTTCCCGTCCCGGCCGGCCCTTCTTTCTGAACCAGCGATACGCCCGCTCGTCAGTTCGCAAGTTCATCCAACCTTGTAACCCTACCTCCAACATCCACTCCATCAGCCGCTCTCGCTTGAGCCCACTCGTCTTCAGCTCCCAACAGCTCCCGATCGCCCTGACGTACGCGTGTCGATGACATATCCCTTTCCACTCTTCCGGCCCCCATCAAAGTCACCACATCCACTCTGCGTTCGACATCCTTCTTTCGTAGAGTTCCCGTCGACCTCACTAGCGTGAGTCCAACATTTAACCTCCCCGCCATCCATCGTCTTGCCTCACCCGAATCCATCATCTTTCCTACATCAACCTGTGCACTCTTCATCGGCGCCTTGGGGTATCATGACTCTTCCGAACGAACTCCTAAGCAAAAGTCTTTCGTACCTCACATGGGGGTTACTTCGACGACGCGCCGTAACTTCTCTCTGCATTCAGTTATCACGCCTTTCGAGCAGTCACAGATAGCCTTTTATGGCCATGTGCTACCCAGATTTCGTGATCCCGTATGATCACAAAGATTCATGAGTCCTCACAAGCGAAGTTTCTCCATCAGCTCACGGTCTTCCAAGATCAAGCCGAACACCCGACTGACTACCACGTTCCCGTCCTCCAAGAACTTCTCCATCGAGCCAACCCCTCCGTATCTCTCCCACACCTCCGCCCCAAGCTGATGAATGTTGGACGAAATTGGCCGGCCAAAGCCCCTTTCGGAGTGCTTATGAAAACAAAGAAAGCTTAAAGTTCCTTCATCCCGCCACGTTCTAAATTTAACCACTTCCTCGATGCGACTGATAGCAGACGCCACGTCACATCATTTCACCACCGTCTCCACAATTTGGTGGATCATTAGGGTCTCAAAGAACTTTGCTTAAAACGATGGGATTCCTGAAGAAGCTGTTGAAAGACAAAAGAGATGGAAATGCGAGAAGGATTACTCCAACGTCATCGACCGCCCCCATACAAACCAGTGTTGAACAAAGAAGGCATTCAGTCGGCCAAAAGACTACAAGCGTTGATGTAATTGAGCGCACTGAATCGTCTGTCTCTGCAGTCTCAAATCGTATTCCTCTCTAGAATTCTCAATCCCGAATTAATGACTAGAACCGAGCGATAATAATCCCTTATCGGCCGTTAATGCATACCTCACTGAGTCTGTGGACGGCGACCCACGATTGAAAAAGTCCTTGCAGCGGTTAAATGAATCAGTCGCCGAATTCGAAAAGATATACGCAAAACACACTGATAAAGAAGTCGAACAAAATGGTTGGGATAATGCGCTATCGAAGGTCTTGAATGAAGTTCAATTGACGGATGACATGTTTGATAACATAGCTGCACTGGAGAATCGAATTGATCAAACCTTAACTCGACGGGAGGAACTTAAAGAGGAACGTTCTCGGAAAAAATCGATGTCTCGATATATCGCTAACGTCTTTCCACTTTTGAAGTTTCTGGTGGACGTCGGTGAAATGGCTGCGCAGGTATCAATTCGAAGCGCAATGTTAACGTTAGACGGCCGGTTGTGTTCCAGCTTCTGTTGTATTGAGGGCATCTTGTGTCGTCGTGGGGGTAAGTAATGATATCATGTCAAATACTAAGCAAAGGCTCTCACAACGGCGACCAATTGTCCGGCCGATATGGCATCAAATTTGAAATCGATTTCATATCAAGCAAGGCGTTTGACAAGTCTTCGCGGATCCAATCGCACTGAACACATAACGGAAAAGTCGATGGATTTATTGACTGCAATCGTGAAATACTACACTGCTTGTCTTATAGCTTTCAATCATGGATTGATAGGTATATTAAAACGTTTTTTCACGGCTGAAAATAATAGTCAATGCTGCAAAGGAGATATATCAAGGGCCAAATGTAGCTTACAAAAGCGCGGCTTCGGATTTAAAGACCGCAATCAGCGAATTTGACCAAGCATTGCAAGACCAAACCAGAGCTCTTGTCGTTGGTATTTTCATACACCGTACTTGACTGATATAGAAATTTCGAGGTTTGGCGCGGAGAAAAATCATCTTGATATGTTTGAATGGTTGTCTCCTTCACACTGGGAAGTCGTCGGACAACTCTCTGAACATGTTCATCGCCATCTCGGCGGGACGTTAAGTTGGCTGTATTCTATGCCAGAATTGAATACCTGGCTATCAAGGAAAGGACCGCGTATTTTCTGGATGACTGGCCTGCCTGGAATTGGAAAGTCTATCATCGCCGCACACTTGATCAGTACTTTACACCCAGCTGCCCTCGGTGATCAAAATGACAAAGACACGATCACGTCTAATAGACGTTCACCCTCCTATATTGCGTACTTTTTCTGCAGAAGTGGGGAGGATAAGCTCATACACGCACATAACATCGTCCAGACTTTCTCCTATCAACTGGCACGTCAAAGCGACATTTTTCATCGCGAAGTCAATAAAACGCGTTTGGTCGAACAATTTACGGTATCGCCTAGCGTGGGGATCCGTTTATTGTATAATCGCCTCATCGAAAGACCTTTATCATCTGTAGTCAGAACGGTGGGTATTCGTGAACAGATCATCTGTATCATCGATGGACTGGATGAGGCGGATTTTACTATCAGGGACGGACGATCAGGGAACTCTGAGATTGGGATTCTTCTACAACTTCTTTCTGCGTCACCTGAAATACGACTTCTTGTTACGAGTCGCCGGATTACAGAACTTTGCGATACATTGGACGTACTGCCCTGCGTTTCGAGAGAGATCAGTACTTCAGACAATGGAGATGATATCGAACTGTACGTCGAGTGGAAAGTGTCACATTCGGCGAAATTACGGCAAGGATTTACCGACCTTAGCGTCAGTCCGGTCGATCATTTTCTCAACGAACTTCGATGTAACTTCTTATGGACCGATATCGTTCTTCGATTCTTGGAAGGCTCGGCTTCGAAAAGTGATTTCGAAAGCGGACTCTATGAGATTCCTGTTCAATTCTTTGAACTGTACCGTCAAATATTGGGACGAATCACAAAATCTGCCACTCCACGAAAACGACGATTTATCAAAGAGGTTATCCGTTTCATCATTACATCACCAAGAAGATTGCGCGTCAGTGAATTGCAAGCCTTCGTTGAGGAGACATTGAAAGACAGATTTTTCGATTTCCTTTACTTGCTCAGGTCGGAATGTGGAACATTCGTTCGAATCGTTGACTTTCCCAATGACGACGATCAGAAATACGTTCAAGTTGCACACGAAACGTTCCGGGATTTCATTACCTCGGAAACTAGCTCTAATGAAGAATTTCATGTCTCGTTACCGGATAGTCATTCCGAAATCGCACTTATCCTCTTACGCCATTTATCGACGTATGATTTCGGTACTCAATTGACATCGGAGACTTTCTCAGAACGTACGGATGATCAGGCTGTGAGTTTGTTACACCAGTTTCCGTTATTGAAATACGCTGCGTCGAAATGGTCGTTACATGTCCTGCAGTCTTCAACTGAGAAAACCAAAGTGGAGGAATTGAGCCTTGCCGTGAAAGAGTTCCTCAGCCGAGGTCCATTGCTGCTATGGATCGAAGCGTTGGCGATATTTGGTCAACTTCCAGCATTATCGAGATCGAAAGACGATATTCTCAAGTGGGCACAAACCCATAACGCATCTGATACGGCTTCGGATATGTTTCAAACCTGGGCCCGAGATATAACCCGATTATGCACAGAGTCTTCCAACACGCTGACAGAATATCCCAACTGCATTTATAACATGTTGTTCGATCTCTTCCCCAGTCCTTCACTATTCTACGATCGATATAAATCTGGCGTTGCCACAGTCTCCGGGAATGCCTCCGTTCCATTGAATCCTACCCTTGCGGGAGTCAGTAACTTCTATAATGTTGGCTATTACTCCTCCGCCTTTTCAACAGGACCGCGAAAATTCTTTGCCCTCGCCAATAACGAACATATCAGAATATTGCAAACATTCGGAGGAAGCGTCTTCATCATACCTGCATTCCCGCCTGGTGGGAGCATAAATGGACCCGCACGCAGCAAAGATGTTTCATCAGTCCGCTCTCTTAGCATTAGTTCCTCCTTCTCCCTGCTACAAGCCAACAAATGGGTCGTTCTTGCGATGGCATTCGGTCCTTCGAAATTGGGTTTGAAGAATATGTTAGCTGCTGTTCACGTCCCGTTAGTGGAAGGTGATTCTCCATATCTACCGACTCTATCAATTTGGGATATCAATGAACTCGTGCTCTTGTCGAGTGTGCCGTTGTATTCAGAGGAAGTGGGA
>Ga0302179_10002081_pt1 | contig 11775 bp, 10 predicted proteins | sample I_Palsa_E3_1_FD_198788 | JGI IMG/M metagenome (GOLD analysis project Ga0302179, IMG submission 198788) | Peat permafrost microbial communities from Stordalen Mire near Abisko, Sweden - I_Palsa_E3_1 | ecosystem: Environmental > Terrestrial > Soil > Palsa > Peat permafrost | place: Sweden...
CTTCAAAGGTGACGAATTTGCAGATTTCCTCCTCAATTTTTCGAAATTGCAGATTTCCCCATAATTAAACTCGGAAGCACCCCTCGCGTTGGCGCTAGCCGTGGTGGCTGCGCCCAAAGGCCAACCAAACTCTAGCGACTAGGCTCTAGCGGCCCCATGCTCCAGGGACTCCATGCTCCAGCGACCAGGCTCTAGCGACCATGCTCCAGCGGCTCCATGCTCCAGGGACTCCATGCTCCAGCGACCAGGCTCTAGCGACCATGCTCCAGCGGCTCCATGCTCCAGCGGCTCCATGCTCCAGCGACCATGTTCGTCGTACTTAATGCGGGAGCATGATTGTTTTCAAGCAATAGTAATACATTTAGCATGATAGACTCGATAGAAGGCGTTTAAATTAGGTTTGGAGGCATTTTTCATAGAAATCGAGAAAAAGTTTGGATGATCTGAGGAAATCTGCAATTTCGAAAAATTGAGGAGGAAATCTGCAAATTCGTCACCTTTGAAGGGTATATCTGAAAATTTCCCTAATTGATATCCCTACGATGGAGGCTATTACGGACCAGGCAACTGCTGTGTCGCTTTTCGAGAACCGTAACGGTTTGGGTTGAGAGCAGGAACGCGTTGAGGAGTCCGGGTAATTTATGCCCATACTATCTGAAAGCAAAACAAAGGCCAAGTCAGGGTTGTATCACTGTCACTGTTTTTAACTTCACATTAGGTGTATATAACAGATATCTTCTCGCCCGTGATAATAATTACCCGCCCCGTCCTGATGCTATCTTGTGAACGGTGGCCAGTGGAGTATGAAACAAATTTACTTGAGATCATGTTTCCTGCCCTTCCGCTCGACAAGCGAAAATTCATGACCGTATCTCCAATTTAGACATGGGGTTGTACCCGAACGCGAGCATTACCATTGAGCTCCCCGTCACATCTCATTCGCTGGTTATACATCGCCGTCATAATCGCAGTCGACTCGACATTACTTTGGCCATACAAAATGGAGGCCATGTCCTCAGGGTCGTTTGTCTTCTGTACACATCTCGCCGCGAAGTCGATGTCTGGAAAAGACGAATTTTCTGGAAGAGGGTATCGGGAGACACAAAATCCGAATAGCAAAAGCGTCCAAGTCAAAAACGATCCAAATAATACACAATAAACGACAAGAACCTGAATTGGAATGACCGTCTACAATATAATTTAGTTATACTCGTTTCAGGGGGCCTACCCGAGATACTGGTCGCGCAAAACTTTCGGATATGCCAATATCAGATGGGGCTGGTAAGAGATTGTATCCTAAAGTGGTGGTACTGAAATATAATACCGGCAAGGCAATCAATCTTTGAAACTGTTGGGGCCGAAGAGCGGTATTGTTGTTGCTTTCAGCTACTAGGAACCACGTTAGAAAATTCCACTCAAGACCCTCGGTGTAATTGTCTCCTGGAGGAACTTTGAAAACTAAATCGAAAATCGGAAATAAATCGTCGGCTGTGTAATTTGCGGGTTCCGCAGCTTGCTGGTCCAAGTAATTTACATCAAGAATGGTTCCGTTAAAACGGTCAAATATAGTGATTGCGCGCTGCTTGGTAATGGACACCCTGGTGATGGCATCTCCTTTTGTGATCCAGTCGTCCTTCTGAGTGATGCAACAATCGAGCATTCCATTATTGCATGGAATACCATGTCCGGGGAGTAAACGCGAGCAATAGTTATATCCTTGAAATCAGTTCACCAACGATATTGAGATTGCACCGAGAATTAGATCTGTGTTTGTCGTGATACAAAATTGCAGAGCTGCCTGATCAACACCGTACAAGTGGCAGTCTGTCGTCAATATAATGTCGGTCCAGTTTGCCGGGGTATAAAAGTCCAACTTATATCCTGGAGCATCATCTTGAATCCAGACGGTCGCTTCAGGGAGATAGATAGTCTGGATCTGAGACCAAGTCAATATTCCATCTGATATCCGTGCCTCCTGGAAGAAAGAATGGAACACAGTTCTTACTTGGCTTATCGCTGAGACATTCCGAAGGAATAGGGGCACTGACGATGTGATTTGCATCTGACAGAATGCCGTTGACTGAATGCAATCGCTGCACCCTCGCCGAACTGCGCGTGGGGCGTACTTGCTAGCGAGGTCGCTATAGGACCTAGACCTAGGGATATATTCCCTGGCCGTGTGTAGTCTATAATCCGGTCATAGTTCGGCAACGTAGCTACATTGACGAAGAGGATAGATGACAGGACGACTTGAAACACAACTAAAAGAATACTAAATCTTAGAAATTTTAAAAAAGAGGGTACGAGAAGAAAGACAACAAACGATGAACCGCCCAAAGAGGAACCACAGCCTACGGAGGCAGTATTTGAGAGCCTCTTCTAAAAAGTCTTATATCTCTTTTCATCCCAAAGAAAAGGAGTCGTATCTGACCCCAGAGCGGTGGAGATTCTGGGCCGCGCAGCAACTGACTTTGTGGCGAGTCGTTGACCAGTTCAGGAAGCGACGCGAGGGATCTATTCTGCCAGGAATCGATTTCAATGGGTGGCTCTGTGTATTGCGGCTCTCGTCTAAGAATGATGGGGACATTATATCCTTGATTGGGATGGCGAGCTGATGGAGGAGCCCTTATCTGCAGGATGTCACAAACCTAGGGTGGATGCCCTAGCGCAGCCCCTAAAACAGTCCCGTAGCTCGTAGTTGTCCTTAGTTCTCATCAACACCATGAATGGAAGCAAATGTTCACCATAACGAGCTTCTATTCTGCCTGCATAGCCCGTGGTTCCTCAGTTCGTAACACAGGATGGCGCCCTCCGCTGGAGCTCTTTCACCTTCTGTGTCTCCCCTTTGGGCATCGCCCTCGGTAGCGTGATTTCTTCTGGGTGACGTATCTGTAGGACGAATATCCGGAGACACTCGTTCTTCACTTCGTCGGAGTTCATCAAAACTGTCAGTCGGTTGCTCCAAGTGCTGAGACATTCTCAAGGTAAAGGAGGAGGATGTAACCCAGTCCCTCGCAAAGAGGCCTCTTTGCGAGAGCCTTGGATTAAGGTTGGAGGGAATTGTCCGCAATTTGTATGCCTTGATATTTACAGCTTTATTTACGTTTCGAGACCCGCTTCTCGCTTTCTCCTGTCATCCTGCGTCTTCTAATCGATCTCTCATGGCAACTCGCAGATGGCTTCTCTTCACTTTCAATATGCTGCTAACGAAAACAATCCTCAGCGCAGGGTTAGGCCCCGGAACAGGAGGCCACAATGTACCTATGCCTGCGGCGCAATTGACATCCTTCCTCCCTGTCCAGACACCGGCTACACCTGCGATTGCGATGTCATCGTAGCCCATGCTCAACCAGTAGGTTCGCTCAGGTTGGATCTGCTGACGGTAGTGCGCATCGTGTCAGCTCTCCTCTATATCTTCCGTTCTCATGACAGCATATCAGAATTGTGTCACTCGTGCGCTCACGACAACTCCTCCTCCACCCCTTCCGACAAGCTGTGTCCTCGCATGTCTCAACGTCAGTGCAACGCCCCAGTGCTCCACTGGCGACGTCTTTTGTTTCTGCCAGCCGATCTTGACCGAGGGGGAATTATGAACCAGTTGTATCAGTCCTCGGAATAGCACGGCGGGAGCGGTTATTTCCTCTCTTTTGAGCACCTGTCAGTTTTGGTATCCGTCTACTACTGCGACCACAACCAGTCCTGGACGAACGATTACATTCCCGGCACAGTCTGTTAGGAAAACATCTGGGGACAGCATCAATCAAATTTTTCCCGTAGCATTGCAATTGTCCTTCTTCGGTATCATTGTACTATTCTTGCAACTTTGAGTTTGTAAACTGTGTACTACCAGAGGCTCTTAGTTCAACAGGTTATTCACGGTAGATATTTTATAAACCGATATTATTAGAATGACCAACATGCAATCTTACATTCAATTGTTAGTAGTAGTCCCCCCAAAGTAGAGCTAGGGGCAACTTTAAGCGACCATCTCATTGCCATATATCATGATTGGCTCACGCACAGATTTAAATGTGTCAATAATGTGCGCTTCGAAACGCACGTTTTGCGCACGTTCCTAGGACCATAGGGTCGAGACACGCGTTGGAAAGTATAAAGTAAATACATGGACGACGGGGCCCCGACATCTCCGTTCTGGACACTCATCGCAGAGCCAACTGGGGATATACTTCGTTGCCTTATACTTATAATAATTTAGACATCTCCCCTGCACTATTTCCTAGCCTTTCAAGCATCCTCTAAAGGATATAGATTCCTCATCAAGCTCACAAATCGTGGCGCTAGCTTAACGAGCTTTGACCCAAAGTTGAATAATTCCCCCGCAATACACGCGTTGTGAAGGTCAACCGGATCGGCGACACGGAGAACCTTCCGGTAAACCTCCTTCAGATCGAGCGTCTCCTGAAACGTCCTGCAATTCCTGAATCCATAATCAACGCCTACACACTCCTCAGGTTCGACTACCTCCTCGACCGCGAGGAAGAGCTTTAATTCCCACACGGAGATCATACTTAAGGTCCCCCCTCGGAGAAACACTTCCAGATGACGGGGACTGTTTTCCAAACGTTTTTGATGCAATCCTTTCGAATCCATCAGTTCGATGAGAGTATGTGATTCGTAGGCCTTCCAAAATTCTGTGAAGGTGCATATTCTGGCATCGGGATCTTTTTCGCTTGTGAGACTTGGCGAGTCTCTCCAAAATTTCTTGCCGGCTATCAGTTGTTGGTATAAACTTCCTAGCCTCCCCTCCTCTTCTTCGTCGTTACATACGCAGAATCCGAATTCATACCAGCTCGGCAGCGTTGGAGGTGGGTGGTACAAGTTGAGAATGACTGTATAGAACTGAAAGGAGACCTGTTTTGCTTTGGGTTGAAGGTCTGCTGGTTCTTTTTCTCGATCTTCCGGGTCCAACTGCAATCGTGCTTCGGCGAACAACCGGGAAACTCGAGACTCATCGGTTGTCTTGGCATCTGAAAAGACCTTGGTCTTATTTCGGAGAAACCAGGGGAAATAGCCGCCGCGAGAAGCCTCGGGTAGACGTGAGAATGCCTTGATGATGTTCTTTTCGAGGGACTTTTCGACTTGCCATCGATGAACAGTTTGGCTTGGTATGTCGAGACGCAGGAGACCTTGATACAAGCCGAGCAGGTTGGATCGGTCTGGAAACGAGGGAAGTTGAGAGAATCCAAAATCTTCAAGAGTTTGAGGATCCTCTGGCAGCAAATTTTCCTCGCAGGCGCTATAAAGGTGATCCGCCGAATTTAGAGGTCTTCCAACAGCACAAGTGAAAATATGCTGCAAACTTGCACCGGATTCGCATGATTTACAACAGAACCAATCTCGTTGACATCGAGAACATCGGCGAGATGTAAGGCGTTCGCAGTAGTAACAATTTCCACTTTTTGCCGTCGTTTTTGACGCGTTGCTGCTCTCAGTGCTTTCATCCAAATGTTCAGCCGATCCATCATCTTTTGAATTGGACTGTTCTGTCAGTTTTCTATACTCCTCTTTATCTATCGCAGCCTGGCTAGAGGAATCTTCTCGCGATTTACGTCCGTCCGGTCTAATTGCATCTATGGTTCTGGTCATGCCGATCGAAGATTCCGCCAAGCCAACACTTGGCCTGCCGACAGGTGTTAGGAGATGAAGACGAAGTGTTCTTTCGAGTTGTCTGACGGCCTGAGCCAGGGACTCCACTGCAGCAGCTGTGAGATTCGGCGTTTCTGGTATAGTCCAACGACTATAGAGCTTTCCGTGACACCCCCTTGTTCGAAGGGGCCCGTGTGCAGTCAGCAGATTCCAACACATAAAACAACTCCTCTTACTACAGCCGATGTACTGGAATATGTCTTTGAGCCCGTCGTTCTGCAACAGATGGAGCAGTACTTGCACCTCGCAATGTATGTGAGGTTTCTTCGCTTGAATATTATCGAAATCTTTCGCGGCTTCGCCTCTGCCAGTATATTTGGCTCGCACATGATTTCTAACAGTCTCTTCAGCATCTTTAAGACCCAGCACGTTAAATGCCTCCGTGAGAGTAAGTGCCAGCGGTTCTGCGGGAGTTTTTGGCATTTGATCTTTTTGTATCGTTCTTATGACGATTTTCCTGAATGCTGGGAGCGCAGTTGCAACCTTGATAAACGACAGGTAAGTTTCTCTGAGACGGCCGAGGAAACAGATTGAAATCCATAACCTTTCTGTGGGGCTCGAATTACCACGGATGCCGCGCATCAACCATATGAACGAGGGAGAGCTCCGAATCTCGTAGGCTTTCATGATCAAAGCATTCGGTGTTTGTACAGTCTTGTGTGTGGATAATTGGTGAAGTTCTTGGAGCGTAAGCCAGTCCCATAAAACAGGAAGCGGTTCACTGTTTTCTCGGATGCTGTTTTGGCAGGCTTTAAGATCCATGAGCAGGTTGGGAATATAATAACCGTCAATGCGAGGCCTGTAGTACTCAAGCATTGCTTGCCACAATTGCGCTTTAGCAATAGTGTCATCTATGGCCATTAGAATAAACACTAGAGAGCGTACCCCTCCCATACAAAGCGATTTGCCCCCATAGTAACTCGAACTTCCGGAAAAATGCCTCGTCAGTTTCCTGAAAGCCTTCATTGCGAGCTACCCAAATCTGGGTCATGTCCTCCTCCTCCTGCATAATCGCACACGATACATGAGTAGCGGCCTTCTCGCACGCTACTAGCTCAGCGAACCCATCCAAGAAACATCTCTTCAAATCATCATAGCCAGAAGGACTGAGAATATCAGGCCGATTCGTATCACCTGTGCTAGTACTCGCATTGTCGGCACCGTCTTGATCTGGCACTTCATTGAGCGGGTCGTCTACGGGCTCGAGTTGACCACCATTACGAAGGGAGAGTAAATTAGTAAGAGCCACAAAGCGAGGTTTGTTGAGGCCAGAAAGGCCCCAGTGAAATTTTTCCGTCATCCTGCAGGTGAGACTGGACAGTATCCGCGAGATAGAATGCTCCGCAGATAGCGGTTCGCTTCATTCTTGCATCGGGTTAAAACGGAACCTTATCCTGTGTTCGGGCCTACTCGTGATTACAAATACGCTTTCCCTGCCATTCGCAGGGAACCGCCTGAGTATCAGTGACATTAATTAACGATCAAGGACCTTGAAAACTCCAGCGGAGTTCTTAGGTAAAACCACCTATACGGCAAGGACTCTCGACAGTCCCGAAAGCGTTTAAAACGTTCCGTCAATTGCAACGTTATTCCATCTGGCAATTGCAATCAAAGGTACCGCCGCCATCATGTGGAGGGCTTTGACACTACTTATCGCCGGGATATCTCTCGCACTCTGGGCGCAAGCAAGGCAATTGCAACCTTCAAGCGATGGACCCCTCTTTTCGAAAGCCTTCATTCAAAAGGCCGTTCTTCAAATTGACGACGGCGACCACGACCTTGGCCGCCAATACAAGGCGACTGTCAAGCTGATCAACATTGGCCACAAACCTTTCAATCTGACCGACATCTTCATCATGGATCCCTCAATCAACATACCAACATTGTCGGACCCCGAAGAGCTTCAGACATTAAAAAATCAAACAATGCTCTTGAGATATTCACAGGTGAATCAAGATTCGCTCCCAACCTTCTGTATAATCTGACCGTCTTGACGTTGTATAAAAACAAGCGATCGACTTGGGCAGCCGTGGCCGGTTCAAAGCAGAAGCCCTCGATGTATACGCGGACTCATTTCAAGGCCGAGAGGACAAGATCCTTCGTATCCACTGGCTATCCTGGTTTTGCGAAGTACAAACGAGGAGTGAACGTAGTATCTCTCACCCGAGTTCAGAAAACTTTGTATTTAGTGGGACACAGCGAGTTCTGGAGAAATCAAGCCTCCGTACAAGGATTACGTGGTACAAGGTGATGCCATCGCTGGTGATTCGCCGGGCGGGGCCCGGAGGGAGGGGACCACAGACGTTGAAGGGCCTGTGGGGTCGGAGGAGCATTGTCGCTGGGAATTGTTTTCTACCATGGACCTTTTTGACGCGTAGTACGTCCATGATCATGGCGATGATTCGATTGTACTGGCTCAGATGATGGTAGAGTCAGATGGTACACCAGTTCTCTAGCAGAGACTAACTTTGAAGCTGCGGACTATTACGTCAATACAAAGCCATCCTCGGGCGCGTACCGATTTTTTGTCTTCTAGCCTACCGACATGAGTGGTGTTTCCATATGTTGGATTTTGACGAAACCCCTTCACTATGAAACGGGCTACCAGAGTGTTGTCATAGAAGTTACGGGCCTCACGCCGGCCGGTCCAGAGGATTGAAGAAGCCATGACAGACGTCTGAGAGGAGTGCAGCCTTAAGGGGACGTTGACAAAGTACTTCCTTTCCAAACTAGCTAATCGTAATTATAGTACAATCTGTCTCAATTGTATCGTTCACAACTTGCGCAAGAAGTGTACCGGAAACAACCTGCAACTTGAACCCCCTGCGATCGATGCGTGCGGAATGTTACATATATCTGATGAAGGGACCATCCAACACCAGATTTTATCATCCAATTATTTCTGGAGGTATGGCGCTGAACTTTCCCGGACAGCAATCTACGAAGTCCCGATCTTCAATATCTGGGATAGTATCTCGTTGATCTATGTATGTCTTGTGCGTGGAATAAATTCCAACGGACCTACGAACCTGGAGACTTCACAACTTGCAGAGTATGATGCAATCAGACCGCGAAGACCATGAGACCGAACGCGCAGAATCGAAGGCCAGGTCTCGACAGCAGCAATGCGAAATCAGTGACTTGAAAACGAACCGAGACATCGAAAGACAAATGAAGGAGGCAGACAGTCGGTACGACCAAATGTTACACCTCCTGACGCACATGCCGCTCCCACACGAACGGTTCAGCCGAACTCCGCCTTTTCCAATTCCGGACCATCGATTTCTTAAAGCTCGGTGAGCCACACTTATGCTAAAATTGCACTCACTTCGTAGCATCGGGTTATGTTCTCTCATTTTTATTAGGAGCTTATTGCATGCAATGGGGTTCAATGTCTGTCAAAAGCGGCTTCCTCTGAATGGGTAATCGCTCCGGCCTGTAAACGAACTTACCGAGTAGAAGCGACGGTCTGTCACGGGATGTCTCTAATCCAGACCTTAACTTTCATTTGAATTGTGTATCTGGTGGTGCATATTTCGGTTAAATAAAGTAGGGATGCAGTCAGATTTGGAGGAATGCAGATTTGGCCTCTATACTTTCATATATAAGCTATAAATATCTACCATATTTCAACCTGGTGTTATATGCAATACAAACAACACGGCTCGCGAGTTGCATTTGTGTGGAAAGGGAATCGGTAGCCACATCGGTCCGATTTTGTTTACCAACGCCCGTGACCCATAATCAAAAAACTAATTCGTCCATCCAACCTCTAGTTCTTGTCGAATTCTTGCTCTATCTCCCTCAACACGGTAATAATCCTAAAAGTCAAAAGCCACCTCCAAAAACACGATACCTCTCCAAAGCGATCAGCAAAACCTCCCTCTCAACAGTAAACGTAATCCTAAACCACCCATTGACTTCCCCAAAAAACGCCTCACTCGTCGCGAGATGAACCCCGCCATCCAAAAGCCGCTTATTCAGTTCTCTCTCTCTCTGTAAGGCGGTTGTCCCGGGGAGCCAGGCGGTGTACTTTGTGAGGTCGCACCAGATGACAAAGCCCGCGTTGGAGGGGACGTAGGGGATGTGGTTTGTGCGCAGGAAGTGGGCGGTCAGGGTGTAGTGTTGGCGGAGACGGAGACGGTTTGTGTGGAGGAAGGTGGGGAGGAAGGTTTTGTGTTGCAGGATTGTCAACATTGATTGGAGGGTCAAGGAGGAGGGGAGACTAAAGAACCTGGATGTGTGTCAGAAAGTGTCGTTAGATGGGAATGGAGATGGGATAGGGATGTAGGAGGGATACCCGATGACGCGGATTGCTTTGTGCAGAGTGGGGTTTGCTTGGGATATTAAAGTCCCGAACCGGAGACCGTTGGCACAAAAATCCTATCTGTTACAATCACTCTTTCGTTGAGGAGGACATGCGGTGAGGGGAGAGTACTTTTGACATTCCGTGGAGGACGTGACAGAGACTGGGGTCGATGATGTCTTGTTTGGGGATACTCAAGAGGGATGTAAAGGGCGTTGGGTCGGGGATATCGTCTGTGGGAAAAGTGGTGAGGGCATAGATCTCGTCGCTTAGGAGATGGATTTTGTATTTCTGACAGAGACGCATATACTCGATCATCACCTCCCTTGAATAACACCTGTTATCAGCGGCTGTAATGAGGAGGGTGAGGGGGAGGGGGTACTGTCCAAGTGGATTATGCGGTGTACAAAGCACCAGCACGCGCACCTTCACTCCGTCCTTCTCAGCCTTTAATATCTCCTCCTCATACCTGCGTACCGCCTCCGCAGAATAAACATCCACCTCCCCAAACCTAACCGGCACGAGCTTAGCCTTCCCCCTCGTCCTCAAATCATTCTCAAACCCCCCATAGAGAGGCATCCCAATCACGACCCCCTCGCCCTCATCACACAGAGCCCAAAACAACTGGTCCAATAAAGAAGTACAGCCCGCCGTGTAATACAAATGTTCTCGCTCGATGTTGACGGCGGGACTAAATGGCGGGGCATTGTAGAATGCGAGGAGCGAGGGGATCAAGTCAGGGGGACCGGGATTGACGGCGCCGTAGCCGAAGAGGGAGGGCGTCACGCGCAGGTGTTGGTCGAGAAAGGTGGCTAGGGCGGGATACATGGGTGTGTTTTCTGCGATGCCGAGGGAGATTATGCCGTTTGGGTTGGAGATGGGGTGGTAGGCGTCATCGAGGGCACGGCCGAAACTTTCGTACAAGGGCGACGGGAGGAGAGTTTCCTGGACCCGTTGCGACAATCCGTTCTCGGACATGTTCCGGTGGTGGTAGTGATGGTAGCAGTGGTCGTAGTCGTAGTTGTATGAAGTTGTAGGTCTGGGTCGCCGTCCCAGTCTGGAGGAAGCCCCTGCCCAGTGCCTTCCGCCCGCGGCCCATTCCGTCACGCCGATCCCTCCGACGCCAATGAAATCCCACTGTTCAAGTCCCGGCAATACCCCCTCGAAATGGCATGTGGATTTAATTTGTCGTGATTTTCCCCAAGAGACGGCGAGTCACATCCACAGCCGTGTGTCGACAATGCCTCAACGCAACCAATCCAAATCACAACATCACAGTCCTATCCCTTCAGCGAAGACAGTTGACCAGTAGAAGACAAGTCACGGGATCAAGGGACACAGCGCGCTGGAACGCCAACTGGACCCAGCGCGGCGACAGCGGCGGGGACATCCCATCGATCGGGCACGAGTACGCCTGAAGTCAGTGCTCCATCTACCAATATAACCACCACGACTATCCCCGTCTCAGCGACAAATGCCACGGGTACAGGTACGACGAACGTGGTGATACCGTCGGAGGTGAGAGAGTATATGCACTCCAGTACGCGTCCTTTGGCCTGTTTTGGTAACAGTAGAATGGCAAAAGTATTACGACGAAGCGGTGGCGGGGGAGAAAAGCGGGAATCCTGCTGCTGCGGGTGTTGTGCTGCTTGGTGGTGGTGCTGGCGGTACTGGCGGTGCGGCGTTTGCGGGAGGAGCAGGACAAGGGTGGAATACTGTGACCGGTGGGAAGGGAGTGATTAAATCTTCTAATCCATGGGGTAATCAGAATCGTACTGTCCCTCCATCCCCTTCGAATGCAG